>Ga0114957_1001433_pt1 | contig 26188 bp, 15 predicted proteins | sample BantaG_FD_87175 | JGI IMG/M metagenome (GOLD analysis project Ga0114957, IMG submission 87175) | Marine algal microbial communities from Bantry Bay, Ireland - BantryBay_4 metaG | ecosystem: Host-associated > Algae > Red algae > Unclassified | place: Bantry Bay, Ireland | collected 2014-11-21
GGTATAAAGTTACAGTGATTACAATTATGGCATTATTTCGGATATAAAAACGACTTAAACAATGCCAGTCAAATATTCCGTGACTTAAAAGAAATAGCCGATTTTAGAGGACAAAGAATGGCCCACCTTGCAATAGCATGGCTGCTCATTGTTTAAAGGTATATGTAAGTTCTTATGAGTATTACACAGCAAATGATTGATTATGCATAATCTGTTTAGAATCTATCGTTCGCAAAAAGCGTGTGAAATAGGATTACGAAAATGCTGAGTAAATGAGAAAAGTACGTTTTGATTTGGAAATAGAGGATTTGGTTTATTTAATAATAATGTTGCAGAGAAAATTAAGACTCGAGCATTATGTCAGTAAAAAGAAACGAGGTACTTTAAATATAATATTATGATAAAGAGAATAATGCTTTTGATGTTTATATTAATTACTTGTTATTGTTGTTCTAAACAAGTATCTACTCATAACGTGAGCACTAAATTTCCAATCCAGCTAGATAGAGTTCCAATAAGTTTTGGTTATGAGGTAAAGAGTCAAGTTGTAAAGCGCCTTCGCTTAGAGGTGGAAAGTATAGATGGATATTCCAATCTGAGTCTAGTAGAAAACAATAATATACTACTAGATAATATTGATATTCCAGATAAGGGTATTTTCAATTTCGATGTATTGGTAAATTTTGATAACGAAGGATTCAAAGAATTGAAGTGGAAAAAAATAGGTGGTAAGCTAAATATAAACAGTTTTGATTTTTCGGAAATAACGGATATACAACTTCCATACTTTGAGGATGTTTCAGATGAAGTAGGTCTAATTACTGAATCATCTTGGAAGTACGGAGGTCCCACGATTGCAGACATCGATAATAATGGGTACTATGATTTAATTCTGAATAATCATGATAAGGTTGCTACTCAGTTGTTTTTACAAAAAGAACCAAGAGAGTTAGTAGAGAAAGAGCTATTTTCTTTTCTAGCAGACTATCATGGCACTGCTGTGGGAGATTTTGATAATGATGGTGATTTAGATATAGTGAATTCGATTGGCGGAGGAAATGGACTAGCGCCAAAACCTCCTTTTTTTTTAAGGAATGATGATGGAGAATTTAACCTAGCTTCGGAAGATGTTAATATTGTATCAGGCGCTAGAGGCCGCTCGGTAAGATGGATAGATCTAGACCTTGATGGGGATTTGGATTTATTGGCAGTCAATGCTGAAGGCATGAACTCTACAGATAGTATCCAGCATCTATTCTATGAAAACCAAGGTAATGGAAAGTTCAAAACTAAACGAAGTGCTAATATCGAAAATGCTAAAGCAGAACGCGTTTTAGTAACTGATATTAATAATGATCAAATTGCTGATCTTATCATGTATACACCAGTATCGATATGGAAAGGAAATGGAGACTTTACATTTACTGACATTAGTAAAGAATGGCTTCCGCAAAAGTTTCAACAAATGGACTTCATTAATGCGATAACAGATATTGATGTTGACAATGATGGAGATTTAGATCTCTATTTTGCCCGCGGAAAGACACATTACCAACTTGCAAATAAATCACTCAATTTTAATCAAGAAAGTGGGAGAGTTGATCTACGGGACGAAGGTAACAAAGCGATTACAAGTTTTGAGTTTGAAGCCGAAGGAGCTATAGTATTGTCAAGCCAATTTCTATGGACTAGAGGCACTTATTCTGGTACATTTCCATTTCACCTAGGAAGTCAAAAAGATACCTTTTTCATTAAGAATGATATCATAATAAATGACACAACTCATCTAAAGGAAAGTATCAGTATCAGTCCAAATATGGCAAACGGTTGGCCTGAAGAGAGAACAGAAAATGGATGGTATCTAGGATATTTAGGAGACGGAAAATGGAGAATGGAACTATTGCGTACTCAACCTGTCTATTGGGGAATCAGGCTTTCTATCGATGGTGTTAAAGAAATTACGCCTAAAGGATGGCAACCTCAAAATCACAATGTTCAAGATATACTATTGATGAATAATCAGGACAACTTCAAAGATGTATCAGATGAATGGAATATTCCCAAAGGTGGCAATCACTGGGGAGTCACAAGAGGAGATTTTAACAATGATGGCTATCAAGATCTCTATGTTTATAGATTTGGATTTTTAAAGTCAAGAGTTACAGATTGGTTAATGGTTAATTCTGGGAATGGAAAATTTGATATCACTACTTCTCACACTGCCAAAGATCCCAATGATCAAGGGCATGGAGACATGGGTCAAGCCTTTGATTTTGAACTTGATGGAGACGTAGATATTTTGAGTGGCAGTGATGACAATGGCAAATGGAACTTGTATGGTAATAAAGGAGGAGACAACAACTTTGTCTTAGCTCGAGTAGGGTATAGCCAAAAGGAAAATATTGATCCTTATTCTGCTATTGTAATTGTTGAATCAGCAGAAGCAACATTCAGAAAAAGAGTGGGTTCTGCTGGTGAGATTCATTCGCAAAGTCTATTGAATACTGTTCATTTTGGATTGGGAGAAATCGAACAATTAAAAAAGATAACTGTCCGATGGAGAAATGGAGAAGAAATGATACTTACAAATTTAAAATCCAATGAACTCTATGAGTTTCCAACCTCTCATTAATTTTCTTTAATAAAGTAAGATTATCTATGATGCCTCATCGAAGAATAGGTAGGTTTTCTTGACGTGTTCTTGCCAGTATGACCATTCATGACCTCCATCAAATTCTTGGTAAGTATGTTCAATGGCAAGTTCAGAAAGTTGCTGATGAAGTAACCGGTTCGGCTCAATTAAAGAATCAGTAATTCCGCAATCAAATCTGATTTTAGGCAGTAGAGCTATATTGGCTTCCATAGCATCTACTACATCGGGTAAATTACAATATGAAGAATATTCCTCCAATGGCTCTTCAACAAACTGTGTCATTTGTTCTAATTTAGTAATTGAGCTATGTCCCGAAATCGCTCTGAATTTTTGTGGGAATCTAGCACCCAACATCAATGCTCCGTATCCACCCATAGATAGACCGCCTATGCATAAGTTTGAATTCGTCCCTGCTTCTGGAATGTTTTCTGTAATCGCCAAAGGAACATCACTCACTATCCATTGGTCAAATTTTTTAGCATGGTGAGAAAAATAAGCAGAGCCATCTCCCCACATTCCATCAGAAGGCATAGCTATTATTGCTGGCTTGATGATACCCTGGTTCATTAGTTGCTTTGCCATTGTTGCAGCACCACCTTTCATTGCCCATATCCAGGCACTGCCGTATACACCGTGGAGCAATATGTAAATGGGCAGATCAGTTATACCTTTTTTTACTTCAGGTACAAACAAGCAAATATCACCTCTACCTTTTAAATTAGGAGTTTTAATAGTAAGAAAACGTAAGTTGTTTTCATATGCACTATCTGATAGTTCTATTGTTCTAAAACTCTTCATATTACTTTAATTGAACACAACTACACCTTTAGCATTTCTTCCTTTTAATAAATCGTCGAAGGCAGTTCCTAGTTCATCTAATTGATATTCTTTTGTTATCATTTCATCCAACTTCAAGTCTCCTTTTTTGTAGAGACGCATTAATTTGGGAAAATCAATTTGAGGACGACATTTTCCATAAAGAGGATTGATGTAAATTTTATCCCATTCAAACAGTCGCATATCTATTGTTATTTTTTCTTCGATACCACTTACTTGAATTGCTGTTCCCGCATTGCGAATCATTGCTAGTGGAGCTGCACCCAAAGCTGGTATCGCTGTACATTCAAAAGCATAGTCAGCACCTCTGCCGCCTAATAAGACTTTTACTTTTTCTGCCGTTTGATTTAATCCGGCATCATTTTTATCAGCTAGAATAATATCTGTTGCTCCAAATTGTTTGGCTAACTCTAATTTATTAGAATTGATATCAATGGCTATTATTCTTCCTGCCCCTGATATCTCACAAGCCTGAATTACATTTAAACCAACTCCGCCACATCCCAAAACGACAGCAGAACTTCCAGCTTCAAGTTTGGCAGAATTTACTACAGAACCGTAACCCGTCATAACGCCACAACTTACTATCGCTGCTGCCGAGAAATTTAAATTCTTTTCCTGAACTTTGACCAAAGCAGATTTTTTTACTAACGCATATTCGCTTAAGGTTCCTAAGTTGAAGGATCGTTCGATCACATTATCATTCCATTTGGTGCCTTCTAAATGTGCATGGCCAGGAGTATGTCCATTTCCACCTGCAACGACTGGAGAGTTATTTTCACAGATATGTTGGTTCCCTTCTTCACATTGAAAACAAGTCATACATGGGGTTGCCCAATTCAAAATTACTTGATCCCCTTCTATAAAATCTGTTATTGCAGAACCTACCTTAATAACAACACCAGCACCTTCGTGTCCCATGATTATTGGTTTTCCCCAATTCAAAGAATCGTAATCCGTGTGGCAAAGGCCGGCAGCTTTTATTTTCACAAGTACTTCGTCATGTTGTGGGTCAGCAATTGTTACATTCTCGATAACAAAATTCCCATCACCTGTAGCTATAGCACTTTTAGATTGCATTGTCATAGTAATCATTTAAAATGAATTAAACTTCTAGTAGATTTACAGGTTTAAATTCTACATTTGAATCAATTAAATTTGTCTTATTTAATAAATGGCCACCTTTGATAAATTTAGTGCCGAGTACGTAAGCTTTGCCATTATTAATGGCATCAACTGCTAGAAGTTTTTCATCTTTAAAATACCAAGCTGAGAAACAATTTTCTTTTTCTTTCTCTTTTCTAATCAAGAGTTCATTATAACCTTTTGATAAGCCGACCATCTGTAGTTTCACATCATATTGGTCAGACCAAAACCATGGAATAGAATTATAGATTGGATTTTTGCCACAAATAGCAGCTGCTGCAATTTTAGCTTGATCAACAGCATTTTGGACACTTTCTAATCTAACATAGCAGTCATAATGTATATTGTGATGAAATGTACAGTCTCCGATTGCATAGATGTTTTCATCACTAGTTTGAGTAGCACTATTTACTTTGATGCCATTCTTAACTTCTAATCCAGCATCTGCTGCAAGTTCTTGATTAACTTGTATTCCGACTCCAACAATAATCATATCAGCAGGATAGACTGAACCATCTTCACAAGTAACTAGATTAGCTACTTGATCAGCTGTGATGGAGACTACATTTTTACTTGTAAATACTTTTACCTTGTTCTGAATATGCAATTCTTGAAAAAAATCTGACATTACTGGTGCTGTAATTCTAGCTAAAAGTCTTTCTTCTCGTTCTAATATGGTAACATCTGCACCAAGCTTTTTTAAAGATGCGGCTGTCTCTAAACCTATGTACCCACCGCCGATTACAACTATGCGTTTACGATTTAGTTTATTGTATGCGATACGGATGTTGTTGGCATCAAGAGCTGTTCGAATTGTAAAAATATTTGAGTCCAAGTCAATTCCTGGAATAGACGGTATCAACGGACGAGCTCCTGCAGCAATAACTAATTTATCATAAGAGTGGTTGATTCCTTTATCAGATAGAATGGTTTTCTTAGTTCTGTTGATTGCGTTGATTTTTACACCAAGATTTAGTGTAATAGCTGCTTTTTCGTAGCTCTCTGGAGATTTAAGCATATTTCTATCCACACCATCATTACCAGTTAAGTAGGTTTTAGAAAGCGGCGGACGATGATATGGTAGAGTGGGGTCGGAATCAAAAAGTAAAATACTACCTTCCCATCCTTCCTTACGCAATGCAAATGCACAATTGACACCTCCATGACTAGCTCCAATGATAATGCATATTTTGTTTTTGTTGATTCCGACAGACATGAATTACTATTATCCTGCGACTTTTACAATAATGCCATCAATAGCATCACTTACTTCAATTTGACAAGTCAACCTACTAAATTCATTTACTTGATCGTCGAATTCCAGCATATCGTTTTCAGTTTCATTTGCTTGACCTTTTTTGACCATTGACTCTGGCTCTACATGGACATGACAAGTCGCGCAAGAACAAACGCCTCCGCAATCGCCATCAATTCCTTTTATATTATTTTCAACAGCGAGTTCCATCAATGATCCAGAGCTGCCTTCAACTGTAATCCTTTCATTATCAGTTGTGATAAATGTGATTTTTGCCATCTGTACTTTATTTTTTGTTTAGGTTTAATTCCGTCTATTGAAATTCACATTAATACTTTCGAAGCCAACTTTTCTTTTGATATCTCCCCATTCTTCAATATTATCTTCATGATTTAATATATCAATCGTTTCAACCTTAGCAGCAAGAGTTTTGATGAGAATTTTTAATATCTGACGAGCATGATGGGCTCCTAAGCAATTGTGATGGCCAAAGCCAAAAGCAACATGTGGGTTCATTTTACGGTCGAGTATTACTTCATTTGGTTTCTCAAAGACATTAGCATCTCGATTAGCTGAAGCCCAGCAAAGAGAAATACGAGTATCTTCTTTAATTGCATGCTTGCATACTTCAGTATCAGCAGTGACTACTCTGCCCATATGTGTCAGAGGTGAGAAGTAACGGACAAGCTCTTCTACTGCTTTACCAATAATTTCTGGTTCGTCTCGCAATCGATTTAATGAGTTTGGATGCTCAGCAAAATAGGCAATTGTATTGGTTACAGCATTGATAACAGTATCACGACCTCCTGCAAATGTTAAGATAATAATACCTTTAACTTCTTCCTTTGTTAACTTCTTTCCTTGAAATTCTGATGCAAGTAAGGTAGAATATAAATCGTCTCCCGGCGAAATAACTGCTCTTTCAATTTGCTCATCAATGTAGGTGTATAAGATATTTGCTTTATCGCCATCAAGGGGATTTTCTTCGCTTCTAAATACATGAATACCCCAAGAAATCCAAACTTTAGATTCTTCAAATGGAATATTCAATAATAAAGTTAGTGCTTGAGATTGTAGTATTAATGCGAATTGGCTAACGACTTCAGTGGTACCATTATTAATTGATTTTTCAACCAAAGCATTTATTTGTTCTTGCAATTTAGCTTCATAGTCTGCCTTTAATGGACGTCTGAACCAACCTTCTACTAAATCTCTGTATTCGCCATGTTCTGGGGGATCAACTTCAAATGGTATTTGACGGATATCACGAATCTTTACTTCAGATGGAACTACAATTCGACCAGGTTCAGCACCAGATTGGAATGTCTTCCAGTTGTGAGCACATCGTCTCACATCCTTGTGCCTAAGAACCATCTGGACGGGATCGTTCTGGTCTGCCATCTCGCTAATACCTTTTTCTGATCTGTTTTTCTCAAAGGAGTCAGGAAAGTTACTTTTACTCATGCTAGTCAAATTGATTATGGAATTTTTAATTTATATTATTTTTATTTTCTACAAATGCCCTTTCTCGCCATCTCGCTATCTCCTTTGTCAACATCGCCTTTCCTCCATTTAGACCTTATTTCATTAATTCCTTGAAAGATGAACTCAGTATGGCATAAATCGTCAGATATAATTGATATAATCTTAAGTTTTAACTCCAGTGTCCATTTAGTACAGATTGGAAAATGAACCAAAAATTAAACTAAAAAATCTGGTAAAGGTATTTCTTAATTTTACCATTAAAATATAAGGTATTGCTAATTTTTGAACTCATAAAGCCATTTATAATAGTTCTAATAATTCATTCTTAAGGTCTTAATTTTACTTCATAGAGTACCATATTGTCAATATAAAACTTGAGAGATTCTGGGTTAATTGGATTCCATCCACGTATGATGCTATAAAAATCACTTGTTTCATCAAACTTCACAAAGCCCGAACTATAAACCCATTGATTAGTAGGAAACTCTGGATCAAACAATGGAGTGAGTCTGTCACCACCAAATGCACTGAGTTCTGGTGTTTGGTAATAATATCGAAGATCTGGTTGAAGAAGCTCGTTGGGATCAGTACTACCTAACTCTTCTACATATACCCAACTCCCTATTTCATAATCTTTAGTTGCATTAGCTGGGAAAGTGACAAAGTTCATTGCTGGGTCTGCTATATTCAAGTCCCTTTGCCTAATCACTATACCGCCTTCGGCATTCATTTCAATGTACAAACTAGAATTACCCTCATAAGCCTGGTCAGATGATATTTCAAAGGAACTTTCAGTAAATCCATCCCATCCCAATGATATCCATTCATCAGTAGTCGTACTTTCAAAACTATAGTCAACTCCAGAGGAACTACCTGCAAGAATATTGATTTTTCTAAAAACCAATTGTTCATCAGTGAAACTGGTAGCGGTTACACCATCAAGAGACATTAAATTTCCTCCTACAAAGGAAACAGTTATGCTATCATTATTATAAATAAGTTCCATTCCCAAATCTATAAGCACCACATTACCCTCATCTGGGTTTATCGAGGTCGATTCAAAAGTATCGGTTATCAATTCGCCATCATTATAAACAGAAATAGAAAAATCTGAATCTTCTAAGGTATTAGGTTCTAATTCTCTTTGAAAAGAAAGAGCAATTTTGCCATCTAACTCATAAATTTCTTCAACGACTACTGGATCAGTTGAAGGAACTACTTTGATGAAATCTTCTAGGAATAAAGTATCTCTACCAAAAGGCCTAGACCTCGAGCCAATCAAACTCAAGTCAAATGTTCCTAGAAACTTGTATCGAACATCTATAATAGAATCCATTGTTGAAATTTCCGCAGGATCGGCTCTTTCAAAATCCCATGTATATACTTCAGGCTCTCCTAAACCAGTCCAAGTAAATCTGACTGACCTAGCTGCAGGAATTTCATTTTCGGCGCTATCAGAGATATCTAAAGCTGCACCAATAGTCCCGTCCGGATTAATATAGTGTGCCTCAAAATTATTTTGAATGGAATCCAATACTGTTACGATAATATTAGATTCTAGTTCTTTTCCTTGCTGCACTGTACCTACATATGCATCTTCTGTAAAAGTTTGTTTGAGATTGACTTCGTATACACCGATTTCATTCCAGACAGTCTTTACATTCCCTTCAGTTGAGGTTAAGTCATTTTCAGAATCTATAATGTCAACTACACCTTCAGGGAAGGTCCAAATTCTTGATTCTATTCCTGATGAAACATCCCCGAACGACAATTCACCATTTACTTCTATTGTGTTTTCAAAATCCATTTCCGAAGTGAAGATAACCTGATGACTTGCTTCGTTTAAGTTACTATCATCTTTGTTACAAGCTGCAACAATGAAAATAAGAACTAGGATTACTGCAATTATATTAAAATCTATTTTATTCATATTTATTCATATTTATTCATATTTATTACCTCAGAAATTATCCTGAGCATATACAACTATTGGTTAAGATAGGATCTCTGCGTTTGTAATTAGTTTATCAAGTTATTAATCTGACGTTCTTGTGTAGGGATGGGAAAATAATCATGTTGTTCAGAAACATAATTCTGAACTGCAATGAAGTAATCAGGTCTAATTCTCTCAGCTATAAAGAGAGGAGGAACGCCACCATCGTTGAGACTTAGTATTGCCATAAATGTTTCTCTCCATTCTTCATCAGATCTCAGATCTTCAAATACTTCTTTTACAATACCCCAACGTACTAAGTCCTTCCATCTGTGACCTTCAAAGCATAACTCTAACGGTCTCTCTACTCTTCGGAGATGTGTCATGACACTTTCGACAGAGGGAGTATTTAAATCCCAATTTCCTCTAATTTGTTTACTGGTGTGCATTGCTGGCATTTTACCTCCGTTGTCGGCGATGTACTTTTGTAAAGTAATTACACCTGATCTACTTCGTATTAAGTCAATATACTCTATAGCTGTTGTTATATCTTCATTGGCCTCAAGCACTGCTTCGGCATACATCAAATAGATATCTGCCAATCGAATGTGTCTAAAATTAATACCAGACCTACTTTGTATATCTTCTGACGGAAGGTGATACCAGTTAGTATATTTTTTCAGGTATGCACTTTGACCGAATCCCCATCCTCCTGCAGCTCCAATTGGCTGTAGATAGTAATCTGTTTCTCCATTTATTGGACAGATGCTTGCAGACATTCGTTTAGATTGCATGTTGCCATCATTAATAGTGTTTTCAATATCTACTTCATCGTGTACAAACATCTCATGCAAAATATAAGAGGGTAACAAAGTGTTAAATGCCCCATAGTTTAATTGTCCGAATGCTACAGCCATAGTAGATGCTTCAGATCCTGATTCAAAGTAATTGTCATCTACAGCAGCACCATCGATTCCAGGACTAAGTTCTGCAGAGTAGACCACCTCAAATATAGATTCTTCATTATGTTCATTCTCATGAGACCAATTATCCATAATATTTGGTACTAGACTATAGATACCTGAATCGATAACTTCTTTGAACATATCTGCAGCCATTGACCATTGCTCAGCATAAAGAAATACTTTTCCTAACATTGAGGTTGCAGCACCCCAAGTTGCTCTTCCCTTATTATTTGCATCCCAAGACTGTGGCAAATTATCTCTTGCGAATTGTAAATCAGGTAGAATGACAGCATCGGTTACTTCTTGTGCAGAGGAGAATGGTTTATGAAAGTCATCATCATTTTCGATCACTCTTGTATGGAGTACTGCTCCATTATATGTATGTGCTAATTGCCAATAGAACCAAGCTCTTAAGAATCTTGCCTCGCCTTCTATTTGCACTTTTCTATCTCCAGAAAAGAGCGATTCATCAGCAGTTTCTAAATTTTGGATAACCTGATTGGCACGAAAAATGCCCACATAGAGCTCATCCCATTTGTTTGTCACATGATAAATACCATCATTGAATGTCAAGTTTCTAAATGCAGTTGGACGATACCAACTTTCTGTACCAGCTAGATCTCCTAAAATCATTTCATATTGCAATTCACCACCACTTACGCTTTGAAACTGCAATGCACTGTACACTGTCGTTAAAGCACTTTGGAACTGACCTTCACTTTTCCAAAAAGTGTCAGTTGTGATAGCATTTGGATTAGTCTCATTAAGAAAATCATCCTCACCACACCCAATAAACAGAATGGCAGTAAGAATATATATTGTTATTAATCGTAAAATCTTCATAATAAATAGTTTTATATTTTTTAAAATCACTTCTCAGTAATTGTTAATCCATTTAAGTATTAGAAACTCGCCTGTATCCCTCCAATAAATCTTCGAGATACTGGATAGTTACCTCTATCGACTCCTCTCAAAAATAGACCATCGCCTCCTACTTCTGGATCGTATCCTTCGTAATTCGTAAAAGTAAATGGGTTCATAGCAGATACATAAATTCTTAAATTGTCCATTCCAATTCTATCTAAACCTGGAATAGAATAACCTAAGTTAATGTTTCGAATTCGTAAGTACGTACCATCTTCTAAGAACAGATCAGATCTTGCACGAACGTTATTATGAAAAGCGTTCTGTCGATCTGCTGGTATATCAGATTCAGCATTTTGTGGTGACCATTGATAATATAAATCCTTATGCCGTCCTACAGCATAGGCATATAATTTGGACCCATTATAGATTTCCGCCCCATAAGAAAAGTATCCTTGAACAAAGAAATCAAAATTTCGATATTCCATACTTAGTCCTAATCCTGCTTCAAACTCTGGCTGACCTGAACCGGAATACACTCGATCTAAATCATTGATCATTCCATCCTCATTCTCATCAATGTATTTAATATCTCCTAATTGAGCACTTGGATCAAGGGTTTCCTTGTAGATTTGCAATTCTTCGTCCGTTTTAATCACTCCATCATTTTGGATTAAGAAAAAAGCTCCTGCCTCATATCCTGTCGCCAAGAAAGTTGTGTAATCTATATTAGGTCCTTGAGAAGTAATCGGACGTGCATTTGCAAATCCTCGATCTATCCCATTTAAATCTGTCACTTCGTTTACATTTTTGGTAAATGTGCTAGTGAGTTTGTATTTCATCCCCCAAGTAGTTCTGTCTTGGTAATTCAAAGCAAGCTCTATCCCTTTATTAACCATGTTTCCAGCGTTGGTAATTTTCACACTATAAAAATCTTGTGCTCTAGGTTGGTGTGTACCAGTTGAAGGAGGAAGCCTTTCAGATAACAGCATATCCTTTTTTTCATTAATATAGACATCAGCTGTAAAATTCAATCTATAGTCGAGCATTGTTAAATCTATTCCAATGTTTTTAGATTGCGTAGTCTCCCATTTTATATTAGAATTTACATACGTTCTTTGGATAGAACCAAAACTTAACCCTTCATTTGGACCGAAAGGGTAGTTGACTCCAGTCTCTATTATAGGAGCAAATGCATAGGAAGGGATATCTTGATTACCCACTTCGGCTGCACTGATTCTAAGTTTTAAAGCATCAATCTTTTCAAAGTTAAAAAAGTCCTCTGAGGTAATATTCCATCCCGCAGAAAACCCTAAAAAATTACCATATCTATTCGACTCCGAAAACTTAGATGAACCGTCTCGTCTAATACTTCCTGATACCAAATATTTGTCGTTAAAGTTGTATTGTGCTCTGAATAATTTACCAGAAAGAGTCCTCCTCTCATCTTGGCTTGTTGGTTTTATGCCATCACTACCTGCACCTAAGTTAACAATATCATTATTAGCAGTCTCGCTATATATTACACCAGTTCCTACATTTTTTGAATTGAACCGCTCATAAGAGACAACACCTAAGAAATTTAATTTGTGTAGACCAAATGCCTTATCATAAGTTAAGACATTTTCAAGTGCCTCTTTATGCGAAAATATAAAATTTTCATTTAAGATTGCTTGAGGTCTAGAGGCTGTAGGATTATATGTTCCGTCGGTTCTATAAACAAGATATTGCGGTTGAAAGAACTCTCTTTGATAGTCCCAACTATTTCTACCAATATTCACTTTATATTTCAATCCTTCCAGAATTTCATATTGTAAGTTTAAAGCAATGTTAGAACTATTAACTTTTCGTTTATCAATATTGTCAAGTTGACGCGATAAGAAACTATATTGTATTTCATTTCTTACAGGAATCTGTACCCCGCTTTCACCGATAGCTGTGATTTGATTCAGAGAAGGCTGCCATGGAGCTTGAACAATACCATATTCATATAATGCAAAAGGTTCTTGCTCACGATGCTCTTCAGTGAAGTTAACTGTAGCGAAAGCCTTGAATTTACCTTTAGTAAACTCACCTGACACCCTATTAGTTAAACGATCAAAACCTGAGTTAATCAAAATTCCATTTTGGTTAAAATAATTAGAATTAAAACTTAAGGTTAGGTTTTTAACTCCACCTGAGACACCTAAACTGTAATTTTGCATTCCTGCATTATTATTTTGCACATCTCCAACGAAATCTGAATCATAATCTAAAGCATCTGGGTTGAAGAAAAATATTAACGGGTCTCTTCCGAGTGCATTTAACCTGACTTCTTCTGCGTACATTTGTTCTTGTGCATTCATAAGAGGCGTACCTGAGGTAATGTTTTGAACCCCAGCATACATACTAAAGTCTACTTTCATCTCTCCTACAACACCTTTTTTTGTCGTAATCAAGATAACACCATTAGATGCTCTAGTTCCATAGATCGAAGCGGCAGCTCCGTCTTTCAGTATATCTATTGATTTAATCTGATCCGGTGAGATATTCGGATCCCTATCATAAGGTATTCCGTCTACCACGTACAGCGGTCCTAATGCGCCTGCATTGATAGACCCGAGTCCTCTTATTTGAATATTTGAACCATCACCTGGTCGACCACTACTTGCTTGCACATTTACTCCTGCTACATTTCCTTGAAGGGCATCACCCAAATCTGCTGTTGCTGTTTTTAGAATAGTAGCGGCCTCAACTTTGACCACAGCTCCAGTGACCTCTTTTTTTCGTTGGGTACCATATCCTACAACTACAATTTCATCAAGTAATGAGCTTTGTGTGGCTAATACAACATCAATTGTTGTTCTGTTATCGACCGGTGCATCGACTGAAGTAAAGCCTGTATAACTAAATGATAAAGTAGCGTCGGGAGGGACAGAAATACTATAAGCTCCATCGAAATCTGTTGTAGTTCCAGACGAAGAACCTTTAATCAGTACTGTAGCACCTATCAAAGTTTCACCATCACCTGTTACGATACCATTTACTTCAATATTTTGAGCACTACTGTAACTCATACTTAATATCAAGCAGAGGAAGAGGCAACTGTTTTTGGCTTTCCATTTTGTGATCGAATTAAATCTCATTTTTAATCTTTTTTTGGATATTAATAAAAACATCTATGTTAAGGCTATCTTAATATTTCTAATAAAAATAATTTACCTGTAGAGTGTAATCTAGAAAAATTCTAAGCGATATCAACTCTAATTTAGTTTCCGAATCGACGCGGATACATTTCACTATTAATTTCTTTAGTAGCCTTAACCATAGGTGCATAAGGAACATCTGTGATCCTTACAAAACCAACATTGTAATTTTCTCCATCATGAGCTCGCCCAGAGGTAGGGGAGTCCAAATATTGAAACCAGTGTGCACCAACGAAATAATCATTATCAATCACTGTGTGCATATATTTTTTGTACATTTTTGCTCTATCTTTTTGATCAGTAGCTATCACAAGTCCGGGATGAAATAAACCAGCATTCTTTACTCCGATATGAAACTCACCTATCATACATGGCATATCAATTTCTTCTAAAAACTTCCAATAATTCTCGCTTAAAGCTTCGTGGTAATAGTTATAGCTGAATACGTCTACATATTTCTGAGCAGCAGACCTAACTTCCTTACTCATTCCCCAGGTTGCAAACCTACAACCCATATACATATGATTAGGCATTTGTTCAGCTAATGCGTCATGAATGACTTGAAAGTATTTATGAGCATAAGCCTCAAGCATCATGGAAAAGTCACCTAGCATACCATCACTCAAAGTTTCTTCATCCTTATAATTAATTCCCTCTTCTAATGTTTCCCAATTCTGTATATCCTTATCCCAAGCTTGGTTTAAAGCAGAGATGTCAGTATATTTTTCTTTCAACAATCGTATAAATTCTGACTTGACAGGGTGGTCAGCAGAATTCATGGAGAGGGCATCTAAGACTATGGTATGTTCTCCTGCGATAGATCCTGGACGACCCCAGCTCTTTTCATTATCAATAAAGACACCAATACACCACGGATTTCCTTTCACTTCCTCAGCAATCACACCTACAGTTACATCTGCTCTTCGTTTAAATTCAGGATCAAATACATCTGGCATTGGACCCCAATATCCCTTAGAAACTGTTTTGAAATCTCCAATGACCCATCCATTAGCAAAGTAGGGCATTCGATTCTCATGATAAAACTCATAACCTGCCCAATTACCAAAAGAAGTGAACCCCCAATTGAGGAAACGATCAAAAGTGACATCGATCCATTTTTCCAAATGAGCACCTTCTGTTTCTTCTCCATACCGTCTTTCAAGATTGGCCTGGTAGTGGCTATAAGTCTCACCATGCTCAAACGGGCCAATATGCTGTTCTCGACGATAGCTATAGTTGTTGGCTAATGGATCATTGTAACTTGGCAAACCGATGAACATCTTAGTTCTCCAAGGGTAAGCTGCATAAGCTGTACTTGTTACAGCATCATCTAGCTTCACCATACCTCTAGAATCCTCTGGAGTAACTTCCTCAGGGTCACGGTAACGAACAATATCGTTTCTATAGTCGACTCCTGTAAACGTAGTTGTATTCGCCATTCTAACGTTTGCGAGTCCATGCGAAAAAAACAAATGACCTTCTGGATCAACCATCGTCCATTTTCCTTTAAATTTTTCTGTTCTAAAATATCCAGTAGCATTCAATCGTGGACCTTCAGACCAACCACCATATTGACTTCTTCCTGCCATTGTCCCTTCTTCTGCCAATTGCTTTAATTCCTCGTTTGCATATTGTTTCAGTTGAGTATCTGAAGTGATTTTATCTTCAAAATCAAGCTTATTTGCTTGTCCAAATTTGTCAAATACTCCTACTAGGTAATCATCAGGCACAGCTGGACTCTCCGATACTCTGACGTTATCGATAATGATGGATTTATTTGCAATAGGATGTTCTGCGAATATTCTTATTGAACTAATGATAGAGAAATCTATGTCTGTTTTTAAACCTCTGATTTTCATGTGGACTGACTCAGTATCCCATGGGTTGGGATCGTCACGTAATCCTACATCTTTACTAAAATATTCGCCGGCTAGTATAAAGAAATAAGATTTCGATTCACCAATACCAACAACGTCAGACCGAGTGAGCGATTGACCTTTGTCATTTTCAATGGTGACATAGAATTGAGTTGAATAATCTGGTGTTGCATTTGATACATCAAAGACTAAGCTGAAATCATCCAAATGCGAGATATCAATTGGTTGGTCAGGTTTGAATACAATACCTGGAGTTTTTCTATCACCTTTAAAGGTGATTTTTAGTGCTTTTGTTCCTTGAGTTGCCTCGTTTGTCAATGAGATGGTGGCATCATCATAAGTGGCTATTTCATCAGTGAGCTCTTCTTCAAAGTCTAAGACTTTTACTTGATCTTTATCATCCCAAATAGTTTTATTAGGAGTAGTTACAGATTTTTGAGAAGTACTTTCAGGGATATTTTTAGTTTTACAAGCATAAAAAACAATAACAATCAGAGTTATTGCTATAAATGAAAAGGCTGTAGAAATTTTATTCATTCGTTAGAATTATGAAGTTATACACCAAAGTAAAGTTAAATAGTAGAAAAACTCATAAAAATTACTTGACTAAAACTTGACAAAATACCGGATATCTTAAGACATTGAGTGCAGATAGCCAGTAAAATAGAAGTTTACAGTAATTATTTACGAGGAAGTTACTTCTTAAAGAATTATTAGCTTCCAACTTCTATCAGAGGTCTTAATGATGTAGAGACCTGATATCAAGTTATTTATTTTCAGAGTTGTACAATTTAATATTGAGTCAAAATCAATTAGAGTAAAAGGAACAGTATTACCCGTACTATTGAAAATTTGATAGTCCATTTCTTTATTGGTATTGGTAATAGTAATAATATCTTTACGAGTTGCTGGATTCGGGTAGAGAGTCATTGGTGTTTCTTCAACTTCATTTATATTTCTAGAAAAGTATGGAATCGCATATGCGAAAGCATTTCTACCAATCTTTTCACCAATTAATCTTCCAGGAATATCATCTGCAGGCGGATGAATTCCGCCCCAAATTCTTGACAAACTGCATTGATCAGAAGCGTCACGATATGTTGCCCATTGTAATACTACATCTTGACTCGGACCTTCCTCAAATACCAAAAACTCATTTTTGTTGGCTTTAAATTCTCCAATACCTCCAGGGAAATATTCATCTCCTGTAAGTAAAGTCATTACTTCCGCAGCTGCACGTGAATAAGTCGAATGTCCAGAAACATATCCAGCAAACGGTGGAGTTACAAAGGAAGGTTTTTGGTATGGCATCCAGTCTTCTGCCAATATCCATCCTACACCAGCATCACTTGTATCTGTGTTGTAAATAAATCGATGTCCCTTCCATGTAAATAACTTTACTTTTCCTAGATGTTGATTGTTTATACCAACGAGGTCATCATTGATACCTACCAATTCTATCTTCCCTTCAATGAGAGGCATACCACCTGCATCGTAATTGGGTAGGGTAGGATCACTACTTTGACCTCGTTCTGACAAATATCGAATAGCTGATATTGGACGAATATAGTCGTACCACCCTTTAATACTCCAAGCAGAAATGGCTGCATCATGCATGGCGCCTCCTAAGATGAAATAAGACTTGACATCCCATTCCAAAGAAGAAAGTGTCACTCCTTTTCCTCCGATTTTTTTTGATAAAAGTGGATTGTCATTTACACTATTAAGTAAAACAAACCAATGGCCAGGAGGTGTTTCAGAGTCAGGACCGTCTGCCCAAAACTCTGCTAATACACGGGTATAATCACCTCTAGCAACTAATTGTTCTACGTATGGTTGCTTTGTTATTGGGTTAGTGACCCTGCCTTGTCCTATGTCTCCGCCCTCTAACTGGTTATAGAATTTAGGATAATCTGAATACGCCGTTGGAAAGTCATTAATTGAGATATTCCCTATTCCCTTAGGAGAAACGTCCCACATTATACCATCGTCTGGAGATAAATGTGAACCCCAAATGGAAACCATGGAAAAGCCCCATTGATAGTGTTGACTACTTTCTGTAAGTGCTAGCGTATCTAAGTAGGGTGGAGAGCTTGGATCGTGGAAAACTTGATAAGTTTCACCCAGTTTTTGGTTAGTTGTTTTTACATTATCATTCAGTGAAAAAGGAGTCACATTTCCCCATTCAGGGCTTAAAAAATCTGGAGTACTCCCATCGATTAAATTACCTGATTGGTCAATGAACGTCTCTAATGCCAATGGCTGCCATCGATTTGGGTCCAATAGATTTGGATTTCCAGAATTGTCTGTAATGAGTGGAGGGTTGACAGACTCATAGTACAGATTTTGGTATTCTTGGAGTTCAGAGGCACCATCTTGCAATCCAAAATCAATTAGAGATTCGGCGATGTAGTTACCTAATGCTGCTGGGTCACCAGTTGAGTAGTCTGTCGAATTATTAGTAATATCAAAACCTAATTCAATCAACAATCTATTAAATAAGTTCCTAGATCTGAAATAGCCTGGTGATTTTGAAAAGCGATGGTTTAATAACCGAAACGCTGCGAAACTGATAGTTTCGTTTCTAGCTTCTTCAATCTCTATGCTCGTAGCAAAATTTAAGAAATCATTCTCAAAGCCATCTATTTTTTTCCCTAATAAATACGTTTGTGCATGTTGATCATAGACTGCCCAGGAATCATACATAGCGACACTTGTATGAAATAGGTTGCGAGCATGTACTGTAGGTCGTGCATAATCATTACGAATTGCAAAAAGTAAGGCTTCATTCCACAGCCTTGCAACCGAATGATCTTCGTCCATTTCACTAGCGGATAATGCAACATTAAGACTTGAGATTTCACTACTGCAAGTGTTGATTTCCTTTACTGAAACTTTCCCCAGAGTTTCTAATTCCCATTGAATTTTAACAGTAGAACTTCCTTGCCCTGAAAGAATTTTCCCATGATCAACTGACCATTCGTAAGTGCTATTAGTATGATCATCGCATGAGTACACTTCTGTTTTAAGATAGCCTGTCTCTATACTTCCACGTATTTTAGGAGTCGGATAGTACTGGCATGATCCATCGTTAACAGTTGCATTGCTATCGTAATTACAACTATTGGCATCAGTACAACCATACACTTTCTCATTTTGAATATCGAGAAGAGTATATCCCTCATTTTCAGTAATATGAAATGTCTTGCTTGTAGGGAGATTATAAAATTTCTCTATTATCCCTGAGTCCCAAATTATTTCTAAACTATCAATATTTGACGCTTCACCTAAGCCAAAATGAACTGCTTGTAAACTTTGGGTAAGGAATCCCGCTCCATAATATAATCGACTCTGTACTTGTCCATTACTCCAAACCTTCAGATGACTGCCTAGACCATCTCGGTTAGAAACAGTGCCTTCTAATCGAAAGTTGACCCAACTCGGCTCATTTAGAGTATCTCCATTAGTAGTATTATTTTCATAAAAATGTGGATGATCATTAGTTTGTGAGACTAAAATATCATGATCTCCATCATTGTCATAATCAAACACTGCCATACTCAAGCTATTCGTATTGTCATGAACTTGACTTTCCACGGAATGATCGATAAATAATTCATCTCCTTCCATTAAAAGATTTTTGAAATAGAAGTTTTCCTTTAATGTGGTGTAATAGAGGAAGTCATTTTCATATCCATTCAATACAAATAGATCTTCGTCACCGTCTAAGTCAAAATCTGAAAATCTGGTATCCCATCCCCAATAAGTATTGAGGACATTTTTAGCTTCAGCTAAATTCTTATATGTTGCATTTCCTGTAGGAGTGAACAGCCTATTTTCAGATATATTGGTTACATAAATATCAAAATTACCGTCATTATTATAATCGCCAATAGCCATTCCCATATCATTCCCATAATAATCAAGGTCATATTCTGGGGCTCTATCTGTAAATGTGTGATTTGTATTTTGAATAAACAGTTCGTTTTTACCAAAATCATTCGCAATATAAAGATCCCAAAGGCCATCATTATTGGCATCAATGGGAATACTCATTAAACTGCCTTCTTTTGTCCCTATTAAATTGAGTTCTTCTGCTATTTCAGAAAAAGTACCATCTCCATTGTTGTGAAAAAATTTGTTTCTTGTACATCCTAGCCAATTTGGAACAAAGAGATCTAAATGCCCATCTCTATCCAAATCCCACCATAACGATGTATAATTATAACATGAATCTATCAGAGGTAACCCTGCTTCTTGTGTTACATCTTCAAATGTTCCATTTCCTTCATTGTGAAACAATTGAAAACTCTTATAATTAGTCAAGAATAGATCTGGGTAACCATCATTGTCATAATCCCCCCAGGATGCACCTAATTTGACACCATTCTTCCATCCAGGATCTATCAAGTCTCGATCGTGCAGTTCTCCAAAGCCTGCACTAATTGTGACATCTTTAAATGTTCCATCATTATTATTAGTAAACAGTCGACTCCACGTGCTAGATTCATTAGGAGAAAAATCATTTTTGCCAACTATGAAAATGTCAAGATCTTCATCCTTGTCAAAATCCGCAACAGCAACTCCTGTTGTATTCCTGAGGCTTATTAGTTGAGCATCACTTTCAACCCTTTTAAATTGCTGAGCATTAACAGAAGTCACCAATATCACGAAAATAAAGCTATAGCAATGTTTATTCATTAATAATTCTGATCTAATAATTCTAGCTTTCATATAGGTTTAAAGCCAATAATCAAATTTAAGTTTTGAGTATGTAGAAATTACTATCAAACAACGACAAAAACTTGACACAAGACTAAAGTTAGGCTATTCTCTCAAATGTTCAGTTTTTGTCGTGTTTGGCAAATAATTATATTTACTATCTTGTTCAATCTAAATTATACATTTCCTAACTAAATTTAATACTATTATGAACCAGAAATTTTACTTAATTTTTATTTTATCTACACTATTTGTGTTTTGCATGAGTTCATTGACTGCCCAGCAATCTAGTGGGTCTATTGTTTTAACGAATTTTGGAGACTCCACTTATGTGAGTGGTATGGCTGGAGAGTTTAACTACACTGAGTTCGAGCAAGGACAAACTATCAATGTTAAAGGAATGTATGGGGATCTTTCTACAGCTGTAGAAATGAACTGCAATTACACAATTTTTACTACAGATTGGTCATCTGTTGCATATGACTCAATAGTCGTATATGCAAGTACAGCGATGGGTAATATGGATGGACTAATTGATGTCGATTTTACTTTCCCTATGGATGCTGATACTTTCGGAGTTCATGATATTTTTGACCCTGTTACAGATTCTCTTGTAACACAAGCTCCTACATTTTTTCAAACAAGAGTTTGGCATAACGTGCTCCCAGCAGATGGTGGACCTGATGTTTTTTGGTATGAGTTCGTGAGACTTCGTCCAGCTGGCTCATTAACTTCGGCTGTTAACGATTTTGTTCAATTAGAAGGTGTATCGATTTTTCCAAATCCTGCGTCTAACGAACTTAATATAACGACTGAAGAGCCAGGTGTTGTAAATGTTATGGTATATGATGTGTCTGGAAGACGAGTAATAGATCAGAACATAAGTGGAGGTCGACTTGATGTGAGTAGTTTGCAATCAGGTTACCATGTAATAAAAGTAGAGCAAGAGGGAAAAATCGCTATCTCTAGAGTGATGATAAAATAGTTTGCTTAGTTTAAGCAAATTAATAGTTTGTTCTATTAGTAAAGTTTTATTGAAAACTGTCCTGAATTATTTTTCAGGACAGTTTTTTTTGTCTTTAATGAAGCTTAGTAACCAGTTGGATGTATTGAGCTATAATTTTTCACTCGATTATTACTGGATTAATCTGGCTTACTACTGAATAGTTATACATTAGACTCAGCAAGGAGAAAGAAGATGTATGTTATCTCAGATTTATAATGTAAGCAACGGAAAATTTATCGAGAATAATAGAGAGAAAATATCGGAAAGAAAAGTGAGTATAAGTCAGCCATGGGTTCGACCAATATATAAGGAATGGCAGGTAGTTCCGTTGAATATTGGAATAAAAAAATATATATCAGTTACAAAAAAGAATCGTCAGGTGGATCAGAGCTCCTAATATGCAAGTTTAGCGAAATTTCCTACCTAGAAGATCAAATAGAAGCTTATAATGACCGTTATGGGTATTATCCTCTTTATGCTAATTCTAATTCTATTTCTTCTATCGTTTTATTTTTTGTTTCGGGTAGAAATTTGGTCAAGGCTATCAACCCAACAACACTCATTACAGCATAGAAAAGAAAAATTTCTTTTGCTCCCATATTTGTAAGTTGCCAAGGAAACAATTGCTGAACTAAAACACTCACAATACTAGTAACCATGGCACATGCAGGAATTGCAATACCTCTAACCCTAGTAGGGAAGACCTCAGAAAAAACAATCCACATGATTGGACCAACAGAGAACTGAAAGGCGGCAATAAAGCTCATGATTCCAAAGAGTATTAAATTTCCTGGAAGATTACCCGCTTTCTGAAGCAAATCTCCTTCATACAGGTTTGCATCGATAGACCCTAGACTAGTTTGTATTGCTGACTTAAATGCCACATCTGATTCATACTCTACACCTATAATTGAAGTTAATTTACTCCCATCTAAGTTCTGAATTGCTGCCACATCATCAGCACTCAAGATATAACTCGCCTGACTAAAACCATATGCACAAATCGCTAAGCTTACACTTGCCCATAATAATCCACCGAGTGTCATAGGCCGTCGCCCGATTCTGTCAATGCATAACAATGCTAATAGGGTAAAGATAACACTGATAACTCCAACCCACACAGCTTGTATAAATGCGGCATCTTGTCCTAGACCTAACTGTTTAAATATCGTAGGCGCATAAAAAAGGATCGCATTGATTCCGATGATCTGTTGAACAATTGCGAATGTCACCCCGATTATCACGGCCTTTTTTAACCTAGAATCAAACAGATTTTTTAATTGATCTGTGTAAGAGACCTTAATTGATTCTTCGGCTAAACTTTTTTGAATTCCGAGAATTTCAGCTTCAATTTTACTTTGGGACATAATTGTACTAAGTACTGATCTTGCCTCGTCTGTTCTTCCTTTGAGGACCAACCATCGAGGACTTTTTGGGATAAAGAGTAGAAGTATTGACCAAAGGATAACTGGAAGTATTTCAGAACCTAACATCCATCTCCAAGTCTGTGTGTTCAATCCCCAATCAGTAACCCATACTGCATCAGATTTAGAAATTTGTAAAATCAAATAATTTATAAAATAGGCGGCAGAAAGACCTATAACTATATTGATTTGATTCATGGCAACTAATTTACCCCTCATATTCGCTGGAGCTATTTCACCTATATACATAGCAGAAAGAGACAGTGAGGTAAAGGCTAGTCCTCCTAAGAATCTGAATGCAGCTAAAGTTTGAAAACTAGGCGCTAGGGTAGAGCCAACTGCAGAAACCAAATAGAATGCAGCAATAATCTGTAAAGTCCTTTTTCTACCTATTGAGTCAGCCATATAACCTGCAAAAAGTAAAGCAATCAGAACTCCCCATCCCGGTGCACTAACAACAAAACCTTTTTGTAAGTCATTTAACTGAAATTCATTAGATACAAAATCTATAGTTCCCGAAATAAGTGCGGCATCCAAACCAAATACAAATCCTCCAAAGGCTACAATGATGGCGTATTTAAAAGCATTACCTGACATAAATAATATATTTAATGAAATCTAAATCTAAGTCTAAAATTTAAGAAATAGCAATTCAGTGGAAAGAATTACCATGACAAATACTGAACAATAATTATTACTTTGAAGAATTGAGCAGAATGAAGTCCGCAAAGTCTTTATTTAAATTCAAACCTAAGCCTTGTGCAAACTACAATAGTGTTAGTAAAACAACGAACTTAGAATAAACCACACTCCTTAAATCAGTTCTGTAATGGAATTACATCCACATAACTTGCCAAGGCTTAGATCGATAGTAGAGAAGGAGGAATTACAACTTTCTGAGATCAAACACCAACACACATAGATGATTCGCCCTAATCCTACTTAACATAATATTAATTATAGGGTAAAGGGAATGAAACATGTGAGATACCACATTGTGCATCTAAATGTTAATTGTACAGAGATATAGTGACCTCTTCATTGACCGTTAGTCTCAAGAGCATAAGAAGTTTTTTCATATTGTTTTGATTATTTTTTGAAGCTGCCTTGGTCACACAATGCAGCTTCTTTTTTTTTTGCTCCAAATCAATAAGCTATGACCAAAGTGAACTTGGATACTGTCCACTCGCAATCAAATCTTGAATCTTCTGCATCACTAAAGGCTTATCTTCTTGATAAGTAACTCCGAACCATTGACTGTCTGATTCTAAGACGTTGAGTTTCTTAGTATTTGATTGTATCATCTGATCTAATACATATGGGATGAAGAATTCTGACTTCAATTCCATACCACGAGTTTTAAGAAAATCAATAAAATAAGACTCAGTAAGCTCAAAGAAATCTGGAAAAAACCCAAACATATTCATTGAGACAAGTGTATTTGGCGCTAAACTGTGCTGTTTTCCATCAAGTTCGTAAGCACCATCACCATCGCTTGAGGATTTTGAAATTTTTATTGTTTCTACGATTTTATCTAGATATCCTTCATTACTATGACAAATTCCACGGTTGACTGTACCATGGTCTGAGAGTGTATTTTTGAGATAGTAAGCGATCATACTGTATTCATCTTCCACACCTTCATCCATGCACATATTGAAGAAATCAACGAGAGTCTCAAATGCGGTATGTCCATAGTAATCATCACCATTGATCACAGCAAATGGATTTTCGATAATATCTTTAGCTACGAGCACTGCATGTGCAGTTCCCCATGGTTTTTCACGATCTGGATTCACCGAGATTCCTGCTGGAATATCTGAGATATCTTGAGTCACGAATACCAATTCGACCTTTCCCTTGAGTCTTGGTTCATAGATTGCTTTGATATCTTCTAGGAATGATTCTCTAACTACAAAGACAACCTTCTTGAATCCAGCCTTGATTGCATCGTAGATTGAGTAATCGATGATAGACTCTCCACTTGGACCGAACTTGTCGATTTGCTTGAGTCCGCCATATCGACTTCCCATTCCGGCTGCTAGTATGAGTAATGTTGGTTTCATGCGTTTAATTTCTTAATTTCATTAATTGACTATTGCTCTAGATAGTTCAGTGTAGTACCTTTTTCAGTATTGACAGTGACGCAAGTCTGAGTAGCTGACTCTACCCTGCCGATTATCTGAGCATCAATACCAAGTTTGGTTGCAATCTCAATAATCGCATTGGCAGCATCCATTGAGTCTACGTAAGCTTCTAGACGTGTTCCCATATTGAATACCTTATAGAGTTCATTTTCATCTGCACCAGATTCTTCACTGATCAGATTGAAAATTGGTGGCACTGGGAGTAAATTATCTTTGACGATATGCACTGGTTCATCACAGAACTTCATCACCTTAGTATGAGCTCCGCCAGTATTGTGAATGATTCCCTTGATTGCATCCTTATGATTGTCTAGCATTTGCTTGAGCAATGGTAAGAACGTTCGAGTTGGTGACAATAATAACTTTCCGATTGGATGAGAGACGCCATTTACCTCGAGTGTATCAGTCACTAGCTTAGAGCCACAGTAGACAAGATTGCTCGGTATGTTTGGGTCAAATGTCTCTGGATATTTCGTTGCATACGTATTACTCAATACATCGTGTCGAGCACTTGTCAGTCCATTTGATCCAATGCCGCTGTTGTATTCACTTTCGTAAATGGATTGACCATAACCAGCAAATCCAACAATTACTTGACCAGGTCTAATCGTATTAATGATGAGGTCAGATCTGAGCATCCTCCCGAATATCGTATAACCAACATCAACAGTCCTGACAATATCTCCAAC
>Ga0114957_1001434_pt1 | contig 26174 bp, 20 predicted proteins | sample BantaG_FD_87175 | JGI IMG/M metagenome (GOLD analysis project Ga0114957, IMG submission 87175) | Marine algal microbial communities from Bantry Bay, Ireland - BantryBay_4 metaG | ecosystem: Host-associated > Algae > Red algae > Unclassified | place: Bantry Bay, Ireland | collected 2014-11-21
GACTAATATTTTTTGTGCCTAACTTCGTTTAAAATACGCGCCATAGCTACGGCTATGTCTGTGTTTTTCAACTCGTTATACACAAAAACTACCTACTCAAAATTTCTTAATCTATTTAATCCTTGTTCCTAAGCTAATTTATTTAATAATTTATTTAAGAAAAATTGCATACTACCAAAAAACCATTTATACTTGTATCAGTATTCAATAAAAAAGAATCAATTAATGTTTATTTCCTCTCAAAAAAATTCTGTGATGATGTCTGCAACTGTATGTTGCTGCTGTTGTTGTCGTATGCCGGAATCTAATTCTGAAAGGAACTAACATTTATAAGTAAAATTATATTTTAAATGAGCCTTTTCGAAATAATCGATAAGGCTCATTTTTTTTGTATTCTTTTTTTTACTACTGCATAGACTTTCTAACCAAAAAATAAAATCTGATATGTGCTCAATGAATATTATTAAATCATTGTCCTCTGCTGCCATCGACTGTTGTCGTTGTTGTTGTATGTGTATCAGAAAAATTCCGCTATAGATTAAAAAATTGTTTATATTAAATAATTAAAAGTCTTTGCGGTAAATTACTACTGCAAAGACTTTTTTTTATATAAAAAGCTATGAATATTTAAAATTTTCACCATACCTCATTCCTTAATTAAATTTAATTCTCATGAGTAAGAACCCGGATAAAAATCAACTCGCTAAAGACCTCAGTAGTGACATTGCAGAGTTAGAAAATAAAATCACTGCATTTAAAAAAGGTGAAATGCAGGAAGAGCGTTTTCGTCACTACCGTCTGACAAGGGGTGTTTATGGACAACGTCAACTGGGCGTTCATATGTTTAGAACAAAAATCCCTTTTGGATTATTGACTGCTGATCAATTAATTCGACTTGCAGATGTTTCCGAAAAGTATACCAACGGGAATTTACACCTTACTACTCGACAAAACATCCAGATGCATTATGTCAAACTTGACGATGCCACTGCGATCTGGAAAGAACTAGGGGAGGTGGGAGTCACGGCCCGCGAAGCCTGCGGCAATACGGTTAGAAATATCACCGCTTCCGCCAACGCCGGAATAGATCCCGACGAGCCCTTCGATGTTTCCCCCTACGTTTACGAAACTTTCCGCTATTTTCTACGCAATCCCATTTGTCAGGACATGGGCCGAAAAATAAAAATTGCATTTTCTTCGAGTGACAAGGACAGTGCTTATACTTACTTTCATGATTTTGGATTTGTTCCCCGGGTAAAGAATGAAAATGGAAAAGAAATTCGTGGATTTAAGCTGGTCGTAGCGGGTGGACTCGGCGCGCAATCAATCATCGCTCAAACTGCTTTTGAATTTTTGCCGGAAGATGAAATTATTCCGTTCATGGAAGCAGCTATCCGGATCTTTGATCGCTACGGTGAAAGAGAAAAACGTTTTAAGGCAAGGATGAAATTTTTGGTAAAGGAATTAGGACTAGACAGTTTCTTAAAACTAGTAGAAGAAGAAAAAAATGCCTTGGCACAAACTTCCATAAAAGTCAATCGGGATATTATTACCGCCGCTCCTCCGGTACCACTTGTTGATCGTCCAAAAATAGCAATCGACGATCAAGCGGCCTATGATCTATGGTTGACAACGAATGTCTTTGAGCAAAAACAGAAAGATTTTTATGCGGTTCAGATTAGATTGCCGCTCGGGGATATCATGGCTGAGCGTGCTCGTTTGTTTGCTGAAGTGGTCCGCAAATATGCGGCCGACGATATTCGAATTACCGTCAATCAGGGTTTTGTTTTACGATATGTAAGAAAAAATGATCTTCCATATTTATATCGATCACTCCAGGGGCTGGATTTAGCAAAACCCGGATTTAACAGTATGGCCAATATCACCGCCTGTCCCGGAACCGATACTTGTAACCTGGGGGTGACGAACAGTACCGGATTGGCTTTGGTACTGGAAGAAGTCATCACTGCCGAATATCCTCAGTTGATCGAAGAGTCAGAACTGGATATAAAAATCAGTGGTTGTATGAACGCTTGTGGTCAGCACATGGCAGCGAATATCGGTTTTCACGGAAGTTCTATTAAGAAAAAACCATTGGTTGTTCCAGCTATGCAAATTGTTATCGGTGGTGGAGTAGACCCGGACGGAACACCACAAATTGCAGATAAAATAATTAAAATACCAACCAAAAAAATCCCTGATGCGCTGCGGGCTATTTTAAATGATTATGACGAAGTGTCGGAAAACAACGAATACTTCAATCACTATTATCGTCGTCAGGGAAAAGCCTATTTCTATAGTTTGTTAAAACCGCTGGCAGATATTGAGCAACTAAAAAAAGAAGAATTCTTTGACTGGGGAGATGACGCAGAATATGTGCAGGCAATTGGCGTAGGGGAATGTGCCGGGGTTGCTTACGATGTAGTAGGAACGATCGTTAAAGATGCCGAAGAGAAGGTTGAGTTGGCCGCTGCCGCGCTAACCGAAGGCCTTTTTCCAGATAGTATTTATCACAGTTATACTGCTTTGGTAATCGGTGCAAAAGCATTGTTGTTGGCCAAGGATGTAAAATGTAATACGCAGATTGGTATCCTGCGAGACTTCGACGAACACTACGTTGCAACCAAGGAATTTTCGTTGTCAGAACCATTAAAGGATTTGGCTTTACGAATTAAAAAAGCAGTGCCAGACGAAAATTTTGCGAAGGAATACGCAGGGATTGCGGCTGATTTTTTTCAGCAAGTCTTATCCGTACGGAGTACACAGCTGGCGAAGGAAGGTGGAGATAAAAATATTATTGATCGTTATTATAAAGCTTAAATCAAATGATTACAACGAATAAACAACCCAGGATAACGCTCGTTGGAGCAGGCCCCGGTGATCCGGATTTATTAACGATTAAAGGTTTAAAGGCAATTCAAAAAGCCGACGTAGTCTTATATGATGCTTTGGTTGGAAAAGAAGTTTTAGATTACATACCCGAGAAGGCGATTCGGATGTATGTTGGAAAAAGAGCCAATGATCACCGTTATTCTCAGGATGAGATTAACGAACTTATGGTGCGGTACGCCTGCTTACACGGGCATGTCGTACGCTTGAAAGGAGGTGATCCATTTGTTTTTGGGCGAGGTCACGAGGAAATTAAGTTTGCAACAGATCATAATATTGAAGTCTCTATTGTACCGGGAATTTCCTCCTGCATTGCAGTCCCCGAACTTCAACAAGTGCCGATTACTTGTCGGGGATTAAGTGAAAGTTTTTGGGTGCTGACGGGAACAACGAAGGCGGGGGTGCTATCCAATGATATTTCGGTAGCTGCGCAGTCTTCCGCTACGATTGTTATTTTGATGGGATTGAAGAAAATAAGAGAAATCGCTAAGGTGTTTCGAAAAAATGGAAAAAGTGAACTGCCCGTAATGGTGGTGCAAAGTGGAAGTACCGAAAAAGAAAAAGTAGTGTTAGGAACTATTAATTCTATTGAAAATGAAATCCTGAAAAATAAAATTTCTACTCCTGCTATCATTGTAGTTGGAGCAGTCGTAGGATTACATCCTGCGTTTGCCAGGGAAGATTTTATTAAAAAAATAGTAATGTTAGAGGAAGAAAAGGTTTCAATAAGTTAGTCAACTGGCCAACTAACCAGAAATTCATCACATATAAATAATTAAAAATGGAAACCGAAAAGAATCCTTTATATCCCGTATTTCTAAAATTACAAAATCTTCGAATGTTGGTAGTAGGCGCCGGAGAAGTGGGTTATGAAAAATTGTTTTTTATTCTGAAAAGTAGTCCGGATGCAAATATTACGGTTGTGGCACCGTGGGTGTCGCCCGAGCTGGAAGAACTGCTATCTTCTGGTATTTATAAAGTAGAAATTATAAAAAAAGCGTTTGCCGTATCGGATATTTCGGGGCACGATCTCATCGTAGCCGCTACAAATATTCGTACGTTAAATCACGAGGTACAGCGCGCGGCTAAAGCAGCTGGAAAGTTAATCAATGTAGCGGATACCCCAGAATTGTGCGATTTTTATTTAGGTAGTATTGTAACCCGCGGACCGTTGAAAGTAGCGATTTCGACCAACGGTCAGTCACCCACTTTTGCGAAGCGATTTCGACAAGTTTTAGAAGCTACGCTACCAGAAGATGTTGGAGACTTACTTGATAATTTAAAAGAAATACGCGATCAACTCACTGGAGATTTTAACGCAAAAGTAAAGGCGCTTAACGAAGTTACGGCCAGTCTATTAACCGAGAAAAAACAAAACTAGCAGACCTATGTTAAATGTAAAACAGCACCTTAGAGAATGGAGTGTTGAGGAGTTAAATACTATTTTTAAACCCCTCAGTTTTAAGGAACGAATAGAAAAAATTTACGAATATTTTCCAGAAAGGGAGGTTCTGATGACTTCTTCTTTTGGAACCAAATCGGTTTTTTTATTACACCTATTACAAGAGATTCGTCCGTCGCAATTGATTTATTTTATCAATACGACTTATCATTTTCCGGAAACCATGGCCTATAAAAAAAAGCTGGCCGGGAAATTTAATTTAAAGATTAAAGAGATTCTACCCAGCCAAAAAGAAAACCTGATCACTCTGCAAGATGAATGGTGGATTCATCATCCCCGGATGTGTTGTACCATTAATAAAATTGCGCCGCTTGATCCAATTGTAGCAAAGCATAAAGTGTGGATCAGCGGACTGATGTCGTACCAGACGGAGTTTCGGGCGCGACTGGATATTTTTGAGCAACGGGGAGATATCATAAAATTTCAACCATTGGTAGATATTGACGAGGGAGAGTTTTTATACCATCTGGATTTTCATAAATTACCTCGTCATCCACTGGAAAAAGAGGGGTATGGTTCAATTGGTTGTACGCATTGTACCAAAAAAGGCCAGGGTAGAGACGGGCGCTGGGCCAGAAGTGGAAATAAAGAATGTGGTTTACATCCTAATTTCTTTACCCGAAAATAAAGTCTTCCTGGTAAATCGTAAGATCGTACAGGTAAAACATCGGGTAAGATTAACAACTAAAAGGATAGGTTTTTGTTGTATTTAGTTAATTTCATATAAAGATTCAAGATAATGATAAAGACAGATATATTAATTATTGGAGCGGGCCCTTGTGGATTATTTACGGTTTTTGAGGCCGGACTTTTAAAATTAAAATGCCATCTGGTAGATTCACTGCCGCAGCCCGGTGGTCAGTTGACGGAGATCTATCCGAAAAAACCTATTTATGATATTCCGGGATTTCCGGATATTCTCGCAGGTGATTTGGTCGACAATCTTATGAAGCAGATTGAACCCTTCAAACCCGGATTTACGCTGGGAGAACGAGCCGAGCAAATCGAACGTTTAGAAGATGAGAGTTTTGTACTCACCACCAGTAAGGGAACAAAAATTAACGCTCCCGTCATCGCCATTGCTGGAGGGTTAGGTTGCTTCGAACCCCGAAAACCACCCATCGAAAATCTCGCAAAATTTGAGGACAAAGGGGTGGAGTACATCATTAAAGATCCAGAAGTATATCGTGATAAACGGGTCATTCTGGCCGGTGGAGGAGACTCTGCTTTGGACTGGACGATTTTTCTTTCAGACGTAGCGAGTGAAGTGATGTTGGTACACCGTCGTAATTCTTTTCGGGGAGCACTGGATTCTGTTGAAAAAGTAATGGAACTGGCGGAAAGTGGGAAAATAAAACTGATCACCGAAGCGCAAGCTGTTGGATTGACTGGTAATGGAAAATTAACGGACGTTGTTATAAAGCATAAAATCAAAGGAGAATTTTCTCAGCCGACCGATCATTTCGTTCCGCTCTTCGGTCTCTCTCCCAAGCTCGGACCAATCGCCGACTGGGGACTTTCCGTGGTCAAAAATGCCATCGAAGTAGATACGGTAGATTATAGTACCAACGTTCCCGGCATCTACGCCATCGGAGATATAAATACTTACGAAGGAAAACTCAAACTCATTCTTTGTGGTTTTCACGAAGGAACGATTATGGTTCAATCTGCTTTTAAACGGATCTATCCCGATAAAAAACTCAGCTTTAAGTACACGACAGTAAACGGCGTGGAAGGATTTTAAGCCTTCTCCGAAAATCAGTAACTTGGGGGAGCTCTAAGCAATCGGTTAGGCGGAGCAGCGTAGTAGCAAAAGAAGCAGTCAAAAGTATAAAGTTATTTTTGAACCGTTCCTAGAAGCTACCAATTACCTCCTTGTTTTTTTCCGCCATTTCTATACACCATTCCATGCCCCGGGAGCGCGTAGTTGTATCACGGGGAAGATCCCGCAATTGCAATCGAACCGTATAAGCCTGAATGGCGATACAAAGTTGTTCGATGATGGCAGCGCGGTAACCAAAAGGTGTAGCGTAACGATCAAAGTGCAAACGAATTCCTTTTTTTTGTGAAAACGAAAGAAGGATGATCTGCTCTTCCGGGCCGATGACCGTCAGGGTTCTTTCCTTCTTTGGAAGCCCAACCCGTTTGACTGTTTCCCCGGTAAATCCTGAAACTTCGAGGGCTTTAAAAAAGCGACCAATAAAATAAGATTCGTAACCGTCGAGTGTTTTAAATATCTGTGCTAAATCCCGAAAAGAAGATGAATCCTGAAAAAGTGGTTCTTTTGTTGTGGTCCACCACGTTGCGTAATTTTCTAGTTTCGGGGTTTGTGAGGTTAAACGAAAATGATCAAATCGTAAAGAAGTAAGCGCCGAATGTGGTGCCCGGATTTTTGTCATAGGAATTTTACTCAGATAGATTGCCTGGTATTTTTTTAAAACCTTCAATCTATTGCGCGCATCCGTAAAAGCAGCAGCGCAGGCTTCGTTGTAAATTAAAAACAGACAGTAGTGATGATTTCCAATTTTTAGTTTAATCGGAACTTGTAAAACGCCTTCCTCTAAAATAAAATTATAGTGTACCGCTTCCACGGTGAGTGAAATTTTTTGTTCCGCATAAAGCTGTTGTAAGGCCTGAATGACTGAAGAGATATCGACCATTTTTTGACCAGAAAGCGTAACCGCTAATTTTGGTAAATTAAATTTTTCGAAATTCTGATAGGTCCTGTCATTCTTGGTGGTGGTGAGTACACCCTTATGATTTTTGTATGATTGGCCAATATTATTTAGCACCTTATTTAAAGATCGCATGTTTGTATTTTGGTTAGTAAAATCTATTGGTTTGCCTAGTCGGGGATGCAATATATTACCTTAATATCTAATTAGATGGATTTATTTCAAATAATTATTTTTTTAGTATTAGTAAAATAGTGAAAGTCAACAAAATAGTTACATGTTTGTTTTTAATAATATTTAAAATTGAACCAATTAGGAATGGCGATTAAATAGGAAGTATAGAATCGTCATTTATTTTGTCAACATTCCTTAGATGCCTGTAAATTGTATCCCATTGGTAGATTTTGAAATTCCCTACCGAAAACCGGAATCTTTCCCCTAAATGCCTTATCTTGTACCCGCAATTAAGGTTGGTTGTTTTAAGAGCTCTTTAAAGGGCATCCATTTCGGTAGCAGAACCAACCAACTAACGAATTTCCCTCCCCACAAATTCTTACAAACAACTCCCAATTCAGGTCACAAGCCTGCGACGAAACCAAAACTATGAATACCCTTTTCAGCCGTATCATTATGATCGTTGCTGTAATCCTGCTAACCGGGAATACGGTCGTTGCTCAGGCAACCGGGGAATTTTGTGTTCAGTCGGAAATTTTAGAGAAACTTTATCAGCAAAATCCCGCGCGCCACCAAAAGCAAAATAAGCTCGAATGGCAACGCGCCAATTTAACTTATAACCCATCCTTTACCACCACTACGACCTATACGCTACCGGTTGTTGTTCACATCATCCAACAGGGAAATATCGGTGCACTTTCCAACGATGCAGTTCTAACGGCTATCGCGCAGGTCAATTTGGCTTTCGCTAATGAAGAGCCTTATGATCCCGGCGTAGGGGTACCAACCGAGATTGAGTTTTGTCTTGCTACTCGTGATCCGCAGGGAAACAATACAAATGGAATCACACGTACAGAAAGTGCTTTTACCAATGTCGATGTTAATACACAGGATCTTGATCTGAAAAATCTGATCCGTTGGGACCCACTTCGCTATATCAATATTTGGGTAGTCAACGAGGTTTGTAGTGGTAGTAATTGTGGGGTGGCCGGATATGCTTTTTTACCTGCTTCCCATGGACAGCCCGAAGATGGGGTGGTGGTAGAAAGTAATTTTATGGGATCAAGTCCCAGTAATACCAATGTACTGACGCACGAACTTGGTCACTACCTTGGACTTTACCATACTTTTGAGGGTGGCTGTGGCAACGATAATTGTTTGCTTGATGGAGATCAGGTATGTGACACGCCGCCCGACCAGTCTACGGTAAGAATCGATTGTGATCAGGTCGCCAACTCTTGTAATACAGATGTTAATACGACAGACTTAAACAATCCATTTGTGGTAGATGAGAATGATATGTTTGTAAATTATATGGATTATAGCAATTTGGATTGTTATGCCGCTTTTACGGCAGATCAGGCGGATCGAATGTTTTTTTTTATTGAAGGTATTAGAAATACCCTGATTAGTGAGAACCGTTGTTTGCCTCCGTGCCCCAATCCGGTTAATTCCTCTTTTTCGGTGCCGACAGAACTAGTGGCAGGAGAGGTGTTTAACTTAAATAATAGTAGTATTGGTGCTAACGCATACCAATGGTTTTTGGATGATATCCCGTTTTCTACCCAAACCAATCCCGACTACGTCCTCAATCAGCCGGGTATTTACCGCCTGGAATTGATCGCTTCTAATGGCAACGATTTTTGCGATGACCAATTTGAATTAACCGTCACCGTTTCCTGCAATCTAAGTTCCCTGATCGAAATCACCCAGCCACCTCCTTATCAAATTGATCAGGGAATTGATTTTAATCACCCTATGTCAATCATCGCAGCTTATCAGTGGACGGTAGATCAACAACCAGTTACTACCAACGAAAATTTAAACTATACTTTTACCAGCGAAGGTCTTTACGAAGTTTGTCTCGTCGTAGCCAGTGATCTTTGCCGCGATACTTTCTGTCAGCAAATAGCCATTCAAAATTCCACCACCTGTTTCTCCGAAACAGATACCGATGGAGATGGACTTATCGGTTGCTACGATCCCGAGTGCTGTGACAGTCCCGATTGTGCGGATAATTATTACAATGAGTGTCCCATTAATTGTGAATATACCCCAACCTTAACCAGCTTTGACTTGGAGCCAAAATGGACTTCTTCGGGAGCAAACTGGTGTGCCTATAATACACCCGTCACCGGAGACCTGGATGGGGATGGTATTCCAGAGATTATTGGTAAACCTTGCACTGGTGCCAGTCAGGCTACGGGTGGTACTTTCCCGAATTTATTGGTAATAGATGGCAGCACCGGAGCAGTGGAAGCGACCATTCTGACGCCCGCGATGCGTTACATGATGGACGCACCTGCGATTGCTGATGTGGATTTGGATGGTTATCCCGAGATATTTATTCAGGCTTCCAGTCATATTGATAATATAACTTACAGTGGTGGTGCGATTATTAACGGGGATGTTCGACGACGGATTCTCTGCTATAGTTTTGATGGGACAAACTACGTCGAAAAATGGATGTCCGGTGTGATTGTTGGTTTTAATGCTTTAGAAGATGGAAATACGATCAGTGTGGCCGATTTTAATCAGGATGGTGTGGCCGAAGTCTATGTTCAAAATATGATTTTTAATGCGGTCACTGGCGAACTCCTTGTCACGGGCGGTGAAAACGGACACCGGGGTATGAAGACTTATGCGGGTACGCAATCGGTACTGCGCGCCTCCTCGTTTCCAGTTGCTGTGGATGTGTTGCCGGATGCGGCTTGTCCCGATTGTGCCGGACTTGAGCTGGTTGCAGGAGGAATGGTCTACTCGGTTAATTTAAGTAATACCAATCCGCAGTTGACCATCGAACGCGCGGCTACTAACGCGGAAGATGGCTGGACAAGCATCGCTGATATTGATCTGGATGGAGATCTTGATGCGGTCGTTACCGGAAATACGGGCGACGGTTCTACTGGAATTATTTACGCCTGGGATTTACAAACCAATGATTTGTTATACAATATTTTTACCGTGACTACCAACTCTGGATTTATTGCACAGGTAAACATTGCCGATTTTGATGGAGATCAGGAATTGGAAATAGGTGTTTGCACGCCTTTTAACTATTCAGTGCTCAAGCCAGTTGATAATGAATGGAGCGTAGCGTGGTCTATTACAACGGATGACTGGTCGGGACAAACAGGCAGCAGTGTTTTTGATTTTAACAATGACGGGGCCAGCGAAGTGGTCTACCGGACGGAATCTGAAATTTTGATCCTCAACGGGACTAACGGAGCAGAACTTGCCGCCGCGCCTTGTGCTTCGGGGACCCGCGTAGAATACCCCGTCGTCGTGGATGTGGATGCCGACGGTGCCACCGAAATTCTTTGTAGTTGTGCCAACGAACTTAAGTCTTTTGGTTCCGGTGGCACGCCCTGGATTCCTACCCGCCAACTCTGGAACCAACACCAATATTTTAATACCAATATTAACGATGACCTAAGAGTTCCTATTCAACAACAATCTCATCACATTGTCGGTGATAGTCTGGTACTCAATAATTTTCTGACGCAATATAGTAACCGACAATTTCCCGCTCCGGACTTAGTGGTGGAAGGAAGCATTGTTTGTTTTAATCAGCAATACTATGTTGAATTGATCTATACCAATCAAGGAGATGCACCAGTAGATGGTCCACTCTTTTCTACTATCCGAACAGAAAATCCACTCGTCGCCACGGACGGTCTGCTTGAAATAACCGGAGGTGTATCTGGTCTTGCTCCGGGTGAATCGTATAGCGAGACTACTATAATTCCCTTTGGTGTCGATACGTTATATATCGTTACCAACGATGATGGCAGTTTCGCCACCCCTTATAACCTGAACACTGATTTTCCATTTACGGGTATTTATGAATGTAGCTACCAGAATAATTTAACAATAATTCCGATTTATGATGCTGATATTGTTTTGAATATTGGACCCGATCAAACCGTCTGTGACAACGGAATAGTTTCGCTCACGGCCAATCCCGGTTTTTCGGATTATCGTTGGCAGGACGGACAACCGGGTATGAATTACACAGCCATCGGTCCCGGTCAGTATTGGGTGACGGCCACGAATGGTTGTTTGGAATTTAGTGATACAATAGCAGTAACTTTAGACGAAAGTACCGTCCTTGATTTAGGACCAGATACAACTATTTGTCTTGGTACAGACCTGCAAATTTCACTAACTGGATTTGACAGTTATCAGTGGTTTCCGGAAACGGGAATAGACTGTAGCACTTGTGCAGAAGTAGTTATTGCTTCTTCCGAAACGTCAAAGAGTTATCGGGTAATCGCCCGGACCAGTGAAGGGTGCTACAGCACGGATTCAATCTTGGTTAGTTTTTCTGCACCGACGGTTACGGAGATGACGGTCGCCATTTGTGCGGATCAGATTTTTACTTTTGAAAATGTCGATTTACTTCCGGGAACCAGTCAGGAATTTACTTTATCTAACCAATTTGGTTGTGATTCCCTGGTACAGTTATCGGTGGAAAACAACGGAGCATTTGGATATACCCAATCGGTAGATACCATAGTCTGTAGCAATAATATCGTGTTTTTAGAAAATAAAATTTTATTACCAGGAATGGATACCACTTTTCTTTACGAGAGCTATTTTGGTTGCGACTCGACCATTCGTATTAAGGTGGCAGAAGCACCGCTTTATCTTCTGACCGAAGAGATAAATATCTGTGCAGGAGCAACCATTTTTCTGGACGGTGCGCCACGCGGTAGTTCCGGTGTCTTTACGGAAGTCTATGCGAGTATATTTGGATGCGACTCGATTCGGGAATACAATTTAACGGTTGCTGAACCTATCCGGATCGGATTAGAAAGTACACCGAGTTGTGAGGGTGACGCTACGGGGACGATCATTACGACCGTTGCGGGAGGTTTTCCACCTTATACAACTACCGTTGTTAGCAACGGAAATACGGTCGAGCAATTAGATCAATTGCCTCCCGGACTGTATGAATTTGAAACAACCGACGCGGAAGGATGTACCGAAAGTACTGGTATTGTACTGGAAGAAATATTTCCATTGTCGTTTCCTTATACGGTAACCGACGTTTCCTGTTTTGGCGACGCTGACGGAACCATTCAGATGGACAGCAGTTTAAATGAGATTCTTTTTAGTTTGAATGGCATCAACTTTTCTTCCAATATCAATTTTACCAATCTGTCCGCTGGCGACTATACCATCTACGGACAAGACGAATTTGGTTGTATCTCCGAAACCTTTGTCATTGTCGACACACCTGATCAACTAACGCTGGCCGTTTCTCCGGATACCAGTATTGTGTTAGGCTGTCCCGTAACTTTAGAAAGTTATACCAACGCAGCTGGACTAGTTATATATCAATGGGCATCACCGGAAATGATGGCATGTGATACCTGTTCGTCGAGTATAAGTATTCCCTATTTTACAACTGATTACGAACTAATTATCACCGACGAAAATGGTTGTACCGCTACCGATGCTACCACCGTGACGGTTAACAAACCTCGTCCGATTTATATCCCCAATGCCTTCAGTCCAAATGGAGACGGAGAAAACGATATTTTCATGATCTACAGCGACAAAGAAGTCGAAGAGATCATCAGCTTCCGTGTTTACAATCGCTGGGGAGCCCTTGTTTTTGCCGACGAATTTTTTGCCCCCAACGATCCCGCGCACGGCTGGAACGGCTATTTTAAAAATGAGAAAATGAATCCTGGGGTTTTTGTGTACGTGGCGGAAGTCTTGTTTTTGGATGGAGAAGTAGTGCAGTTTTCGGGAGATGTGAGTTTGTTGTTGTGATAGATTTGTCTGAAATTAGCGAATTGTAAAATAATGTTTTTGCTCATCCCTTAGCTATCTCACACTTATTTAAAAAAATAAAGTATTTTATTTTGCGATTTAAAATAAAATGTTTTTATTGTGAACTATGAGCAAGACGAACAAAAAGACACACCATCCTTACGCTAAACTATTCGAATACGTTTTTCAAAAAAATGAAATGGTGGAAGAATTTGTAGAAAATTTCTTTCCAGCATCACTTTTAGAAAAGCTGGATATTTCGAGTTTAAAAGCACAAAGTATATCTTATTTATCGCCAGAATTATCTCGTTTGTATTCAGATGTCGTTTACACCTGTGATTACGGATCGTATAAGGACAAGGTATTGATAACCCTACTCTTTGAGCACAAGAGCTATTATGCTCAAAACCCTCATCTTCAGTTACTTGGATATATGCTTAAAATCTGGGAGCAACAACGGGATAATTCGGACCTTGTAACACCTATTATTCCAGTTATTTTGTATCACGGCGAAGAAAAGTGGAAGGAGCGTAAGTTTACAGATATGTTTTCGGGAAACTTAGATGATGATTTAGAGCGGTTTATTCCGAACTTTGATCTCCATCTGATCGATCTTAATAAAGAAAGTGATGAGAAACTAAAACAGCTGAACAAACGTTTTCTTACCAGCAGTCTTCTAACCTTTAAGTACCATAAGAATCAGGCATATATCCGGCAACATTTTAGCTTTTTGGTAGAGGTGGATAATGATATTTATCAAGAGACCATCCTTGTATTCTTGATAAAAAATTACGATATTAGTAAACCAGAGGTAGCAAAATTACTTAGTGACACCTCTGAAAAATCAAAATCAAAAATTATGAACGCAATCGAAGCTTACTACGCAGAGGGAATGCAGAAAGGCATGCAACAAGGCATGCAACAAGGAGAAGAAAAGGGTCTTCACAATAAAAATGTTCAGGCAATTAAAAGGATGGTTGAAAAAGAACTACCGGTTTCTTTAATGGTCGAGATACTAAACGTTGAGGAGGAATTTATAAAAGGGGTAGTTGCTGGAACTGTAACCGAGATGCCATAATCGGAGATGTTCCCTCAAGTGTATGGGGCCGTTCAATAATCTGTGTTTTCTCTCTTACGATAGCATTGCGTAGCAAGAGACTAATTGGCCAATTTTCTGATTGAACACCCCCAGGGTATCTGCGCGTTTTGACTTCCTTAAGGATCGAGGCGCGGGCGACCAGAGACACACTTAAATTGAACGGTCCCCCACAACCCACCAACCTCTTTCGAGCAACCTAAAACCAATTTTTTTCTAACCCAAAACTCTCCACCTACCTTATCAACTCAATCCACCCCTTCAATATATCCGGATTCTGTCGTACCCCACTGACCCGACTCTCAAATACCCGACAAGAATAATAATACACCCCCTCGTTTAAATCCTTCCCGTTCAGATTCTTTCCATCCCAGTTTATATCCGGATCATTCGTTTCAAAAACCAGATTTCCCCATTTATTAAACACCTGAAAATTGACACTTTCTACAAAACGATAAGGATAAGGAATAAACCGCTCGTTCGCACCATCACCATTGGGCGTAAAAACATTAGGTAAATTATATTCCGGACAATTGTCCACACAAATAATTTCACTAAAAGCGCTTTCATTGTTGAATGTATCTATCGCCGTGACACCGTAGCAGCCCGCAATCCCAAAATCTGGCTTATGCATAAAGGTCGTATCGGTTGAAAGTTCGGTAGAGTAGATCAATTCCAATGCCCCACCTTCCCGGTCAGAAAAATAAACCCGGTAACCGACCACATCATCTGTTTCAGGACAAATAAAGTTTGGATTCTGCCAAATCAATTCATTGATAAAATCTGACTCAGGGAAATTTTGATCTACCTCATCACATAAGTTTTCTACGACCAAAATGGGCGGGCAAGGCGGTATGGTATCCAGTGGAATTCCACAGTTTTCCTGTGATAAATTAAAGAGCGGAGATTTAATACCATCAATATTATAACTTCCTTCACTCTCGATTTGGTAACAATATTCTTCCCCATTTAATAAACCAGTATCGGAATAGTTTTGCTGGTCCGTACTATCAATTAAAGTGAAAGCACTATTTTCAAAACGAAAAATTCGATACAGATAATTATTCCAGGGCGTCGCCTCGTTCCACGAAAGAATATTGGTATTGTCCGTTGATGCAACCTCAATGTACACCGAAGAAGCCGTCGGACTAAAATCAATTGGCTCGGGTTCATTATTAACATAAAAACCTATTCGATACGTATAAGCATTATCGGTGGTATTTAAACCCGTATCTAAAAAACTGGTATCGACCGCCTGATAAAAATTTTGGGCGGTAAAAGTAGCACCGGGTACCAGTTCAAAACCCGTACTCGTATTGCCCGTTGCCCGCCAGAGTTCGTACACGTACGGACCGGGATTAATCAGGGTGTCCAGATCATCCGCATTGGGAGTAGACCAGATCACTTCGATGGTTCCATTGTTGGTATCGGTGGATTGTACGCTGACGTTGGTCAATAGCGGAATATCCCGATTCAGTTGGACACAAACTTCGTCGGAAGGTAGACTTTCGATACGATTAAACGCAAAACCACTCGGCGTCAGTCGCGAAAATTCGGCCAGAATTCGATAGCAATAAGTCAGTCCTCTTTCTACTTCAAAATCAATATACACGTAGCGATCCTCATCCGCATCCTGTACCGTTTGCGGAGTGATTTTGGTATATCCTTGTCCCGCCAGTCCCGTTTCGCAAGTATCAACGAGAAAGTTATTACTGTTAATTCTACGCCAAACGGAAAAGCCCCGAAAATACTCATTGGCCGCATCTTCGCAGATGTAGGGATTTTTCCAACTCACTTCTATTTGTCCGTTATCCGGAATGGCAGCTACTTCTTCCGGCGCAGGTCCGACTACTTTAATCCGCACAACTTTCAGCGTTGACAAAAACGAAGTATCCCCACTGGTCTGATCGATGGTAACGGGAAAGTTGTCCGCTGATCGAAAGATGACGGTATAAAACTGATCTTCAATATGTTCACATTCCGTTTGCCAGCGGAAGGTGCGGGTAAGCGGTTGTCCTTGATAAAAACGCGCTTCGTCAAAGGTAGCTGGACTTATTTCCAATTGGAAAGGACCACCCGTAGCGGTTAGATTAACCAGTTGGTCTGAGTCCATCTCAGGCGCCGTAGCGGTTACCTCAAATTCAATCAGCTCCCCGGCGACCACGCAAATTTCTTCTTCGGTTTCGATGACTGGAGGAAGATTCTCACAGGTCTCGATTAAAATTTGTAAATCACGAATCAAGGTGTCAATGGGATTGCCATCCCGATATTCGATGATGTATAAAGCGATGTTATATTCACATTCTTGTTGTGGACTAAACCAAAAAAAGTCACCCGTTTTTTCATTAAAAGTAATATTGTTATCCGGTCCTGGCTGAATCTCATCCGGAAATCTATAGAGTGGAACTGGAGAATTAGGTGCCTGTAAAGGAACAATCAATCGATAGGCGATACTGTCACCGTCGATGTCATAAGCGTTGGGGTTGTGTTGAAAAGGTTGTCCGACACAACCAATATCAATCGGTGCCTGTAATAAGATGGGTGAATTATTAGGTGCTTCAAAGGTTTGGTTAAATAGCGTAACGGTCGTTTGGAGATGAAAAGAAACGTTGTCCGGACTGGCTCCGTTGACATTACAAATCTGGCCATTTCGATTTTTATCATTCATACTAATCACAAAGTGACCGAGACTAGGATAAGTATGGGTTCCTTTGTAGATATTGATTTTGGTATCGTTGGCCAGCGGTTCCCCGTTGGGTATACCACCCGTCGACGCCGGACCGTTGATTCGTGGCAAAATATCACTGGTGCCATCTCCCCAAAGTACTTCCAGTTCGTTTCGGTCAGCGTTGGTACTACTGGTTTTGGTATAAGTCGTAATAGTTACTTCAATCGTTTGCGGACCGATCTGTATATAGGTAATTTCGCCCGCCCGGTTATGCGTGGCCAACAGGCCAACCTGAAAAACAAGAAAAGACAGAAAAAGTAAGGGTATTTTTAATTTCATATTTGGAATAATTGACAACCACTAATACGACGTACGTGAAAATAACGAATTTGATCCGGCTTTAGTTTGTCATCAAACTTTAAACAATCCTGTAAAGTAGGACAATAAACGCTTTGACGTTTCCAAGGCTTTTTGAACTCTACAACTTCTCTATAAAAATAGGCATTTTCTTAAAAAAAGAAAAACTGTCATAATCATTACCTTACTTCGGCTTTTCTACCTATTTTGGGCCTTGTTGTTAAAACTTTTATCAGTCAGTCCTAGCGAATAGTTCTGACCATCCGCTACACAGAAAAAAATTCTATGATTCAATCAACGAACACCCAGCCATTTTCCTTATTAACTGAATTGGATATCCACCTTTTTCGAGAAGGAAAACATTTTCGACTTTATGATAAGCTAGGAAGTCACGTGGTGGAGCATAATGGAGTGGCAGGAACTTATTTTGCGGTTTGGGCACCGAATGGACAAAATGTAAGTGTGATCGGTAATTTTAACGGATGGAATCGACAAGCTCATTCCTTAAATGGTCGTCCCGATGGATCAGGAATCTGGGAAGGTTTTATCCCTGGAATAGGTCACGGTGAAGTATATAAATATGCAATTACTGCTCCTAGCGGCCGTCAACTTGAGAAAGGAGATCCGTTCGCTCGACGCTGGGAAAATCCTCCAAGAACAGCTTCCGTTGTCTGGACACTGGACTATAAATGGAAAGATAAAAAATGGATGGCGGCCCGTAAAAAGAAAGCAGGAAAACCACAGCCTTATTCCGTCTACGAGGTACATCCGGGATCCTGGAAAAAATATGCGATTGATCGCTCGCTCAGTTATCTGGAAATGGCCGATCAACTGGTCGCCTACGTCAAGGAAATGAATTATACGCACGTAGAATTTATGCCCGTTATGGAACACCCTTACGGTCCATCCTGGGGGTATCAACTCACCGGATATTTTGCGCCGAGTGCCCGTTTCGGTACACCGGAAGAATATATGCAAATGGTCGATGCTTTTCACGAAGCGGGAATTGGGGTCATCCTCGATTGGGTACCTTCCCACTTTCCGGAAGATGCGCACGGTCTGGCCGATTTTGACGGAACCCATCTTTACGATCACGCCGATCCACAGAAGGGATTTCACCCGGACTGGAAGAGCTGCATCTTTAATTATGGTCGCCACGAGGTACGTAATTTTTTAATTTCAAATGCGCTTTTTTGGCTCGACGTTTACCATGCCGATGGACTACGAGTAGACGCGGTGGCCTCGATGCTATATCTTGATTATTCGCGCGAAGAAGGACAGTGGATTCCCAACGAATTTGGTGGAAATGAAAACCTCGAAGCGATTTCTTTTCTAAAAGATTTTAATACGGCCGTTTATCAGGAATTTCCCGATGCAGTGACGATCGCCGAGGAGTCCACTTCGTTTAGTGGTGTGTCCGCTCCGGTATACGCAGGAGGACTGGGTTTTGGACAAAAATGGATGATGGGCTGGATGCATGATTCCTTGAATTATTTTGCACGCAATCCCATTTATCGGTCTTTTCACCAAGATGATTTTACGTTTAGTAGTGTATATGCATTTAGTGAAAATTTTATGTTGCCTCTCTCTCACGATGAGGTAGTACACGGAAAAGGTTCGCTCATTAGTCGGATGCCCGGTGACGAGTGGCAGCGTTTCGCCAATCTACGTACGCTATACGGATACATGATGACACATCCAGGTACGAAACTAATGTTTATGGGAGGAGAGTTTGCGCAAGCTACCGAATGGAATTTTGAATTGGGACTACAATGGTGGCACTTGGATAATGAGTACCACAAAGGAATTAAAAGGCTTTCTGCGGACCTAAATAAACTTTATCGGGATACGCCCGCCCTCTATGAGCAGCAGTTTAGCCCCGAAGGATTTCAGTGGATCGACCACGGGGATCATAAAAATTGTGTAGTCGTTTATCTCCGTAAAGGACTGAAAAAAGCCAAAGATATTCTGGTAGTCTGTAATCTTGCGCCCGTCGTTCACGAGTCTTACAAAGTGGGGGTTCCAGGTGGAAAAAAATGGCAAGAGATTTTAAATACGGACGCTACACAATACGGCGGGAGTGGCAAGCTAAATGGAGGAGATTTGGTTCCGGTCGAAGAAGCATGGCACGGACAGAAACAGCACTTACTATTGAATTTGGCACCATTGGCAGTGATGATTTTGCAGATGGAGCGTTAAAAAATCGAGAATGTCTCGTAAAGATACGGTGTCAGCGCGGAAGCTTTTCTTCAGAAACACAAGGCGCGGGATGCCAATGATGTACTTGATTGTACAGTCTCAAGAAATCAGGAGAGGGAGTGTTGAATAATCTTTGTCATTCCTCGCGCTCTGTGGACATCTTTACCCAATATTTTCAATATCATAAAATATATCTATAATTTCGACCCTGTTACTTGCCATTCTGTATCTCCACTGAGTCGCATCGCAAACTCTGAGGGTGAAGCAATCGTCTTGTGAACCGGACACTTTCCAGCTATTTCCAGCAATCTGGTTCGTTGTGCATCGTCCAGATTTCCTAATAATTCTATCTCTATCTCAAAGCGATCAATGCGACTACTACCCTTTTCCGGATCAGCCTGATGGTCGTTGTATGCACTGGTTTTACAATAACTTAAATGTACTAAAACCTCTTGCAGATCCCATTTTTTTCGTCGAGCGTACATCTTCAAAGTCATGGCGGTACAGGCTCCGAGGCTGGCATTCAGCAACTCATAAGGGGAGGGACCGAAATCATTGCCACCAAAAGAAACCGGTTCGTCAGCGATAATCGCGTGATCGTCTGCTTGAATCTCCGTTGTAAAATCGTCTCCTTCCAACCTTACTACGACTTCTTTTTCTGTCGTTAATTTTTCTGTTTTAGGAAACTCAATATATCGTTTTACCCAACTCGTAATTACACTACCTGCGTAAAAAGCATCATTTTTGTTAGAAAGCATGTGATTGGCACCATCCAGTGTCACAAAGCTTTTGGGGTGTTGCGCCAGTTTGTAAATGTTGGCTGCATTTTCAATTCCAACAATCCGATCTTGTGGAGAGTGCATCACGAGCAACCCTTTATTTAGATTTCTAATAACAGTTTCGTGTTCCTGACCTTGAAGATCATCCAGAAACTGTTTTTTAATACAAAATTTTCTGCCCCCGATATTTACGTGCGCCATCCCGTTTTTCTCTATCTCTTCTGTTTTATCACTCAATAAATGGGTGACGTGCTCGGGATAAGAAGGAGCGGCTATCGATACGACTGCCTTTATACTCGGAATTTTACCTGCCGCAAAAATAGCCGCCGCGCCGCCGAGTGAATGTCCTACAATGACGGAAGGTGCTTCGTAGTGTTCTGCAAGATATGCAGCAGCGTCTTGTAAGTCTTCTACATTGGAAGAAAAGTTGGTATCGGAAAAATCACCCTCACTTTCTCCCAGACCCGTAAAGTCAAAACGCATCACCCCGAATCCATTCATGGTCAGTGCCCGGCTAATATGTTTGGAAGCAGTCAGATTTTTACTACCCGTAAATACGTGTGCAAAAAGAACAAATGGAAAGGGCGCTTTTTTTAAGGGTAAATCAATTTTGGCTGATAACTGGTGACCCATTTTATTCAGAAAGGTAACTTTATTGGAAGGCATAGGTGTTAGGTAAATAATGTGATAAATAAAAATGGAGACAGTCCCGAAAATATCCACTATCATCTAGGGCACGCATAGTGCTACGGTATAACTCCGGATTTTCAGCCTTGTACAGACTAAGGACAACAGCGCCCATATCTAACCGTTATAAAAAAGCCCTCTTTTGTTGAAAAAAAGGGCTTTGATTTTTTTATTTAAAAATATCATTTCGGAAATTCATAATACCAAATATCAGGATATCCTTCATAGACACCCTCCAGCATTATTTTGCCAGTAGACTCAGTTAGAATAGTCGCGACATCTTCAGCCGTACGAATGTTTTTCTGATTAATTCTGGTAATAACAAAGTCCGGATCCATATTGGTTTTTTCGATTTTACTACCGCGATAAATACTCACTACCTTAGCTCCTTTGGTACCCAACCGTTTGATTTCTTCATCGGTAAGGTCCCGAATTTCAAAACCGATTGCTTCTAGCAAAGCATTGTCGAGTGCGCTACTAACCAAAGCAGTCGTCCCGTTCATATTTTTAAGGGTAACTTGTGTTTGATATCTTTTTCCATTTCTGAAATAATCTACTTTGACAGTGTTGCCCGGACGAAAGCGCGCGATTTGTTCTTGCAATACGGGCATAGAGCTGGTTTTTGCACCATTGATTTTTACAATCACATCCCCTTTTCGAAGTCCCGCTTCCTGCGCACCACTATTCTCACTTACTTTAGAAATATAAATTCCTTCGACCGATTCGAGGTCTAGTTTTTTAGCTCGTTCGTCATTCACTTCGTCAATACTGATGCCAAGAATGGCTCTTTGTACGACCCCAAAGTCTTTCAGATCACGAATCACTTTTCGCGCCAGATTACTGGGAATAGCAAACGAATATCCTTCGTAGCGACCAGATCGGGTAATAATAGCCGTATTAATACCGACCAGTTCTCCATTGGTATTGACCAGTGCGCCGCCACTATTTCCAGGATTAACGGCTGCATCTGTTTGAATAAAAGATTCTACTTTATAAATGTCATCCAGAATATCAATGCTACGACCTTTGGCACTAACGATTCCGGCGGTCACGGTGGATTCCAGATTAAAAGGATTTCCTACAGCGAGCACCCATTCACCAATTCGAATTTTATCTGAATTTCCAAAGATTAAATTGGAAAGACCTTTTGCTTCTATTTTTAATAAGGCCAAATCTGTAGATGGGTCGGCACCAACCAGTTTAGCAGGATATTTCCGATGATCATTTAAGGTGACCTCCAGTCGCTTGCCCTCTTCGATCACATGGTTGTTGGTCACAATATAACCGTCTTCGGAAATGATGACACCCGATCCGGAAGAACCACCATAAGTTCCACCCCAAAAATCAAAATCGCTGCTTTGACTGGCTTTGATATTTACCACCGCCGGGGTGACAGCTTCCGCCGCAGAAATAAAATCAGTTGGAGAAGAAGAGAGAAAAGTACGTTGCATTTTTCCGGACAACATTTCAGTAGCCGGGTCACTATAATTGGTGTACATTGCACTAGGAGCCTCGCGATAGATAATCGTTGGTTTTTCGAAGTAACGGTACAAGAAAACCGACAACGCAGAACTAAGGAGGGAAACCGAAAAGATCAGTGCAATGTTTTTCATATAATAATGTGTAGTATCAGTTTAGTAATGTAGAAAATGTCAGAGATGAACATTACAGTTAAATATACAAACTTCTGTAATAAGATTGGGCTAAAATCAGCATCTACCCAGTTTTTTTTGAAAAATCGTTCTAACCTGCCTTCATCTATCTGCCTTAATAGCTATATAACGCAATTTTCAGACCGTATAGTTTTCTTAAAGAAAAGATATCCTGGATTTTATTCTCAGGAATGGCGATTAAATAAATGCAGAGTGGCGGAAAAAGAGGAAGTATAGAATCGTCATTTATTTTGTCAACATTCCTCAGGATACTTGTGTATTTTTACTTTCATTATTTTGCTATTAATCATTGGTTATCAGCTGTCGACTCTCTTCAAGACGATCCTAAGGGAGCCAATAGCGAAAAGCCAATAGCCAATAGCAAAAAGTTTTCTTAAACTTTTCACACATGGCAAAAATAAAAAATCGACACCAGCATTCACCTTTTGAAGGACGGAAAGGGGACGAGTATATTGGGAACGAATGGGGTTGGAAATTTACCTTCTGGGGTGCGTTGTTTATATTGGGAATGATTCTGTTTATGTGGTACCGTTTTCATAGTTTGGGAGTCAGTCCGCTGGATGAAAATGGACACGTAATTTACCAGGATTCACTGGGTTTTTAAAAAAAATAAAATGAAGGTATTCGGATGGATAATTCTGCTGTTTTTTTCTGGTGCTGCTGATAGGTTGTTTGGACAGATGCCCGTAACATATTTTTTTGCAGATCAGGTAATTTGTGCAAATGATACGGTACGGTTGCCGTTACAGCTCCGTGATTTTATCAATGTTCGGAATTTTCAATCTTCTATTCGCTGGAATCCCAATGCGTTGTTTTTTCATGCTATAGAGGAAATTCACCCACAGTTAACGAGTAATTTTTTGATCAATACGGATAGTACCGAAAACGGTGGCCTTGGGTATTTTTGGTTAGATACTTCGTCGGGTGAACCATTGGTGCTGGCCGATAGTAGTGTACTGTTTATTTTAAAATTTACAATTGCAGATGGAGTAGAAAGCACCGAGATCGGTTTTGGTGAAGTACCAACGCTGACCGAGACCGTAGTTGAAAATAATGGTGTCCCTATGCAAACTAGCTCTACGCAGTTACGCGGTCTGATTACAAAAAATGAAGTAACCGCTGCGGCCGAAATTCAAGCCGCCACTACGCCGAACAATGGTGCAATAAATTTGACCCTTACCTCCGGACAAGCTCCTTTTTCATTCTCATGGAATACTGGCGCAACTACCAAAGATCTTGAAAATCTCACACCGGATAATTATCGGGTAACTATTACCGATGCCCTGGATTGTATCGCCAGTTTTGAGTACGTCGTAGACCTGAATACGGTGATCAAAAATGAGTTGAAGGACCATATGATTATAGGGCCAAACCCAACCCGCGATTATTTTAGTATCGTTTTTATTTCTACCAATTTGAATGTGTTTTACCAGTATAAAATCTACAACCTCCAGGGCCATATAGTTTCTCAAAAAAATAATATCCATTCTGATTTTTCCGAAAAAGTCAATTTGCAAAACCAACCATCCGGTCTCTATTTTTTAGAAATAAAAACAAAAAAAAACAAGCAGATATTTAGAATAATAAAAAAATAACTTTTCATCCTTTAGGAATGTTGATTAAAAAGATGAAGCTATAGTGTCTTAATATATTTTATCAACATTCCTTTATAATGGTCTCTACACAGGTTTTAATAAAAATGGGTAACTTTCCTCTTTCCAAAACCCAACTCAACGACTCAATAGGCGCAGCGTTTCAATAACTTAACAAGCGCAGCGTCTCAACATTAAAATAATGACCATTCCATTCCAAAAATACCAGGGTACCGGCAACGACTTCGTACTCATTGACCAACGTACCGAACAATATTTTACCCGTAAAGACACCGATCAAATTCAACGTATCTGCGACCGTAGATTTGGGGTAGGCGCGGATGGTTTGATCTTACTTCAAAACAAAGAAGGATATGATTTTGAGATGATATACTTCAATGCTGATGGTCGTGAAAGTTCGATGTGTGGCAATGGTGGAAGATGTATTGTAGCCTTTGCTAAATATCTGGGCATCATCGAAATGAGTAAAGGTGGATTGCCATCCGCCTCTACTCATTTTCTGGCCATCGATGGGCCGCACGAAGCCACTATAAAAGGAGCAGACTGGGTATCGTTAAAAATGACAGATGTGCCAGAAGTAGAGCAGGGGCCAGACTATTTTGTGATGAATACGGGATCACCGCATTACGTAGTTTTCGTGGAAGACATCGACGATATTGATGTAGTAGAAAACGGAAAAGCTATCCGGTATTCCAAACGTTTTCGGGAAGAAGGGATCAACGTAAATTTTGTAGAAAAGAAAAAAGACGGGATCATTGTCGCTACTTACGAGCGAGGGGTAGAAGACGAAACCTTGTCTTGTGGTACCGGAGCCACTGCAGCTTCTATCGCTTATCAGATGTCCAAATCTGTTAACCAAGAAACCGTCACCTCCATCGAAGTGAAGGGGGGAGAACTGTCCGTAAAATTTACACCAGACGGAAAAGGTGGTGCAAAAAATATCTGGTTACAGGGCAAGGCAACGCGGGTTTTTACGGGTAAATTGGAGAGGTAGAAACGGTAGTATTTAATAGACTTTATTCTAAAATAATTTATATGCTCTGAAATTGAGTTATTCTACCAATTCATTTTCTACAACATATCCAACGCTCCTTGCAACTCTCCCGCCGCATGCTTATCTCCCGCCGCTTTAGCAATTGAAATTCCCGTCGTAAAAGTCGTCTCCGCTTCCTCAAATTTTTCCAGCTTTTCGTATAATTTACCCAGGTGATAATAAGTCCCAACGTAATCGGGTTGTGATTTTACGAGCGCCTCGTAAGTAGTCAGCGATTTATCCAGTTGACCCAATCCCTCGTATTCTTTGGCGATAGCAAAACTAATAAACGCATCTCCCGGACTGTTTTCTAAAAAGTCGAGTAGCTGTTGTAGACGGTTTGATTCCATTTTATTGACAATATTTTGACCGAAAAGCAGTCGTTTTATGATATAAGTTAATTTTGTTAATACTTAAGGTATTTATTTTCAGCTAGTTAATTCATTGGTATGGATTTTAGCGAAATTTCGCTAAAATAGTGGTTTCGGTTCTGAAAACCCTTATATTTGTGGCAAATAAATTTCACTATTAACCTGTAAGAAACAAAAAAGGTTTTTACAGGTTAATTATAAAAGGTAAAACTATCCTGAAAATCTTCTTGCTCATAAAGAGCATTTAAACTCTAATACATTTCAAAAGTATGAAAATCTTAGTTTGTGTCAGTAAAACTCCGGAAACCACTGCTAAAATAAGTTTTAGCGGAACCGATTTCGATACGGCCGGTGTCAACTTTATTATGAATCCTTACGACGAATGGTACGCCCTGGTACGTGCCCTCGAACTCAAAGAGGCGCACGGTGGTTCGGTAACCATCATCAACGTAGGACCCGCAGCCAACGATCCGGTTATCCGTAAAGGATTGGCCATCGGTGCAGACGACGCGGTACGGATTAATGTTGATCCGCAAAGTGCCCTTACCGCGGCAAAACACATCGCCGAATATGCCAGGACGGGCGGATTTGATTTAATCCTTACCGGAAAAGAAACCATCGATTATAATGGTTCTGAAGTAGGTGGTATGTTAGCAGAATTGCTGGAGCTTCCTTTCGTTTCTTACGCGAACAGTCTGGACGTAGACGGTACGA
>Ga0114957_1001437_pt1 | contig 26138 bp, 21 predicted proteins | sample BantaG_FD_87175 | JGI IMG/M metagenome (GOLD analysis project Ga0114957, IMG submission 87175) | Marine algal microbial communities from Bantry Bay, Ireland - BantryBay_4 metaG | ecosystem: Host-associated > Algae > Red algae > Unclassified | place: Bantry Bay, Ireland | collected 2014-11-21
CAACCCCCTCACCCGCGATGGCGCCCGCCGCGCAGTCTGTAAGGCGATCACGAAATCTCTCTGTGATCTCATCGAGAATGACTCGCCCCCCGAAGCCCCCCTAAAGTCGCGCCCGTAAATCCCATATGGCTGAAATCACCTGCATCGCGAAAACCCTGAATCTCGGTGAATATAAGCGCCACATCTTCCTCTGCGCCACTCCTACCGAAGCCAAGTGCTGCCGCGCGGAGGATGGCATGGCATCCTGGAAATACCTTAAAGACCGCCTCAAGGAGCTAGGCCTCTGCAGCGCGCAGCCCCTCGTCCACCGCACCAAGGCCGACTGCCTCCGCATCTGCATCCAGGGACCCATCGCCCTAGTCTACCCAGAAGCCGTCTGGTATCACTCCGCTACCCCGAAAAACCTAGAACGCATCATCCAAGAACACCTTATCAATGGTAAGATCGTTTCAGACCTCGTCATCACTCCTCGATGAATATCCATGAGCGACTCTCTCTCTCTTAAATTCTATCATCCGGTCAGCGGCGAGAGGCGCGTATTTCCTTTTAGCCTCAAGCCCGCTAAGGTGAAGAGCTGACATTTTTATCTCTCCGTTACTCGAGATCTTCCGCGAAAAGAACATCCTCGAAGATCTCGATTTTACCCTCCGCCCGTGTCCGCATGTAGCGGCGGAAGATTCTAAGATGCACCTCCTTCCGGGACTGGCGAATGGCTTCGGTGACCGACAGCGAAACTTCAGCAAAAGAAGGGACCTTTTCAGGCTCCTCGGCGAGAACCTCGAGCAAGTGCCAGCCGAGCTTGCTGCGGACAATCTGCGGCGAGTTGAGGGGGAGTGAAAACAGTGAAAGTGCAAGATCTTGCGGGAGCCGCTCGGCGGTGACCCAGCCCAGCTCGACCAAGCTCGAGGCTTCCGCGATGGATGAAGCCACCACAGCAAAGTCTTCCCCCTGATCCACGATTCGGGTGCGGGCTTCCTTGAGGAGATTCTCGCCCGACTCACTCGCTAACGTGGAAATGAAAATCTGGCGGACCTGGCGGCGGACCGGGGAAGCGAGCTTCTCCCGATTCTCGGCAAACCACTGCCGCGCGTCCTCTTCAGTCACCTCTCTCGGGAGAAGGGTGCTTAGATATTTTTCGCGCTGCAGTCGGGCATTGAGACGCATCCGAGCTTCCTCTTTTCCCTGCCAACGCTGCTCGGCCAGAAGAGCTTCGAAGACTTCAGAAGAGCCATACCTTTTCTCGAAGAGAGCGAACATCTCGTCCTGCCTCACCTCCGGAATATCGTATTCTTCCATCGGCGAAACCTTGATCTGAATCTTGAGGAGAAGCTCATCGATCAGCTCGTTCACCGTGCCCTCCCTGAGGTAGCGGCGCTCTGTAGAAGTGGTATCGGCAAAGGTGCGCCCGCGCTCCCAGAGATTTTGCCTCGCCCGCTCATCGACCTGCGCGCGATAAATCGGCTGATAGTAGACGCGCGCCGCTATCCCCATCGCCTTCGCTTCCGCTACGGCCTGCTCCGAATCCATTCCCGGTCCGGTGAGCGTGCGATTGAGCGGACCTTCGAAAACAAAGAGATCGAGGCAAAGGTAAGCCATCAGTGCGCCGTAAGCCGCAAGACGGATCGCGAGTTTCTTAGGAGTAGACACTGCTGCAGTCGAAAAGAAGGAAGTTGTTAGAAGATGGAGCGTCGTTACTTTTTACTCGTGATCTCGAATCCAAGTGTCTTGGAAAGGAAACTAAACTTGTCGACGACCTGCTCAATCTGCTTGCTCGTCGGAGTCCCTGCCCCGTGGCCCGCCTTGCTCTCGATACGGATTAAAGCGGGCGCATTACCGCCCTGTGCAGCCTGTAAGGCCGCCGCAAATTTATAGGAGTGCGATGGCACGACACGGTCGTCGTGATCCGAGGTCGTGATGAGCGTGGCGGGGTATTTTGTGCCCTTTTTCGTGTTATGATAGGGCGAGTAGCCGAGAAGATACTTGAACTCGTCTTCATTCTTATCCGGGAATCCGTATTCCGATTGCCAGGCCCAGCCGATGGTGAACTTCTGGAAGCGCAGCATATCAAGAACCCCGACAGCCGGCAAACAGGCACCGAAAAGCTCGGGCCGCTGGATGAGACAGGCTGCTACCAAGAGTCCGCCATTCGAGCCGCCTGAGATCGCAAGCTTTTCGCTCGAAGTGTATTTTTTCTCAATAAGATGCTCGGCGCACGCGATAAAATCATCGAAGACGTTCTGCTTGTTTAACTTCATCCCCGCTTGGTGCCACTCTTCGCCATACTCCCCGCCGCCCCGGAGATTCGCGCTGACATAGATCCCTCCCAAATCCAGCCAAGCGATGGTGGCTGGTGAATAGCGCGGCAGTAGTGAGATATTAAATCCACCGTAAGCGTAGAGAAGAGTCGGGTTCTTACCGTCAAATTTGATATCCTTTTTTGAGGTCACGAACATCGGTATTTTCGTCCCGTCTTTCGAGTCCGCGAAGATTTGCTTGGTCTCGTATGCGTCCCCATCGAAGACGGTCTTTGGCTTTTTAAAGAGCGAGGATTCATTACTCTCCACCTCGTAGCGGTAGATCGCACCGGGGGAGGTGAATGAGGAGAAGGAGTAAAAGGTGACCTTTTGATCTGCCTTCCCGCTGAAGCCACCCGCCGTGCCGATACCGGGCAGCACCACCGGTGGCAATGGCGATCCGTTAAGATCGAAACGACGTATCTCGGTCCGAGCATCCTTCATGTAATTCGCGATAAAGAGCCCCCCGAGGTAGGAAACCGACCGCAGAGTTTCTTCGGACTCGGGGATGATAGTCCTCCAGTGGACCTTGTCAGGCTTCGTGACATCTATTGCGATAAGCTTGTGCTTCGGCGCGTCGAGATCGGTCCTGATGAAGAAGTTACTCCCGATATTTCCTACAAAAGAATACGAGGCATCGAAGTCTGGCAGAAGCTCCACGACTTCGGAATCCGGCTGAGAGAGGTCTTTATAGAAGAGCCCGTTCTTAGTGTCCGTCCCCTGAGAGACGCTGATCAGGAGATAATCTCCGTCTTCAGAAAGACCAGCGTAGAGACCCCATTTGGGCTGGTCCGGACGCGCATAAACAACCTGATCCTCGGATTGGGGAGTTCCGATCTTATGGTAAAAAATTTTCTTATGGGTGTTTTGCGCCATCATTTCCTCTCCTTTTTCGGGGGTTGGAAATCGACCATAATAAAACCCCGCGCTGTCCTTCGACCAAGTCGCGCTGGAAAACTTAGACCAGACCAAGTGGTCGGAAAGATCCTTCCGGGTCGCTATTTCGCGCACGCGCCACTCGATCCAGTCCGAGCCCGAGGCGGAGGTGGAATAGGCCATAAGCTTCCCGTCAGGCGAAATTTGATAACTCTTGAGCGCTATCGTGCCATCGCTCGAGAGCTTATTGGGGTCGAGCAAGACGCTGGCCTCCTCGTCGAGCGACGCCGTGCTGTAGAGGACGGACTGATCTTGAAGGCCGTCGTTTTTAGAGAAAAAGTAGCGCTCGCCTTCGAGGAAGGGAGTGCCATAGCGCTCGACATTCCAGAGCTCGGTGAGGTGGGACTCCAGCTCACCGCGGCCGGGTATCGACTCGAGATAGGCTTCCGTAATTTCGTTCTGCGCCGCGATCCATTTACGGGTTTGCTCCGAGTTGAGATCTTCGAGCCAGCGATAGGGATCGGAGACCTCGATGCCGTGAATTTTTTCAGTCAAAGTCGTGGGATGGGAGTTGGGATAGTCCAGGGGCGCCGCATGAAGAGCGGCGGTAGCGATCGCAGCAAGGGTCACTTTCATACGCCAAAACTAGCGCGGATAAACCTGCTTGGCGAACTCTTCTAGGGCGCTCTCAATCTCAGCCAGCGCCAAGTCGAAGAGATCATTATGGCCTGCTCCCTCTACGGAGAGCAAGCGCTTCTCAGTCGCTGCCGAAAGCTCATAGATTTTCTTTCCGTGCTGCGGACCGATAACCCGATCATCAACCCCGTGGATGATGAGAAGAGGCTGCTCCATCTCCCCAATCCGCTTGATATTCTCAAAGCGATCATTAGGAAAAAGAGGAACCCGAGTCAGCGTCCGGAAGGCCGAAGTAAAGGGCGCGATCAGGATAACGCCAGCATGCTCCTCTACCGTCGCGAGGTAACAGGTCGGCCCCGTCCCGACTGACTGGCCAGTAAGAATAATGCGCTCGCCCGAGTGACCCAGCTCAGCCGTCAAGTGGTCGTAAGCCGCGCTGATCGCAGCGTAGCACCCCTCTTCGCTCGGCTCGCCCGTGCTGAATCCATAGCCGGGATAATCGTAAGCCATGATCCCGAAACCGAGCTGGTGGAAATCGTTGAGATGATAAGCGAGACTTCCGAGATCCTCAGCATTTCCATGAGACCATAGCAGCACCGGCATCCCCGCGGCGGGTGGCAGATAGTAGGCCGCGATGCTCTCCCCATCTCGAGACGGAATCGAAATGAGGTGAGATGGGAGCGCGCTCTCGACTCGGTGAGGCGGCTTGAAAATGAGCCAATCGGCCGCAAAAAGGGCCACGAGAAAGAAGAAGCCATAAACGAAACCCACCGTGTAGAAAGGCCTTTTCCAAGACCACGTTCCGAAAAGAGCCTTCTTCCAATCCATCCTAAGGGGACGTCGGTGGGGACAGGTAGTTCGAAAGCTTCGCGAGATCCCAATCAAACTCGATCAACCGTTCCGCGAGAAAATCCAGTTGTGCCGCATTTTTTAAATCCATCCCTCCATAACCCAGATCTGGGACGAGAGCTTCGCCAAAATGAATCTTACTGACCGAGTTCGCGAGCGCCCGCGCTAGAAGATACTGATCCTCACCCAGCAGAAGGTCGACAAAACCGAGCCGGTCGACCGCGTCCAAGCACCGCGGCCCGCTCGTCCGTGGCTCGCTTGGAGCCTCAGCCCGCGGAAGACTCTCCATCACCGGGATTTCCTCCAAAGCATCCACGGCAGCAAGACGCGCAGCACGACTTTTCAGCAGCTCGAGCTTATCGGCCCGGCATTCTTCATCCACCGCAGAGAGATAATACTCGCCCAGTTCCGGCGAGCCCGCCTCTGGTTCATGGAAGGTCGCGAGAAGGGCCTTCCCGTCCTGTAGCGTCGCCATTTCAAGCATCGAGAGAGACCGCTCGAAGAAATGAATCTCATCAAGCGCGAGCTCCCCACCAGCCATCCCGCCCAAGCTCACCGGAAGAGTTTCCTCGAGCGAGAAAACACGCCCCAGCAAGGAATCTTCCTCAACCACCCGGTCAAGCGCGATGCCATTGACGAGCAGCTGGAGCCCGGCCGCCTTCCGCGAACCATCGTAGCGTAACACCAAATGCGTCCAGCGCTCCGGAAGAAGGGGCGCAAACTCACTCGTGATCCCGATAGCATTTCCAGGCCAGTAGCGACTCAAGCGCGCCACCGGCTTTCCGTCCTGAAGCCCGAGATAGAATCCCCTTCCCCCCTCACCTTGACCCATCAGCGAGATCTTCCCCTCAATCGTAGCCACCTTCAGCCACAGCGAAAGCGTGAAAGGCTGGATGCTGGAAAAAGTAATTTTTTCTGGCAGAACGACCCCCTGAGGAGCCGCTACTGCGAGACCCGAAATTCCCTCCACAGTTTTTGCAAGTTGAAAGGGCGCCGCTTGAAAATGGCCGAGAGCAAGATTGCTCGCGGTCCCGTCATTGAAGGAGAGCGCGGCGACCAAGTCAGGCATCTGCGGCACGCTATCCTTCTCAGCCAGCCAAGCTGCGAACTCCTCTTCCGGTAAACTTTTCTCCTCTACCGGCACCGGCGTCCCTCCCAGATCGCCCACTATCATCGTCGGAGGACGGAGCGGATTCGGAGGAAGAGCGTCATAAGGAGTCGTGAAGATATGAGTCATCCGCTCGAGATCCTTCTTCGTCACCCCCTCCAACTCGCTCGTTTGATTCAGCGGGAACCCGACGAGGCGCGAGATCAGCCCCAGCCGCCCCTGCGGGGAATCATCACCTCTCCGCAGCTCGGCCGTCTTGAGCGCCGCACTCGCCTCCGGCAAAAGGTCCCCTGCGATGATCTCCCGCAGCTGCTTCCGATAATCGCCCTCCGGAAAGCTGGTTCCCGGAGGTGGCGGCGCTTGCCCCAAGCCCCACTCACTGCTGGTGGCAAGAGGGCCCAGCGACCAGTGCCGGTCGATCTTCGCGCCTTGAACCCGCCATTTCAGTAAAAGACCATCCTCCTCAGGAGTCATCAAACTACCCACCGGATGAGGCGTGATGAAAGTCGTCGGAATCTTGGGATTTCGCAGCGAAAGATCATACCCCGTCGCATTCCCCGCCGAGGCATGACACTGGACGCAGTGCGCCGCGAGGATGGGCCTAATCTCTCGGCTGTAAGAGACCGCTCTCTCCTTAATAGCCTCTTGCTCTTTCTTATGACAGCCCGTCACCAAAAGTCCGCCGAGGATCGCCAACCAAATTCGCATGCCGCAATGTGCCGACCCAGCAGGAAGTCGAAAAGTCCTAAGTCAGAAACTAGCAGATGGCTCCCCCAAAGGCGGACTAAGCTTGACTCTTTCCCCCGCTCCCCCGACATCCACCGCGCACAAGAACCTTCTTCTACGCTATGCTTACCATCAAAAATCTCCGCAAATCCATGGGTGGCCGCATCCTTTTCGAAGACGCTGACATGGTCATTAACTGGGGCGAGCGCGTCGCCCTCGTCGGCGCAAATGGCACCGGCAAATCCACCATTTTTAAAATCATCCTCGGCCAAGAAGAAAAAGATAGCGGCACCATCAACATCGATGAATACGGCATGGTCGGCTACCTCGAGCAAGAAGCCGGAAATCCCGGAGAAGAGACCATCCTCGAGATCGCCATCGGCATCAATGATGACCTCCGCAACGCCATGAAAATCCTCCGTGAAGGCGCGAAGAACGGCACCACCGACACCCCAGAATACGCCGCCGCCCAAGACAAATACGAAGAACTCAATGCCTTCCAGCTCGAGCCCAAGGCTAAGAAAATTCTCGCCGGCCTCGGCTACTCCCAAGAAGACTTCCACCGCCCCGCAAACGTCTTCTCCGGCGGCTGGATCATGCGCGCACACCTCGCCCGCCTCCTCGTCGAAGAACCCGACCTCCTCATGCTGGACGAGCCCACAAACCACCTCGACCTCAGCTCGCTCATGTGGTTCCAGCGCTACCTCCAGAACTACCCCGGAGCCCTCCTCGTCATCTCCCACGACCGCTCCTTCATGGATGCCGTCATCGAAAAAGTCTACGAGATCGATGAACAAAAGCTCACCCCCTACGAGGGAAACTACTCCCGCTACCTCGAGCTCAAGGACGAGCGCTACGACCAAATGCTGCGCGCCTTCCAAAACCAGAAAAAAGAAATCGCGAAAATCCAATCCTTCATCGACCGCTTCCGCTCCGTAGGCTCCAAGGCCTCCCAAGTCCAAAGCCGGATTAAAATGATCGAAAAGATGGAAAAGGTCCCCAAGCCCCGCAAGCCCCGCAAGCTCTTCCACTTCCACTTCCCCCAGCCCCCCCGCTCCACCCAGCGCGTCATCTCACTCGAGAATGTCGATAAAGCCTATGGCGATAAGGTCATCTATAAAAACCTCGACGTCCACATCGAGCGCGGTGACCGCATCGTCCTCGTCGGCCCAAACGGCGCCGGTAAATCCACCCTCATGAAAATGCTCGCCGGCGCCGAAAAGGGCGACGCCGGTAAGCGTAACGTCGGCACCACCACCAAGATCGGCTACTTCTCCCAGCACCGCGCCGCCACCTTGGATGAAAATAACACCGTCCTCCGCGAAGTCTGCGATGCTGGCGGCGGCATGCGCGATGACGAAGCACGCTCCATCCTCGGCTCCTTCCTCTTCAAAAAAGAAGACGTTGCCAAGCGCGTCGGCGTCCTCTCTGGAGGAGAAAAAAGCCGCCTCTCTCTCGTCAAGTTCCTCGTCGACCCGCCCAACCTCCTCCTCATGGACGAGCCCACCACCCACCTCGATCTCACCTCCATCGAAGCCCTCGTCTCCGCCCTCAAGAGCTTCGAGGGAACCCTCGTCTTCATCTCCCACGACGTCCACTTCATCCGCTCCCTCGCCCAGCAGACCTGGCATATCGAAGGCGGCGAAGTCAAAAAATACGCCGGAGACTACGACTACTACCTCCAAAAGTCCGGCGCCTTCGGTGACAGCTTCTTCGATGTTTAAACTGGCTTCCCTTTCCCGCGCGGACGCCTCCGTTCACTGAAAAGCTCTACCCGTCTTTCCAGCGGAATTCCCTCATAAACCTCTCTCACCATCTCCTTCATCTTAGGCGCAAGAGGTGACTTGGGATTCCAGAGATAGAGCCGGGTTCTCCCCACCAACTTAGAAATCAGAATTCCCGCACGCTCAAATTTATCGAGTTGACGCTGCACAGATTCCAGCGAGGCATTCATATCCCTCGCGACCGCCCTCCCGTAAGTTTCCCCATAGTGAAAAAGATGCAACAGGGCTAATTCAGCAGTGTAACTTCCCAAAAGTATCGATAACGCACCTCCTTTCATGACTGCAATGTGCAGTCTTTTGACTTGAATTACAAGTCATATTGTTTTTTACTTCTCAACGTGAAAGAGCCGGAATGGAACGCGTGCAACGACGAGGCCGTATGGAGCTACGTCGCTTGGCATCTCGCAGACGCAGGAATTTCCAGCGTCCTCGTAGGTGGGGGGGTCGTCGCCATCTACACCGAAGGAATCTACCAGTCGAAGGACCTCGATATCGTCGCTGACGACTATAGAAGAAAAGAACTCGCCACCGCCCTTTCAGGAATTGGCTTTACCAAAACAAAAGGCCGTTATTTTGAGCATCCTGATTGCCATCTCGTGATCGAATTCCCTCCAGGCCCCGTCTCGCTCGGAGAAGAGGATCACATCACTCCAGATGAACGAGAAGTTCACGGCAAACGTCTCCAACTCCTCTCTCCTACCGACTGCATCAAGGACCGCCTCTGCCAATACATTCACTGGGACGTTCGAGACTGCTTTGAGCAAGCTCTCCTCGTCTTGAAAACCCACAAAAAACGAGTAAACCTCGCAGAACTTAAAAGATGGTGTGAGCGAGAAGGAAAACCCTCTGCTTATCTCGAACTTATCAAATCTCTCCGTCACAGCGACTCATAGCGGCTAGCCTCCCATGCCCCCTCCCCGAAAAATCATCCACATCGATATGGACTGCTTCTACGCAGCCATCGAAGTACGAGATGACCCTTCTTTAAAAGGCAAACCCGTAGGAGTCGGCGGCAGCTCAGGGCGCGGCGTCCTCACCACCGCGAACTACGAGGCGCGCAAGTTCGGCTGTCACTCCGCCATGCCCGTCTTCATGGCCCGCCAGCTCTGCCCCGAGATCATCCTCACCCCCGTCCGCTTCGATGTTTACCGGGAGGCCTCCCGCCAGGTCCGCGCCATCTTCGCCCGCTACACCGACCTCATCGAGCCCCTCTCGCTCGATGAAGCCTACCTCGATCTCTCCCACCGTTCCGAATCCGGCGCCGCGCTCGCCCGCGAGATCCGAAAGGCCATCTTCACCGAGACCGGCCTCACCGCCTCCGCCGGCATCGCCCCTAATAAAATGATCGCAAAAGTCGCCAGCGATTGGAACAAACCGGACGGCCAGCTTGAGGTCCGGCCCGATGAAGTCCCCTCCTTCATGCGCGGTCTCCGCGTCGGAAAACTCCACGGCGTCGGCAAGCGCGGCCGCGAATCGCTCACCAAAATGGGCGTCACCACCTGCGGCGATCTTCAAAAGTTCACCAAGTTCGAGCTCGCCGACCGCTTCGGAAAATGGGGCCTCGAACTCTACGAGCGCTCCCGCGGAAATGACAACCGCCCCGTCTCAAACGACCGCACCCGCAAGTCCCTCTCAAAAGAGCACACCTTTTCGGAAAACATCCACGACTTCGACTGGCTTACCGACATCATGCGTAAGGTCCTCGGCGAAGTCCGCTCTTCCGTAGAAGCCAAGGTCGAGCAGGACATCAAATCCCGCGTCATCAAACTCAAGTTCGAGGACTTCACCACCACCACCGCCGAAAAAGCCGGCTCCGAGCTCGATGAAGAAGCCTACCTCGACCTCCTCAAACTCGCTTGGGATCGCGGCCAAGGAAAAGCCGTCCGCCTCCTCGGCCTCGGCGTCAAACTCGCCACCGAGGAAGACCAGCCCGAACTCCTTTAAGAAAGAATTCCTCGAGCTAGGGTCACGATGTTTTCTGCCAGAGCAGGTGAAAGGGAACGGCGAGGATGCGGTGATCGGCCATCTGGATAATGCTTTCGCCTTGGTAAAAGATGATCCCTTTTACAAATCTCGAGCCACAGAGATCGGCAAATTTTATGAGGGCCTTAAGGTCGCTGTGGGTTACCGACATGGAAGCTTTCACCTCAATGGCCCAGACTTGGTCATAGTTCTCGATGATGAGATCGACTTCGTTTTTGTCCTTGTCGCGATAGTGAGTAAAGATGAGGTCGTTCTCGAACCAGTCCTTTTGGGCAATGAGTTGATTGACGACAAAGGTCTCGAGAAGATGCCCCATCTGGTCGCGGCGCGTCATCCAGTCGCTCGCTTTGAGATTGAGAAATGAAGCTGCCAGGCCGCTATCGACGATGTGGAATTTGGGCGAGCGGATAAGACGCTTGGCAGGGTTCTGGTGCCACGCTTCGAGCTCCCGGACGAGGAAGAGCTTGTCGAGAATCTTGAGATAGCTGCTGACAGTCTCGCGGTGAAGACCGGAGTCACGCGAGATGCTACTGAAGTTCACCAGCTCGGCAGTGCGGGTGGTGAGGAGCTTGAATATAAGAAAAACCTCCTTCTCCCGCCGAATGTCGGAAATATCCTTCACATCGCGGCTGATGATCGCTTTGAGATACTCGCGGTGCCAGCGCTGGATCCGGCGGACGCCTCCCAAAATGGGCTCGGGATAGCCCCCCTGCACGATGCGATCAGGCAGGGAAAGGCTGCCCTCGTCTTTCGGAACTGGCCGGGGAGAAAGGTCGAGTTTTCCAGTGATGAGGTTCTCAAGAAAATTCACCTGACTCTGCTCGCGTTCTTCTTCCGTAAAGGGGGCGAGGTCGATGGTCTGGACGCGCCCGGCGAGGGAATCTTCTACTTCCTTCAGCTTAAAAATATCAGCCGAGCCCGTGATGAGATAACGCCCAAAGGTGCGCGGCTGTTCATCGACGACGAGCTTAATGCAGCGGACGAGTTCCGGCGCCCGCTGGATCTCATCGATAGTGCAAAAGCGCTCACGCTGGTGAATGAATCCGAGAGGATCCTTCTTGGCGAGCGCGAGCTGGGTGGGATCATCTAGGGTGATGAATTCGCGCTCGGGCGAGAGGGCTTTGGTCAGAGTCGTCTTGCCACACTGGCGTGGCCCTTTCAGACAAATTACCCGGGTATCCTCGACCGCAATATCAATCGCAGCCCGGCTTCCACGGTAGAAATAGGGCTGATCCGATGACACGACCAATTGCCTATCAGCATCCCGACCAATTGTCGATTACAAAGCTGACTAATTGCCGGTCTACCCTCGACCATTTGTCGGTCAAGTTAGTGACCAATTGTCGATTAGGTCCCTGACCAGATGACGACTAGGATCTCGACCAATTGTCGGTTAGACCCCCGACTAATTGACAGGAATTGCATTTTAACCCATTGATTACAAACAAATTTTAATCGTATTTTTACCGAAGGTTTCGAGCGCTCAAAAATGAGAAAAGAAGCTCGAAACTCCTTCCTAAGAATAAGAAAAGCAGTGGGTCTTCCCCGTTAACTCAGACTTAAGCCACGGCATCCGCGCAGCGCTGGCAGAGGCCGTCTTTTACGATAGGCTCGTATCTGCGGCAGCGGGGGCACATGGGGTGGCAGAGAGTTTGGAGCCTTTAATAATCTTGATGGGTGTCTATTCGAACGTGCGTCTGGATCACGCGAATAAAAGTCACACAATGAGGGTAATTCGATCCCAAGATCGCCTCTCTAAAGAAAGGGACAATCTTAGCTGAACTCCCTACGACTTCGAAGTTGCCTGCTTACGAACAATCGCGCCTTTATAGGGGCGGCGGACATTTCCTTTTTCAGTCAAGATCCCAGCGTCCACAAGCGTCTTTGTCGCCTGTGCTTTGTTCATCTTCTGGAGGCGCGCATTGAATTTCTTCAATACTGCTTCAGGGGAAAGTTCGCTCTTAGCCTCAGTGGCCATGCGTTGAAGATGGAACAAAATATCCCAGAATGCAATCCCACTTGACCGACACCAGCCTAAGCGACATTCGGCTGAAAGAACTCCAAGCCCCATTCCTCAACGAGAATTTTAGACAATTGATTTTGTGTAGCTTCTAATTCCGGTATTTCTACCCGATCTCTAAGCATTAGACAAATGCGCATTCGGTCAAAAATAGGAACCGAACCATTCTGAGCAAGCTCAGACAAATGATTCCAAGTCGCGTGATGGGGAACCAAAAGAGCGGAGACTGGGTGCATCATATTCATCGTTAAGAGCTTCCATAAATCAGCGCTTACCTCCCTACTCTTATTATACCATTTATCACTTTTGCTACACGTCGCTTGACCAACCCAAAAATGACGACCTGGTCTACGATCTTCGTTTAAGTCGTGAGTCGCTATAACATCAGCTTTGGCATCTTTCTGCTTCCGTCTTACAGCGGCATTTTCAGGATAAAAAACTAAATTCCCCAAAGCCAAAGAGACTCCCTTCAATCTATCTTTGAAAGATGACGCTTCCGACTGAGACATCAAACCGGAACTTTTGTATCCAAGGCCTCCTAGTGCTAAGACACTCCATTCTTCGAATTCATCTCGGGGATTTCGCTCCCTAGTAACATTAAGGGAATGACTTAAGGTAAGCTCTAGCAAGCGAAGGTAGATTGCATGATCCGTTGTGAAATCTTGGGTGCGAACACAAACGACTTCATCTTGGACGTCAAATGGGTATTGTTCTGGGCTAATTTGACGTCGCTCTCGAACGACATCGAAAATTTTACTGGCTAGCTCCGCCTCTCTCGTAAGAGATGCACCTACTTCATCTTCATCCTCATAAACATCTTCTTCAAACAGGCCATCAACCAGTGGTTCAAGCTTGTTTTGAAGCTTTGTATCCTTGATGAAATCAGCTAAATCATAAATTGACCTTGAAGCACCAAGAGGGTTTTGAAGAGCCTCCCATTCGAGAAGGTCGGCCATAAATGACTCACGGGCCTCCGATCCGTAACGATCAATGTCGAATTCGGATTTCATGACCTACAATTGGTTACTTTCTTCTACGAGAGAATGGATTGTCAGAGCTTCTGATCGGATGAGTTTTGCTGATTTAGCGACTCCAGATTGTTTCAATACTTCAGGCTCTACCACTTCTACTTCGCGCTTGAGGCTGGTGAGTCTCTTGAGGACATTCTCAAAACGTCCTTCAAGGACGTCCGATTCGATGATCTGTGCCGCAGCTGAAAGGTCGTCCGTCTCTCGGAGAACCTGACGGGCGATTGGATTAGCTAAGACCTTTCCATATTGATCCAATGAGCGAGAGTCTCGGACCAAAGCCGGACCATTGGACTTTCTAGAGAGATCCTGAACAGCTTCCCCGAGCTTATCGACATTCAATTCATTGATCGCACTCGAAATTTCAGAAAAATCACGGACTTGCGGCATCTCAATATACTCTCGAAAGCCTCCACTACTCCACAAACGTTCCCAAACTCCGAACCTCTCCGTCCTGATTTCAGCCGTAGAAATTTTTCCTTCTTCCGCCTTTCGTAAAGCTAGGATTGGGAGCAAGCTAGTTCTAACTCCCGCAGAATTACTTCCAATGACCTTACCTACCGTTTTAAGAGGATCGTTGTCACCAGCATCAATCGCATCTTCGACCGCTTTCAAAATAAATCGCGCTTTGGCCTCGGCTGGCCAAGTTTTCAGACCGGTAATGTGCCGATATCCTATGTAGGTTCTAACATCTTCATAATCGCTTACTTCGACGACTGGCACAGCTCGAAGGGAACTTGGCACAGCCTCCCCTAATAGAGGATCGGGGATTTCTTCACCACATTCGTCTCGATTAATAATCTTTAAGGCCGTTAATCTCCGGTTCCCCTCCCAAACAATATGCTCTCCCTTCTGGTTCGCAGGTCCAACAATCAGAGCTTCGTGCGGAAAAAAGCCATTAACGAGCATCGAATCGATCAGCTCTTGAACACCAGCATGTCGATAATAGTATGAAATCAGCTCTGGCTGTGTAGCGCCATACTTGCTTTGCGGGAGTCGCGGATTTTTAGGGTCGAGAGTAAGCCTTTCTACGGAAACTGTTTTGAACTGGGAACTCATTTTAAGAAATTATTTTAACGACCGAGCGAGGAGATGGACCCATTCCACTCCCTGGATGGCTCTTTTTTGGGCCAATTTGTTTTGAGTATCGAGGATGAACTTTTTCGAGGACCGTCGGGGACGGCTGAACGTTCGCTTTTTGAATTCCATACTTGTAACTTCCGCCACTGCACTGACCGCCTAGGGACTTTACTAGCGCTCTGCCCAATCGCTCACCTAATAGTGGAGGTGTAGCATTTCCGATGAGCTTGATTTTTTCACGATAAGATCCGGGGAGCTTCCAGTTTAGAGGAAAAGTTTGGAGACGTTTGGCCTCAGTAGGGCTTAAAGGTCTGTTATCCCAATGGAACGGCCCTGTACTCGGTCCAGGTTGAGCTGAGATTGTCCAAGCGGGTTCGCTCTTTGCTAGCTTCAATAGAAAATTCCAGAAACGGGTTCGGTTTCCAAAAATCTCGGCCCCTCCTCCAACTGAAGTGTGCCACAGGTAATTTTTTCCTTCAGGTATCGATGGCAGGAGGTCAGACCACTTTCCTGATGCTGGAATAATATCGGTTGCTTTTAATGAATGAAGAGCATCCCAGGAAGTTCGTGAAACTTTTTTTCCCAGGTCAGCCCAATTAAAATTTCCATTTCCTCCCACAATAATGAGTCTCTTTCGTTTTTGAGGAACACCGAAATTTGAGCAATCAATAACCCTCGACTTTAAAACATATCCCCCTCCTTTATCCTCATTAATTTCCCTGACTCGTTTTTTAATGAGGGCCATTCCTCCGTTACTCTCCGACGCAAACCCAGGGACATTTTCAATCACAAACGTCTCAGGTAATAGCCTCTCAACCAAAAGCATATAGGCATCCAAAGTTGATGCACGTGGATCAGACAACCCAAGCCTGCCATTTTGAGCCCACTGACCTGCAGGGGAGAAAGGTTGACATGGAGGCGCACCAGCTAACAAAGAAAGCTCCCCTTTTCTTAAACCCAAGCCTTTCAGCGAAATGGTCGCAGCCACTTCGCAAACATCTTTCGCTGAAAATTTGCACCAGTCACTGCGGTTAAGACGCAAAGTTTCCCGCGCAAGATCGTCATGTTCAATTGTTCCTACACAATCGAATCCCGCAGCTTCTAGTCCAAGATCGAGACCTCCAGCTCCAGAAAATACAGAAAGAAATTTCAAGTTCACTTTAGCTGACACCATGATCGCTTTATCCAAATGAGTCAATGAGTGAAGCTACACCGCATCCGCGCAGCGCTGGCAGAGGTCGTCTTTTACGACGGGCTCATACTTACGGCAGCGGGGGCACATGGGGTGTCCGGTGGCTGAGACGGTTGCGGAGAGTTCCGCTCCCTCGACGATGTTGAGCTCGCTGAGGATGAAGAATTCTTTGGCAAACTCGCTGTCCTTGAGGAGGTCGATTACTGGGTGATTCGTGGGGACGGTGAGGAGGACGCTCGCTTCGTTGTTCTTCTTAAACTCCTTGGCTTGGACCTTTTCTTCGATCGCGGTCTGGATGACGGCTTTGACGGCGAGGAGGGCGTCGACTTTTTTGATCGCTTCTTCGCTTGTGAACTTGGGATTCGCTTTGGGGAAGTCTTGCTCGTGGATGGAGCCCTCGCGGCCGGCATGTTCCCAGGCTTCCTCGGCGGTGTAGGCGAGGATGGGGGCGAGGAGTTTGACCATGGCATCGAAGATTTCGCCCATGACCCAGACGCTGGCTTTGCGGCGCTCGCTGTCGGCGGCGTCGCAGTAGAGGCGGTCTTTTGTGATGTCGATGTAGTAGGCGCTGAGGTCGGTGGCGGCGAACTGGTTGACGGTGGAGAAGACTTTGCGGAAGTCGTATTTCTCGTAGGATTCTCGTACTTCAGCAATGACGACTTGGAGACGCTCCATGATCCATTGGTCGATGAGGGGAAGGTCGGCAGGTTCGCTGACTTTCTCATCCCGCATGTTTCCAAGGAGAATCTTGAAGGTGTTTCTGAGCTGGCGGTAGGGCTGGCTAACTTGGGTGAAGAGGGCTTCGCTGAAGGGGACCTCGCTCTGCCAATCGACGGAGGAGACCCAGAGGCGGAGGATGTCTGAGCCATACTTGTTATAGAAGTGGGCGGCGTCGGTGGGCTTGCCCTTTTTCTTAGCGTCAGACTTGGAGGTCTTTTTCCCGGTCTCGGTATCGACGACGAAGCCGTGGGTGAGGACGGTTTTGTAGGGCGCTTTGTCACGCACTCCGACGCTGAGCATGAGGGAGCTTTGGAACCAGCCGCGGTGTTGGTCGGTGGCCTCCAGGTAGAGGTCGGCGGGGCAGCTGAGCTCGGGGCGAGCATCTAGGACGGCGACGTGACTTGAGCCGGAATCGATCCAGACGTCGAGGGTGTCGCGGCATTTTGTGGAGCCGGCGGGGAGATCAAAGAGGGTGGCGAGTTCTTCATCGGATTTTTCGAACCAGACGTTAGTGCCTTCTTTTTCGACGAGGTCGGCGATCTTGCGAGCGAGGTCAGCACTGACGATGGGGGTGCCATTTTCCTCAAAGAAGACGGGGAGCGGGACGCCCCAGGTGCGCTGGCGCGAGATGCACCAGTCGGGGCGACTTTCGACGGTGCCGTAGATGCGGTTGCGGCCCCACTTTGGAAGCCATTCGGTTTCGTCGATCTCGGTGAGGGCTTTGTCGCGGAGCTTGTCGATGGAGATGAAGAACTGCTCGACGGCGCGGAAGATGATGGGGGTTTTCGAGCGCCAGCAATGGGGGTAGCTGTGGGAGTAGGTTTCTTCGCCGAGGAGGGCGCCTTTTTCGGTGAGGATCTCGACGATGCGGGCGTTGGCTTTGAAGACGTGGACGCCGACGAGTTCGGGGAGGCCGCATTCTTCGGTGAATTTTCCGTCGTCATCGACAGGGCTGAGGACAGCGAGGCCATTCTGCTGGCCTACGGTGTAGTCGTCCGCGCCGTGGCCGGGTGCGATGTGGACCGCGCCGGTTCCGGACTCGGTGGTGACAAAGGGGGCGAGGATGATTTTGGAAGTGCGGTCGAGGAAAGGGTGCAGCGCTTCGAGGCCTTCGAGTTCGGAGCCTTTGATCTCGGAGAGGGACTCTTCAAGGGTGAGGCCGGTTTTGGCTTGGAACTCGTCGAGGAGATCGCGGGCAACGATGATGGTTTCGCCATTTGAAAATTTACCGACGGTGTAGATGAAGCGCTCGTGGACGGCGATGCCTAGGTTGGCTGGGAGGGTCCAGGGGGTGGTTGTCCAGATTGCAATGCTTGTTGACTCGGGGAGATTGGCTACGGGGCGGGACGCCCCGGCCACTTTAAAACTGACGAAGACAGCGGTGGACTTCTTGTCGGCATATTCTACTTCAGCTTCGGCGAGGGCGGTTTTTGCGCCGTAGGACCACTGGACCGGCTTTTGGGACTGGTAGACGCAGCCTTTATCGATGAGGGCGGCGAAGGTGCGGATAATGTTGGCCTCGTAGTCGGGATTGAGGGTGAGGTAGGGATTTTCCCAGTCACCAAAGACGCCGAGCCGCTTGAAGGATTCGCGCTGGGTGTCGATCCAGCCACGGGCGAAGGTCTCGCAGCGACGGCGGATTTCGGCAGGCTCGACGTCACGGGCGTCCTCGTCCTGCATGACCTTGAACTCGATGGGGAGGCCATGGCAATCCCAGCCGGGGATGAAGGGGGCTTCGAAGCCGGCCATCGTCTTGGACTTGATGACAAAATCCTTGAGGACCTTGTTGAGACCGGTGCCCATGTGGACATCGCCATTGGCAAATGGGGGCCCGTCATGGAGAAGGAAGCGCGGGGCTCCCTCGGCTTGGCGCTTTTTAATGATGCGTGCGTAGAGACCTTCGGTGTTCCATTTTTCGAGGCGAGCCGGTTCGCGGACGGTGAGATTTCCCTTCATGGGGAAGTCCGTCTTGGGCAGGAACAGGGTGTCTTTGTAGGATTTACCTTCAGGAGTGCTCATAGCGCGCTATTTAGAAATAGGGCGGGACGCTAGGGGGATCAGGGGTTGAGGTCAAGGATGGGGAGCGGTGGAGCTCGCCGTGCGGAGCGATCGACACGCGGCCGATCTCGCCGTTCTCTAAAAGCCATCGGCCGCCGAAATCCTTACTCTGGTGCCTCCCCATTCTCTTCCTCTGGAACGGGAAGTTCAGGCGCTTTAAACTTTCCTTGGACTAAGCTGGTGAAGTCGTCGACCCACTGAGGAGCCTTCGTGTGTGAGAGGTTTTTTTTGACGTGATCGAGCATTCTGAGCGCTGCTTCACGTTGGTCACCGTAGGTGAAAAGGTCCCGCTCCATCGCCCAAAGAAGGTCAAGCCGCTCGTTCATAAGCCATTTCTCGAAGACTGGTTTTCGGTCCTTATCACCCTCGCGGCTAAAGCTCTCGATAGCCAAGCCTTCGTGCTCGATTCGCTTGAGCCAGGCCTTTTTTAGAAGGGATAGACTCTCCGAATTCTGCCATGGCGGGAGAATGATATTCTCATACATCGCGCTAATATTAAGAGGAGCGAGCGCCCAGCTTTCTACTTTGAGACCGCTGAGTTCGTAGGCCCTTGCAAAGTGGGAGCTGAGAACGGAGCCCTTGAGAACGCCGGCCTGCCCCTCAAGAAGATCTTCATCAGCGAGGATGTTCTCGATCGCCGAGATCGCCTTATCACTCATCTTCTCACGAGCATCCTCATTTTGGGAAACTTCAATGGTCAGGAGAAGCCAATTGAGCTGGTGGCGCAGGGCCCGGCGGAATCCAGGGCTATCCACGCGCTCCTTATGCCGCTTTCTCTCCTCACGAAAATTCTTAGCGCTCCTCGCCTCATCCTGAAACTCGACTTTCTCCCAGCATTTTAGCCACAGGTCGTTTGCTGCGACGTCGCTCGCAGCGGCAGCTCGAAAGGCACTCACCGCTGACGAGAAGCGGTCCCTTGCCGCACTATCGGCCGACTTCTGGATGTCATCGAGTCGCTCGAGAAGCAACTGCCGATCAACCTCGGTCAGTTCCTGAGAAAGAGAAACCCCTGCGCTTAGGGTTAGGAGAACAGTGGCAAGCTTCAACATGAGGATCATGGTCACAGATTGAGGAGTCTTTAGGAAGAATTTACCTCTCCCCTTCTCATCGGTCTCTTAGGAGCCTAGAAACCCCGCAGTGTCACGAAGAGCTGACTCTCAGAGCAGAAAGTCCCGTTCTCATCCCTATTTATCAACCAGATTTTTTGACAGTTCCGTTGCTAATATCGAGTAGTCCTAACTCATACCCTCCTATGATAAAGCGCATTTATTCTTTGTTCCTTGCCGCCCCTCTTCTCGCGGAGCCGGGCGATCACATTTACCAAAAAGGTTTTCTCTCGAAAGAAGAGGCCCACCAGTCCATCGAACTTCAAGACGGCTACTCGCTTGAACTCGTCCTCAGCGACCCTCATATCAAAGAGCCGATGGCGATGGCTTGGGACGGAAATGGCGCTCTCTACGTCGTTGAAATGCGGACCTACATGCAGGACGCTGATGCCACTGGCGAACAAGAGCCTCGTTCGAGAATCTCCCGCCACGAGGATACAGATGGTGATGGAATCTACGACAAGCACAGCACTTTCATCGACAACATCCTCCTCCCGAGGATGGTCCTACCGCTCGACGACCGCATCATCGTAGGGATCACCAATACCCTCGACCTCTGGACCTACCGCGACTCGGATGACGATGGCATCGCTGATGAGAAAGTGAAAATCTACGAAGGTGGCAAGCGCGGCGGCAACATGGAGCACCAACCCTCCGGCCTTCTTTGGAACCTCGATAACTGGATGTATCTCACCTACGAAAATAAGCGCTATCGTTTCACCGACGGTAAGCTGGAGGTCGAGAAACTTCCCCGCGGCGGTGGACAATGGGGCCTCACGCGTGATGACGCCGGCCGCCTCTACTACTCAGCCGCCGGTGGCGAGAAGCCCGCCTTCTACTTCCAGCAACCTATTGCTTATGGTGCGCTTGACCTGCCTGGCCAGGAGGCAGAGGGCTTTCGTGAAGTCTTCCCCATCGCTGATGTCCCGGATGTCCAAGGCGGCGCTCGCCGGGTCAATGAGCGTGGCGGCCTCAACAACTTCACCGGAATCGCCGGCCAAGGCGTCTACCGTGGCGACCGTCTCCCCGCTGATCTTAAAGGCGACATCCTTATCCCAGAACCCGTCGGCCGCCTTATCCGCCGGGCAAAGGTCGACCGTGAAAACGGCAAGTCGACGCTCAGCAACGCCTACCCCGGCACCGAGTTCGTCCGCTCGCGTGATGTAAACTTCCGCCCGGTCTGGTCCGCGACCTCGCCTGATGGTGGCATGATGATCATCGATGCCCACCGGGGCATCATCCAGCAAGGGAACTGGACCCGTCCTAAGTCCTATCTCCGAGGAGTCATCGATAAATGGGGTCTCGATAAGAATATCGGAAAAGGGCGCATCTATCGTCTTGTCCACGAGGACTACCAAGCTGACAAGCAACCCCGCATGCTCGACGAATCCACCGCCGAGCTCGTAGCCCACCTCTCTCACCCAAATGGTTGGTGGCGCGATACCGCTCAGAAACTTATCGTACTTCGGGAAGACCGCGATTCAGTTGTCCCGGCTCTTACCACCCTAGCGAAAAGCGGGAAGGAATTAGGCCGCCTTCATGCTCTTTGGACTCTGGAAGGAATATCGAAGCTCAATCCCGAACTGGTCTCCTCGGCTCTGGCTGATGACAGCTCGCTCGTCCGCACCAGCGCAATCCGCCTTGCCGAGCCCTATTTCGCTAAGGGAAATGATACCGTCATTGAGACCCTCGCCTCCTCTCCGGTCCTCGCCGCTGACATCGAGATGGCGATCCAGACCATCAATTCCATCGGGAAGTCCGGTAGTAAGAACGCCAAGTTGATCGCCCTTACGGACGCCTTGCTCGAGAAGCACGCAGACAATGAGGTGATCCTAGGCATCGGCGCGCTCAAAGGGTCCGCCGTCGCCGAGCGGGCCGCCGAGGAAGAACAAAAGCGCCTCGGACTCGCTTTTTCCAAGTCGATGGACAAGGGCAAGGTCATCTATCAGCAGCTCTGCTTCTCCTGCCACGGAGCCGATGGAAAAGGCACCCCCATGCCCGGCCAAGAAGGTCATTTTTTAGCGCCCTCGTTCGTAAATAATCCCCGCCTTGCGGGCGATCACGAATCAGCCATCCGCACTCTCCTTCACGGCCTCACCGGGGACCTTGATGGCAAGGAATACGAGGGCCTCATGGTCGCCATGGCTTCTAATGATGACCAATGGATCGCCGATATCACGACCTACATCCGTAATTCTTTTGGTAATAAACTGGGCTTCACCCGCTCGGAAGACGTCGCGGCGCTTCGCGAAGAACACGCTTCACGCAAAGAACCCTGGACCCAGAGCGAGCTTGAAGCCCTCTCCCCTCCCGTCCTCGCGAATCGTCAGGAATGGAAGCTCACCGCCAGCGATGGCGCCCATAACCTGAAGGGCTGTGTCGATAGCGACCCGAGTTCCCGCTACACCACCGGCTCCAGCATGAAGCCCGGAATGTGGGTTCAAGTCGAACTTCCAGAAGTCTCTGAAATTTTCACCGTCACGCTCGATAGCACCCGGTCCGCAAGAGACTTCCCGCGGCAATACGAGGTGCAAGTCTCGACCGATGGGAAGGACTGGGGCACCCCCGTGGCAAAAGGAGAAGGCGAAAAGGCGGTCACCAAAATCGATTTCGAGCCCACCGAGGCAAAGTTCGTCCGCATCACTCAGACTGCCAAGCATCACCTCTACTGGTCGATCCATGAACTCGAAATCAATGGGAGAAAGATAAACTAGGGAGTTTACCGTACTTAGCGACCATTTATTCACTAGGAACCCGCCGGTAATCAGGAGGGACCGCCTGAGTGAAGGGCAATAGGACGAGGAAATTTGCCAATCTCAATTAATATCGAAAGGGCCAAGTGCCCACTCCAGTGATTTTGAAAAGGATGTGAAAGTGTCAATGGATGCGAGCTTCATTGACTCTAAGCTCTACCATGCAGGTAGGTCAGATTCCGACTTGATAAGTTTGTATATCCTCGCGATTCACGCCGCGCCAATTAAGATTCTGGTGTGTCTTAAACTTCGAGCTCGGCTTCGATTTTCTCGATCTGGCCGCTGAGGTCGGTCCACTTGCTGTAGGCTTTTTCGAGCTTATCGGCGAGGTTGGCGTAGGCGCGGGTGGATTCGGAGAGTTGGTCGGGGTCTCCGCTGACGCTGGGGGAATCCATGTGGGCGGTGAGGGTGGCTTGGCTGGCTTCGATCTCGGCGATGGCGGCTTCGGTTTTTTCAAGGTCGGCCTGGAGGGGCTTGAGGACCTTGTTGCGCTTTTCGCGGATGGCGGCGTCGCGCTTGCGGCGTTCTTTGGGGTTGAGCTTGGGGCCTTTGGGCTGGGCTGGTTGGGCCTTGGGTCGTTCGGCCGGGGTCAGAGGCTGAGAGCCTCTGCTACTACTACTTTCGTCTTCCTCGATTTTGTTGAGGTAGTAGGTGAGGTTTCCGGCGAAAAGGCGGGGGTCTTCGCCGGGGCGGAACTCCATGGTCTTGCCGACGATGGGGTCGAGGAAGTTCCGGTTGTGCGAGACGATGAGGAGGGTGCCGGGGTAGTCGATGAGGGCCTGAGCGAGGATGTCCTGCGACTTCATGTCGAGGTGGTTCGTGGGCTCATCGAGGATGAGGAAGTTGGCCGGGCGCACGAGCATGCGGACGAGAGCGACACGGGAGCGCTCGCCGCCACTGAGGACGCCTACTTTTTTAAAAACGTCGTCACCTTTAAAAAGGAAGCAGCCGAGAACGTCTCGGGCGGTCATGGTGGCTCCGCGGGTCTGGATCTGCTCGATGGTTTCGAGGACGGTGAGATCAGGGTCGAGCTCGTCGGCGTGGTTCTGATTGAAGAAGGAGGGGAGGGATTTGGGACCCATCTCGTGCGTTCCGGAAGAGGGGTTTTCTTCGCCGGTGATCATGCGGCAGAAGGTGGATTTCCCGGCTCCATTTGGCCCCACGATGGCGATCTTTTCGCCACGCGTGATCTCGAAGTCGAGGTCGCGGAAGACGGTGAGGTCTTCGCCATTTTTGAGAGGGTAAACTTGGGCGGCGCCTTCCAGCTTAGCGACGAGGTGGGTGGAGGCGGGGGGATCAGGGAAGCGGAAGGCGACCTCAGATTCCACCGCGTCGATCTGGATGCGCTCGATCTTGGCGAGGGCTTTGATGCGGGACTGGACTTGGGAGGCTTTGTTGGCCTGAGCACGGAAACGGTTGATGAATTGCTCAGTCTTGGCGATCTCGCGGTCTTGGTTGACTTTTTGCTTTCGGAGGTTGTCCTGACGTTCCTTGAGCTGGGTTTCGTAGGAGGAGTAGTTTCCGGTAAATTCTTCGGCGCGGCCGTGGTGGAAGGCGATGGTCCGGGTGGTAAGGCCGTCCATCATGGAGCGATCATGGGAAATGAGAATGATCGCGCCTTTATAAGAGTGGAGGTAGTTCTCCATGAAGGTCTGAGCGCCGATATCGAGGTGATTCGTGGGCTCATCGAGGAGGAGGACCTCAGGCTCAGCGAGGAAGAGCTTTGCCATCGCGATGCGCATTTGCCAGCCGCCGGAGAACTCGCCGCAGTCACGAGTGAGGTCACTTTCCTTAAAGCCGAGGCCTTTTAGGATGGCCTGAATGCGGGGCTTCATGCGGGCGGGATCGTGGCCATCGAGCTGGAGTTCGAGCTCGCCGATTTTATTGAGGAGGTCGGAGTAGGGGGCGGAGCGGGGGTCGAGATTGGGGAGATCTTTTTCTAGGCGGGAGACTTCTTCTTGGATCGCCTTTGTTTCCGCGAAGGCGGATTCTGCTTCATCGTAGAGAGAGATTCCCTTGATGTGGATTCCTTCCTGGGGGAGGTAGCCGATGCGGTGGTGCTTTGGTTTGGTAATCTCCCCGCCATTCGGCTGAAGGGCTCCGCCGATGCATTTCATGAGGGTTGATTTCCCGGCACCATTATGGCCGGCGAAGGCGATGCGCTCCTTGTCCCCGATGGAGAAGGTGAGGTCCTTGAAAATGACGCGAGGGCCAAATTCGACGCGGAGGTTTTTTACAGCGAGCACGCGGGAGGGTTAGGCCAGAGCGGCGAGCTTGAGAACCAAAAAGCGGGAAGATGAGGGATCTTCATTAAAATGGCGCGAGCCGTGGGCCGCAGAGGTCGTCTTTTTTAATCTTCGCCCATTGACTCGAGCTTCCGAAAAGCCTTTTCGAATTCCATTGTCGGGCGAGTGGTTTTGACAGAAACCTTGGGGGCCGTTTCCAATGAACTTTCCTGATTTAGCCAGACTTCTCGAAGCCCGAATCGCAGTGATAGCCGATCATGAGTTCCGCGACCGAGATCCGGGGGCTCACCTTGAAGCGCTGAAGAATGTCAGCGAAGCGATTGTGGCTTGGCACGAAGCGCACCGGAGTGAGATCGATGGAAATCTAGACCACTTCCTTACGGGGGCGAGTTATCAAAAGGCGCTTCTTTATCTCGAGAATGGGGAGCGGCGCGCGTGCGGGCAATAAGCGGTCTCCCCGAGGCGATCCCGCTTGCCTGACCTCCGGCAATTTCACCCCTTTCCTCCCTGATCCACCGCAACAACGAACACGTTGACCTGTCCACCCCCCGCGGGCCAATACGGACCCATCTTTTCCGGCCCGTCGCGGAGGGAAAGTATCCCGCGATAATTCTCTACTCTGAGATCTATCAAGTCACCGCGCCCATCCGGCGCGCTGCAGAATACTTGGCAGGCCATGGCTTTCTTGTGGTGGCTCCCGAGGTTTATCATGAATTCGAAGAACCCGGCACCGTCTTCGGATACGACAAGCCGGGCACTGACCGAGGTAACGAGCTCAGGATCACTAAGGAAATTTCTTCCTTCGATGACGACGCCGGCGCGCTCGTAGACTTTCTGAAAAACGATCGGCGAAAGCATGCCCATCGCCATCGGCGCCCCCTTCATCTAGCCCCCCGAGAAAGTCCTCCAATTAGCAGGGCATAGTTTGAATAGTTTTATGCCCTGCTATCACCCATTACTTAAACTCAAATACGTCGTCGATGCCATGCTCAAAGGCTGGAAAAAGAAGGGCTGGAAAACATCCTTCAAATAACCCGTCCTCAACAAAGACCTCTGGCAGCGCCTCGTTGCCGCCTAGGAAGAGCACGAGATAAACTGGGACTGGGTCAAAGGCCACGCCGGCAACTCGCCCAACGAGCGCTGCGACTTACTCGTCAACGAAGCTATCGACGCCAGAAATCCCCAGACCGACCAAGGCTACCTCGACTCTCAATAAGCCACGACAGGGAAGTCTTGCCCTCACTTCAGAAAAGAGTCCTGCCTCCCCTAGTTTTAAATCTCTATCCCCGAAATACGAAAACATCTCTCGTAGATCGCCTCGTATCCCCGCCCTCCTGCGCTCCAAAAAGCGACTTGCCTGACCTGACACTCTTTCTCCTGAAAACGTTCTGATATTTTGCCGCAAAGCCCTGCACAAAATCCTGACTCCCCACCGCCTCTCCCCTCGTAAAACTCTTCATCCGCTTCCGCAGGAGTAACGCCGCCCCCAACTCCCCCTCCTCCTGATCTTTCACTCTCACCATCTCTTCCATCGTAAACCCCTTCTTTCTCCGCCCGGCACTACCCGGCGCATGCTCTTCCGGCACCACCACCCCATCGGCATAAAGCCAGCTCCGATACCGCCGCTGACCAAGCCCTTCCCAAGCATCCTGAGGAACATCGACCACCTTACAAAGCCC
>Ga0114957_1001438_pt1 | contig 26131 bp, 23 predicted proteins | sample BantaG_FD_87175 | JGI IMG/M metagenome (GOLD analysis project Ga0114957, IMG submission 87175) | Marine algal microbial communities from Bantry Bay, Ireland - BantryBay_4 metaG | ecosystem: Host-associated > Algae > Red algae > Unclassified | place: Bantry Bay, Ireland | collected 2014-11-21
CAAGAGAGGGATGTATCATTTATTGATAAAATAATCTCTAGTTGTAATATAAATTATAGTTGGAAGCCCCTCTCTTTGCAAGAGAGGGGTGGCCGACGAAGGAGGTCGGGGTGAGTTGGGTACGCTAAGTTGATTTTCATAAAAAATTAAATAAGCTTGACCTGTCTCCCACAGTGGTGGACTGTACAAACTCACAAACCTCCAAAACCCAATCCGCTCCACCCAATGAAATGTAATATAAACCCCCGAATTAATATCCGCCTCAAAAACAACTTCTTTATTTAAGATTTTACATTTATGTCGTTCTGCCAATAAATTAAATAGTTTTATTTTGCCTAACTAAACGACATTCGGTCTCCGTACCTCTCGTCCTGCCGCAACGATCCCTACTCCACAAACGGCAAACGAATTTGACTTGGATACTCTTTTGAATGATGAATCTGATTCCTCGCAATCACACCTTTATCTTCATCATAATTTTTTCCACCCGTATTTAAATTTCTTTCAAATCTTGGGAAATTAGAACTACTTACTTCAATGCGAATTTGATGTCCTTTTTTGAAAAAGTTGCTGGTAGATAATGGCGTTAAATCAATTTTATACACTTCTCCTTCTTTCATGAAAACTTCTTTTTCGTAGCCTTCTCGGAAACGTGCTCTTTGAATGGTTTCATCTAAATTATAAGCACTTCCATCTGGGTAAACATCAATTAATTTAATCGTAAAATCAGTATCTTTTGCATCGGAGGAAACGTATAATGTGGATTCTATGAAACCTGAAATCTCCACTCCTTTTTCCAAAGGCGGAGTCGTGTACACTAAAATATCATTTCGAGTTTCCATTTGATATTGATCGAAAGATCCCCCTTTTACTGCATTACCTGTACAACAAACATTTCCACCGTAAGAAGGCACGGGATGCATTGGATCATAAACGTATAAATCAGGATTATCTGCAGTTGGCATGTTTTCCGTAAGTTGACCATCTCCATATAGACTATTGGCTTTTCCATTAGAATTTAAAAAAAAGGTTTTCATTTTACTTCGCTTCGGAGGCCATTGATCCGCGGATTGCCATTTGTTGCTACCCATGGTGTAATATTGAACCTTCGGTGTTTTTTCTAAAATCCCATTTTGCTTTCCTTTTAACCAATAGTCAAACCACCCATAAATTTGCTCATCATAATTTAATCGAGCATCTCCAACTGAACGTTCCCCTACTATTGTATTTTCAGTTGCGCGAGTGTATCTGCAATGCAAGGTTGGCGCAATTACCAAATATTGATTATCCGCAATGGACTTGTCTTTTATATTATTTCTAACGTGATTATACAAGGCTAAGTTTGGACTAATGGATACATCATACCAAGAGGCAAACCAAAAGGATGGCACTCCAAAATCCATGTCGTCATGATACAAGCCTCCTTCAAACCATTTAGGATCATTGGGTTTTCGCGTAATCATTTCTTCATAAATCCCTTTAGGTCCGTGTTGATTTTTAATAATGTCTTGCACTGGTAGATGCCGTAAGCCATCTTCCCATGCTACACTTGGATATTCTGGTGACATATCATAAAATCTTTGTAGACGCAGTAAGTCTGCCTGACTAATTCCTCTAGGTAATTTTGGAGCCATTGGGTCATGTTGAACGCTGTATAGCCAAGCTGTAAATAACATTTGCTGTGCTCCACCTCTATACCAATTGCCTTGCTCTTGAAAATCACCAATTTTACCAACACCTGCACCAAAGCCCTGAGGCACCATACATGCATGAGAAGGGTGATCCAATGCTGCGACCGCCATTTGCCATTCAGCAGTTGAGGAACAACCATAAGTACCAATTTTCCCATTACACCAGGATTGATCTTTCATCCAAGAAAAAGCATCGTACCCATCAGTAGTTGGTACACCGAGGATGTCCCAATCGCCTTCAGAGAAATAACGCCCTCTTTCATTTTGGACCACATAAGCATATCCTCTAGAAACTGCTTCATAGGCTCTTTGGTAAGTCCGAGTGCGCACTTCGCCATCTCCCCAGCCATTAAAATTGTAAGGCGTTTTAGAAAAAATTACGGGTACTGGCTTGTCGGTTTTAGGCCGATAAATATCCGTTGCCAAACGAATGCCATCACGCATCGGCATCATTACTTTTTGATCTACTTCGGCAATCGCTTTCAATTTGCTAATGATGTCCGTATCTGCTTGAGAAAATCCAATATTGGTAAACAAAAGCGCGATGAAAAGCATTAGAATATTAATCAGTTTCATATTTATGGTTTTATTTTCTAAAATACGATAAAATAACTTTAACAAGCTTTAACTTTTTGAAAAGAACTTTTATCCTAATAATTGACGTTTTTTGTAATATATAGCATTAATCTATAAATTTGTACATATGAAATATCTAAACTTACTTTTTATCGCCCTTTTATTCGCAGGAATTACCTCTTGTAAAAATGATGAGCCAGATCCGCCAACAATAAATAATCTTTTGTTCTTGGATGGAGAGAATGCTACTGCACCAATTTTGCCTGGTGGCGAATCCTATGAGACCGCTGTACTATTCTCAGAAAATGCAACGGATCAATATACCGGAAGGCAACTTTTAGCCGTAGATTTTGTAGTCTACACTGCATTTGGAGGGACCGTATATATATATGAAGGAGGAAATAGCAGCCCTGGAAGCATTATTGCCCAACAAAGTTTTACCGCTAATGATCTTACTGGTAACGCTTGGAATCGAATAGAATTTGACAGTCCTGCAGCGATAAACGGTTTAAATCTATGGATTGGAATCCGATTTACAGCAGCTGGTAATAATCAATTAGTAGGTTGTGATGCTGGTCCAAATCGTAGTGGTGGAGATTGGTTATTTGAAAGCACCGACAATCAATGGCAAACGTATAGACAAAGAAGCGGAGAAAGCATTAATTGGAACATAAGAGGGGTTGTTTCCGAACAATAAGTAAAATCTATTTAATTAGTATAATAAATATAAGTGCACTGTTCATTTACTTGGGCAGTGCATTTCTATTCCGTATTTTGGAAAAATGAAAGCTCTTAAAATTTTTCTTGGAATATTGCTTTGTTTGCTTATCATTTTTCTATTAGGACCAAAAGTTGAAGCACCTAGTCTAGCAATCAATACTTCCCAAAAAAATACAGATCCTAGGAATTTAGATAGCTACATTACAAATTTAGAAGCCCAACATCCGAATATCAAACCGGGAAACGAGGCTGAAATTGTTTGGGCTAATCCTAGTAAAAATACCACAGCATATAGTGTCGTTTATCTACACGGTTTTTCAGCAAGTCATGAAGAAGGGAGTGATTTATATTCAAATTTTGCAAAACGTTATGGTGCTAATTTGTATTTAACAAGACTGCAAGGACATGGCATTAAAGATGAAGATTATGCCATGGGCGAGCTTACTGCAGATGGGCTTATTCAATCCGCTTATGATGCAATTCAAATTGGTAAAACTTTGGGTAATAAAGTAATCGTGCTTTCTTGTTCCACCGGTTCGACCCTAACTCTTTATCTCGCCTCATTAAACAACGATATTTATGCACTTTTTAATTATTCTGCTAATGTTGATATTGTGGCAACCGAAAGTTTGGTTTTCACCAAACCATGGGGAATGCAGATTGCAAAAATGCTATCCGGTTCTGATTACCATGAATGGGAGGCTCCCGCTGAAGCCAAAAAATATTGGAATACAAAATACCCGTTGGAAGCTTTAGCACAATTAAGATATCTCTTAGATTACACCATGACCAAAGCAACTTTCGCTAAAATCAAACAACCTGTTTTTAATGCCTATTATAATGATGATCAAACGGTAAGCGTGGAAGCAATTAAGAAAATGCATGAGCAGTTGGGAAGCCAAAAAAAAGAATTAGTGGCATTTCCGAAAGCGGGTTCACACATGATGATATCAAAAATTTATACTGAAGATATGGATGCTATTTTGGCGGCGACTTTTCAGTTTGCAGAGGAGGTTGTGGGGATGAAGGTAGTGGAGGAATTAATTCCAATAGGGATTAAGTAATTTTAATTTCTAGTACCGCGTATCCAACTCATCCCGTCCTTCTCTTAGAAATAGACTTCAGACCATAGACTCAAGACGGATTTTGGAAACCATGAACGTTATGGAACGCTGCGCTGGGGCGGCATTTTTCAATCCTACCTCCTTCGTCGGCCAAACTTCTATTGCAAAGAGAAGGTATACATTATACAATTAATTTTATACAACCAAAAATCACATTGTAAGTTAAAGTAACATCCCTCTCTTACAAGAGAGGGACCGAGGGTGAGTTATACTCTTGGAATACTACCTCAAATTAAAACTCGCATGCCCACCTGAGACTTAAAACAGATTCTGGAAATAATCAACATTGCGGGACGCTGCGCTGGGGCGGCATTTTCCAATACTATCTCCTTCGTCGGCCAAACTTCTATTGCAAAGAGAAGGTATACATTATACAATTAATTTTATACTACCAAAAATCACATTGTAAGTTAAAGTAACATCCCTCTCTTAAAAGAGAGGGACCGAGGGTGAGTTATACTCTTGGAATACTACCTCAAATTAAAACTCGCATGCCCGCCTGAGACTCAAAACAGATTCTGGAAATAATCAACGTTATGGGACGCTGCGCTGGGGCGGCATTTTTCAATCCTACCTCCTCCGTCGGCCAAACTTCTCTTGCAAAGAGAAGGTATACATTATACAATTAATTTTATACAACCAAAAATCACATTTTAAGTTAAAGTAACATCCCTCTCTTACAAGAGAGGGACCGAGGGTGAGTTATACTCTTGGAATACTAGCTCAAATTAAAACTCGCATGCCCACCTGAGACTCAAAACAGATTCTGGAAATAATCAACATTGCGGGACGCTGCGCTGTGGGGCATTTCCAACCCTATCCGACCTCCTTCGTCGGACACCTTTCCCTTAAAAACAGATTTAAGACAATAGACTTAAGACGGATTTTAGAAATAATGAACATTGCGGGAGGCTGCGCTGTGGCGGCATTTCCAACCCTATCCGACCTCCTTCGTCGGCCACCTTTCCCTTGAGTGGGAAAGAAAAATAAATGTAAATGTGTTAATTAAATAATTTACGAAAAAGTTGTCATTCTGAGCCATGAAAATGAAAAAAGATAATTTAAAATTAAGGTAATGACAATCGAAATTTGTTTTGTAGGCACGCGATTCATCGCGGGAAATACTCACAATTTACAACTTGTCATAGATAGCGAGCGAAGTGAGTCGAAGGATCAGTATATTTTTACAAAATAAACATCCTGGTCATTCCTAGGAATCTTTAAAACTTCAAAATTATTTGTAGCACCATCACACTCTTCTATAAAATCGAAATGGGTACAAGTTTTAGGTAGTCCTGTAAAAATTAGCGAAAAATAATTATGTCCACCGGGCGGAATCTCTTTCCATTCAGGAAACATGGTGATGTTTTCAACGTGTGCTAATTCACTTTTGTGAGGACTCGCCAAATCATATAGATAAGTACTTGGCCATATCCTGATTGTGGAATAACTGAATGGATTGGCTTGATACAAAAAATGAATAATCACCTGCCCCATCTCTTCCGTCTGTGTTTTTAATTGACGTAGAATGGAAGGATCAATGTCCACTTTTGGTTTATCAATGATGATGGTACTCATGGGGTAAATTTAATTAATATTTGGGGGATTTGGAGTAGATGGTGGTAGATATTTTAAAAGTCAGACGTCAGCATCAGACGTGGGACCTCAGACGTCAGACAAATTGTGGAAAGGGATATTATTTTTGGTAAGCATCATTTTATGAAATTTTTCGATCTTAAGTGAAATTTTATCTCCCTACTTTTACATTTTACATTAAGGGTTTAGGGTTTAGGATTTAGGATTTAGGGTTTAGGGTTTAAGATCTAGGATTTAGGATTTCCCCAAAAACCTGCTTTCCACTTCTGCGCAATCTCCAATGCCGTGCCCAACATCGCTGGACTCCACTCCTCTACTTTCCAATCTGTATTAGATAAAATAGATGAATTCAGTTTTGTCGCCGCATCTCGATAATCACTGGCTTCTTCCAAAATGCTTGACAATATATTTTGCTGCGATTGCAAAACAGGGTCTTCGCAAATTACCTTATTTAGAATATTTTGAATGGGAAGAAAGGCATTAACTTCATTTATAGTAGGTGTATGATTAGCCCTTTTTACAATTTCACCCATTTTTGAAAAATCAGCATGAAATTGATTTTGAGAAGCCGCTGTTTGCAATCCATTTCCTAGCTGCTCCAAGACCACAAACTTAAGATTAGGACATTGCGGAATAATTGCTGCAAGTAATGAAAAAACTAAATTGGGAACAGCATCATCATGCGTATCCCGTCGAATTTGTTGATTACTTTCTATTGGATTTGCTGACCAAGAACCGCCAGAAATATGAATTTCACGCACCCGATTTAAATCATACGCCGCAATGATTTGATCAGCAGCCAAATTAAAATTATGCATTTGACAATAGAGATTATGGATATCCAAAATTAGAAAACCATTGATCTCTTTGAGTAACTGATTTAGAAAATTGCCTTGTGCTTGAACATCATCTAGGCAATACGCAAAAGCTAAATTCTCTAATCCTACTGGAAGCTGGCAGGCATCTTGGATACGAGATAATCTGTCTTTCCCAATTGCTAAAGTTGATTTATTCAATGGAATATGCAATGGAGCTCCTTTATGAAAATCCTCCCCCGTCATGAAACCAAAATGTTCGCTGATGTGGTCAAATTTGAAATGTTGTACTACTTTGCGAAGCTGCTTTAACCAATCTGCCTGCTCTTGAGTCCAAGTGCCTTTGAAGAGAGAGAAATAGACGCCATGGCCAATCAATCGACCTTGTTCTCCGAATGTTTTCAATAATTCTAAAAACCAATCAGGAATATTGCGATGCTTGTAAAGAGAATCAAAGGCCCACTCTATGGCTTCGACTTTTTCAGCATGCAGTAACGGCAATGCAGTCTGAAGCAAATACGTATCCAGATTGCATGCCATACTAGAATAAATGGATGTCTTCATAACCTATTTTACAAAAACGAATCTTTTTATATTATCCCATTCCACAAGCTGGGCAATTGCCCCAATCAGGATCTGCTTGGTTGTGGCTATGGTCTGCTCTGCAATTTTCATCACATTTTTTCTCTTTTACCACCTCTTTATTGTCTTCGACAACACCACAAGAAGTTACTCCTAAAGTAATTCCAACTGCAATTGCTTGTAATAAGGTTTTCGAAATTTTCATGTGTTTTAATTTTAAATGTTTAAAAATGGGTATTCTCTTTCTTGTGTAGACGCGTAATTTGTTGAAATGGTTGGGCCTATGTTGGTTTATTTAATTTTTATAGTGGCGATTTGAAATGCTTGAATGCTGAGTCCACTATAAAATCTATTGACGAGAAAAGCGCAAGACTTTATTCTGTTAGATTGGAAATCGTTTTGCCCAAGGTCTCTGACCTGCGGGCCTACTGCTTTGCGGGTGAGTGTGCATTCGGAGGAAGCGTTTTGAAAAACGCCTTTACGTGGGTAGTTTTCTTAATTGAGTGAAAACTATATTTTAGGAACCAACCATATAAAATTTCAATTCCAAAAATAGGGTTTTCAAAATTCGACTTTATATAGAGGGCTCAGCATTCAAGCATGCTCACTTCACAAAATAAACCTCCGCGATTTTATGATTTTTTATCTTATAAATGGCAATTGCCTTAACTGGTCCATTTGAAAAACCAGTCACTAATTCTTGGTCAATCACGGTATTTCCACTTACGATTCGGTTCACTAATTCGCAATGTAAATCAGGCGTATTCTCAAACATATTTGCGTAACCTTGTCGCATAGCTTCTTTTCCTTCAGATTGTAATTGATTCGGAAAACTGAAAATTTTCACATCTTCGCTGTAAGATTCCAAGAAAGCATCAATGTCTCTCGCATTGTAAGCATTCAATTGTTGCTGCGCTAATTGTTCAGGGGTTTGTTGTGCTAATTTTTTGAGATCTATCCTATATCCATTTTTAAATACTTCCTCAATTGATTTTAATGCATTGATATCTAATAATGATTTTCATTGAGCAATACTAAGTCAGCCATTTTACCTACTTCTATACTTCCGTATAATTTTTCTTTTTGCACCACTTTGTAAGCATCAAGCGTACTCGCTTTTAAAATAGCTGCATTGCTCATACCTGCATCTTTCATAAGGCCGATCTCTTCAAAAATAGAACTTGCATGTAAGGTTCCGATATTGCCAGCGTCAGTTCCAGTTGCAATGATTGCTCCCTTGTCCGAAAGTCGTTTTAAATTCTCCCCTTGCGTTTTCATTGTCGCTTTGGAGCGTGCTGATGACTGTACGGTGTAATTTTTATATTGATCAAGAACGGGTTCTTTTAGGTGTTTGGTGTCCATCAAAGAACCTAGTGGTATTGGATTAGATATAGACAAGTCTTCTCTTGTGAAGATTGGATTTTGAGCGAAAGTTTCATCATATTTCGATTTCACCATTAAAGTTGGAATGTAGACTACTTCATTCTCAATCAACATTTTCTCAAAGTCTTCATCTACTGGACTATCCACACTGTGCACTAAAATATCTGCTCCTGCTTTAATGGCAAATTTTGCCGTATTTAATTGAGTTGCATGAATAGCAACTCTAATATTATTTTTATGTGCTTCCTCAACCGTTGCTTTTATAATATCAAAAGTGGATTCCGCACTTTGATTTGGTAAAACAATGTACCACACTTTTATAAAATCTGGCTTAAATGGTATTTGCTTTTTGACCAACGCTCTTGCTTCTTCACTACTATTCACTTTCACAATCGGTGGGTCCGCAATTTTAAATGCCTCAGGTTGATAAGTCGAAACTAAAGGACCTGTTAAGTAAATGGTAGGTTTGTTAGGCACTTGATTAAAGGAATCCCTAATCACATAATTATACATCGGACCTCCAACATCAATCACAGAAGTAACGCCACATCTCAAGTATCTATCCAATAAATCTCCCGCATTATTCTTGAGCCATTCAATTTCATCATCGTAAGATTTATATTTAGTTAAATCTAAGGCATCAGGTCTGGTATACAAACCTCCTGATTGAAAAAAATGAATATGTGCATCGACCAATCCTGGTATTAAAAATTTGCCTTTCCCATTTATTAAGATAGCACTTTTGGAACTTGGCCCTTTTGCATTAATGGCCGTTATCTTACCATCCGTTATGCTGACAGTCTTATCCTTTTTCAATTTACCTGTATTGACATCAATGTAATTCACATTGTGAATAATCAAATCTTGAGCCTCAAGAATATTGGCCATAAAAAGAAAGCAGATACATATTATTATTGATTTCATGTTAAGGTTTTAACGGTAAGTAAGATAGGAAATGCTTCTAAGAATTATCCTAAATATTGAGATTATATGGATTGTTTAAAGGGATAAGCACTTGTTAAAGTGCGCAATTCTTTATAAAGATATTACTTGTTAATCCATTTCCTTGGCTGCGCCAAGGAGATGGGGTGGGTAGAATGATTGAGAGGCGTTTTGAAAAACGCCTCTTCAGGAGCAATTTATTATTATATTTAATCAATGATCATATAAATAAATACCACATTCCAACGATAATTCCAACGAATGTAATTGCATTAATAATTAACATTTTTCGTAATTCTCTTTGCAAGGATAATTGGTTCTCATTGATAATTTCTTGATTAGGGTCCTTTCCAAAATCTGGATTATAAGTCATTCCAAACTTTAGATCAGCTCCATATTCGTTTTTAAATTTTGATTGATGAGCGCGCAGTTTTCTATTCTGCTTCATTCTTTTAATCATGTCTAAAACGTGTCCTGCGTATGCCATGGATTTTTGTTTTTAGTTTATAATAAATTATAGGAATAGAGTGATTAATGGAAAGATTCTCGATGTAGGTCATTAAAATTCAGATGTACGATGGATGTCAACACTGAATAGTATAATTATTTATATCATTCGCCTGCCGGCGGGGCCTTCATTTTTTTTGCTGGCCCAAAAAATACGAAGCAAAAAAAAGGGCCTAAACCGGACAAACTCGCTTGGCTTTTTAGCTGCTGCTTGGCTCATTACATACCAGTATTTCACACTACGCTTTTCTCCCCGCTGCAGCCGCGCCCCAGGCGCCACGAAAACCTATTATGGAAAGCTCAAACAGTGCCCGGTTTTCTTCCAATTGGAGATTTCGGTAAGCATAAAATTGCAATCCGTCCTATCTGGCTTTCTTTGTTGGAACTCGAACCTCAGGATTTGGGACTCGGAACTCGGAACTCGGAACTTACCTAAAAATGAATCCCTCCTTCAAAGGATCATCAGGATCAAAGTAAAAAGATTGCTGACCAGTAACAAAAGCAGTTCCTTTCACATTTGGAATGATTGCAGGGTAATTGAAATATTTTGTCGTTTCTATAATCTTTACTTCCATTAAGCTTCCAAGAATACTCTCTATTTTAATCGCTTCATTGGCTTGCAATGTACCATCTGCAAAATGCAGGGCTGCTCTCCCACTCACCCCTGTGCCAGTTGGAGAACGGTCAAGTTCTCCTTGCGCAAAAACGCATACGTTTCTAGAATGATGTAGCTTATTTTCAGCTTCGGAGATAAAGATTACTCCATACAAAAAACTTAAGTCCTCAAATTCGGGGTGCTGGATTTTTTCCGAAGCCATTACGGCTTGCTTGATCAGTTTTCCATAACGTATAATGTTGTCATGATTCTCCTTATTAAGCTTCAGACCTAATTGTTGCGCATCTACATAAGCATAAAATGCTCCACCGAATGCTATATCATATTGAATATCTCTCAATCCTATAACATTGACATGCATATCCTTTTTGTAGACAAAAGAAGCTACATTATCAAAACTACAATATTTGACAATTCCATTTTCTCTATGGCCATAAGCGATAATTTGTCCAGCAGGCGTATCTATCTTTAAATCCGCCTTTGTAGAATTATCACCTAACAAATTTGTACCTAAAACAGCTTTTGTGATGGCAATAATTGCATGACCGCACATCGTTGAATATCCTTCATTGTGCAAAAAAATTACACCGAAGTCTGAATCAGCTCGCTCTGCTTCGACCAAGATAGCGCCATATTGATCTGCGTGTCCGCGCGGTTCCCACATTAAACCAGTTCTGATATAATCGTAATTTGATTTAAAATAGGCTCTTTTTTCTAAAATACTTTTTCCTTTAATTTCTGGAAGTCCGGATAAGATAATTCGCAATGGCTCCCCTTCAGTATGCATGTCCAAACATTTTATCGTTAAATGACCTTTGGGAGCATGAAATTTAAATTCATTTATATTGTCTAAGTGCATAACTATGCTTTATAATTTCATGATTTGTCCAATACCTTTATCGTTGGCACTTTTATAAAATGCTTTGGCAACAAACAAATCAAATAATGCCATTCCCACTGATTTAAAACAAGTGAATTCATCCTCAATTATTGTGTTTGATTTAATCAGGCTAGCAATAGTCGAAATTTCCTCCTCCTCAATTAATCCAAGTTTTAATGGGTTTATAATATCGCCTGTTTCTTGCTTTGCATGTAAGGTATCACAATACAATTTGGTTGCTTTTTCAAAAACCGCGTTGGGTAATTCTTGCATTTCTGGCGTGTAAGATCCGATTGCACAAATACATTGCTTTTGATACAATGCTATATCATCTGGTAAAACAGGTGAAGTTGAATTTGTTGCAGTAATTATAATTTCGCTACGTTTAGCCAGGTCATTAATATCTTTACAAGTAATTACTTCTATTCCCAAAACTTGTTTTATATGTCCAGCAAATGCGATGGACTGAATTGAATGGTAATTAAAAATCATGATGCGTTTTATTGGACGAACTTGAGCAGTCATTATTGCTACATGGATTCCTTGCGCGCCTAAACCAACTATTCCTAAAACAGATGCGTTCTGATTGGATAAATATTTTATGGAAGTAGCACCAACAGCAGCCGTTCTCAATGCGGTTAATTTCCCACCATCAAAAATAGCAACGGGTGCTCCTGTTTGCTTATTAAAAAGCGTAACTAAACCATGGATAATGGACTGCCTTAGTTTTTTATTATCAGGATTAACGGATACTAATTTTACGGCGTACGCATCCTTGGTAATGGCAGGCATTAGTAAGTGAGTATTTTCTTTATCTTTTAAATGCATGCGCAAAGGCATTTGAAAAGCACCGCCTTCATAGCAAAGCATGGCATCTTCAATTGCTCCAATCAACAATTCGGGTTTAGCCAATTTTGCTAAATCCTTTTCATTCAAAAATATCAAATTTTATAGCGTCTTGATCTTTTGTTTGATGTCTTTTGGAATGGCATCTTTGTGCACCATAATGGCCACTGTTTTCAGTTTAAAATAAGGAGCAGACATGTGTAAAAACCCTTTGTAATCACTAATTTCTCCCCATGAATTTTTGATTATATAATATTCATGACCGTATTGATCTTTGGATTTCCCTACTAAATGCATCAAGTGATCATCGGTAGTTTCGTAAGATTCAAATTTATCTTGGCGCATTTCTTGAGTCACTACGATTTCCTCGGCAGGATTTTCAAATACATCATCCCGACCTGCATCTACAGGTAGTACTGCGATTCCCTCCCCTGCAGAAAAACCTCGTTCACTTACATCTCCATCCCAGGCGATTGAATAGCCAGCATCTAATGCATTATCAACAATGGCTTCTAATTCATCCATTGGCACATTGATGAAGGATCCATTTGAATAATTATCTGGAATTTCTAAGACAAAATTCTTATAAAACGGGTGATGCGTAAAAGATGATAAACTGACATAATCTTCATGGTCAATTTCTAAACTTTCAGAAAATGCTTTTGGGGTGAAGGTTTTGCCATTGTATGAAAATTCCTCAGGAGCTGTTCCCAGATAAGTATCCAACACACAATTAAAAGCAGATGGCCAAGTTTTACTCAATTTCTTTCTCCCTATTAGTCCATCCATGATGCCTTTTAAAACTGCCTCCATTTCACTATGATCATGGCTTGTAGCACCAGCTAATTTTCCTGAGAAAACTGCTTCTGGAACCACTCCATATTTCATAGCCACATTTATTAAGTCGTGGGACAAGCTACCTTGACTGAAATTGGCTTTGCCTTGGCGAAGCATGTAATTTCTTGCTTTGTCTTTGTATATGTTGCTTACTACGAACATTTCGGAAAGATCATGTCTTCCATTTCCTTGACGCATTACTTCTGATTCCAAAAAGGAAGCTGTTGCGAAGCTCCAACAAGTGCCGGTTCTATCTTGGCTTTTCACATCAGTACATTCTACTTGCTTTTCAATTTCGAATTTATATTGTGCATTTAGAGAGCAAGCAATGATTAGAAGAATTAAAGTGATATTGAATTTCATGATTATATTTTGCCGTAAAGATAAGAAAATTAGGAATGCAAGGATATAAGTTTTTAAATATATACGTTTTGGATCTTCGTTATCTTGCAAAAATCCTTGAATTCGCTTTTAAATTTTAAGTTTGAGTCCATTTTGAAAAGTCCAATTTAAAAAATCAACACTAGCTATAGCCCGTTGAGATAGGTTGAGTCGAAGATCTTCTTTCAGTTGTGGCCGCGTCCCAGACCCCACGAAAAGGTATAACCGAAAGCTCAGACAACGGCCAGTTTTTACCAGAATTTAGCATTGCATTCGCTTCAAACATAAGCAGCCCACTACAGGCTGAACACAATTACATTTTACATTCTTCATTTATTTAAAACGATCAGATAGGGTAAAAGAATGCTCCTAAAGCACAGCGCCCCGCAATTCCCATGATTCCCAAAATCCAATTCAAGATAATCACAACAATCAAGTAAATCACGGTTCAACCAATGAATGCAAAAATTAGATTAATATATTGTTCCTTGACCAATGCTTCTAAAGCGAAGCTTCCCATAATTCCTATCTTTTCCAATAAAGCGTCTTAAGTCTATTTCTATCGCCTACCAGCGAGATAATTCAAATTTTGAAATTTACTTTATAATCCCTTCCCAAACTTCATCCACAATATTTCCACCACAAATAATTACTACATGATTTTCCAACTCACATTGATCTTGATATTGCAGACAAGCGGCAAGCGCTACACCAGCGGCGCCTTCTATTTTTTGTTGGTCCATTTCCCATGCTTGTTTTATGGCTTTTGCAATGTTGCCCTCATCGATTAATATAAAGTCATCGATTAGTTCTTGGCAGATGGGAAAGGTAATGGCATCTGGTTCCAGTCCTCCTGCAGAACCATCTGATAAAGTTGGCGGAAATCCGTCTTCATCTATTATTTCTCCTTTTTCAATACTTAAAAACATCTCAGGAGAATTAGCTGGTTGGCAAGCTATAATTCTAATGGTTGGTTTTACACTTTTTAAATAAGACGCAATTCCTGAAATTAATCCTCCTCCACCTACTGTGATAAAAACTTTATCAATATTTTCTAAATCTTCCAATAATTCAATGCCAATGGTTCCTTGTCCAGCTATGATCTCTGGATCGTTATAAGGAGAGATCCAATCAATTTCTTGCTCCGCTGCTTGAGCTCTAGCATAGACTTCTGCTTTAAGTGAATCTTCTCCGAAAAATTCCAAGTCCACATCGAATTTCTTGAGCTTATCCACTTTTGCTTTTACGGCAGTTTCTGGCAAAAATATGGTTCCCTTGCCTCCCGTTATTTGTAATGCGTTGGCTACTCCCATACCGTGATTGCCAGTTGATGCAGTGACTACATTTACGGGTTTACCGCTTTCTGCCAAAGCCATTACTTTATTCAAACTTCCCCTGATTTTAAAAGAGCCCGTGGGATTTTTATTTTCTAATTTTAAATAAATATTGTTGGCATTAGAAGCCTTGGACATGACTAGCGGGCTTGGCGCAATGTGTTGCCGAATTCTGGATTCTGCTTTCTCAATCAGTTGGAAAATTGATTTTGGATTAATCATAAAGCTTTTAAAAAAGAATAATATAGTTGATTAAACAGAGCCTCATTTTCTAGGTTGACTAATTTCCCAGCGTCTTTTATCTCAGCATTTTTAGCTTGAGATAAAGACTTACGCAAACCCAAAACATTATCTTTAAAATAATCGAAATCATACGCTCCAGTGAGTAATAAGACCGGTCTATCATATGGAATTTTATTATCTAATTTAATACGCTTTAGATATTCTTTTGGAACTGTTTTTTTATCGATAAGATGATCAGCAATACTAGATTGTGCATAACTTTGTGTCCATTTATCAATTTTTCTTTTTGAATCTTTTCCTTGAACGATTAAATTAAAATTTGCTTTCGAAGCTGCTTCCCAGTCCGCTCGCAATGCATCGCCATTTGCGGAAGCGAGTAGACTTATATAGATACTATCATTGATTTTTTCTCCAGGAAAATTTGGTGAAATTAAACAAAGGGAGGAGGTGAGGTCTGGTTTCCAAAGTGCTAGATTAATAGCAGAATTCGCATATAATCCATATGCACAAATATGCACTTTTTTCAATTCTTCTTGATCAACAATCATTTTCAAATTTTCCCACTCTTCCAATTTTGAGTTCACATCTTCGCTTGACTTCCCGTGCCCTCGCATATCAATCGTAATGACCTCATATTCTTTTGAAAAATAATCTATTTGCTTCAACCACATGCGTTGGTCTAATAATACCTCATGGATAAAAATCAACTTCTCTTTATCATCCGCGGCGCCATATTTTGTGTAATGCAAAGTTCTTTCCCCAATGGCAATACTATCAATAATAGGTTGAGTTTTATCTTGAATATACTCTCCTACTTTTTTAGGCGTATAGCAAGCTACCATTAAAAAGCAACTAAAGCAAATTATATATTTCATCATTAGACTATATATTATTACATTAATTTATTATACTTTGGGCTTTCGCAAAAAGACACTTTTGTAAAAATAAAATCCAATAACGAGCACCAAAGCACCAATTACTACATAAATGAAATATGGGCTGATTCCATTTGCCAAGCCATTAGCAGTTTGAACTGTAGTAAATATCAGGTAGGCAAAAATCCCAGAGCTGAATACATTCATCATGCTCATCATTTGCATTGCTGATTGGTAATGGGCGACCGCATTATCTTCAGTAATTTTAACAGGATAATTAAAAGTATGAGGATAGTTATTTAACACCCTGAGCATAACAAAAAGCAGCAAGCCTATGCCCACTAAAAGTAAAATAACTGATTTCCCTCCCATACCGTCTACCTCTCCACTTAAATCATAATGAATGGGTATTTTATCGGGGAGATTAGCATATGACAAAGCGGTATATACTACATAAAAAACACAAAGTGACAGGGCCAACAAATCAAGTATTAGTATAGAGGTACTTTTTGGAATTTTAATTTTTGGCTGCTTTCTCATGAATCAAATTTTATTCTAGGATCAATCAGAACATATAAAAGATCAACAATAATATTTATAATTATAAAAACCAATGCCGTAAATAATACAGCCGCCAAGACCACCGGAATATCAAAATTCAATAATGCATTCACAGTGATATCGCCCAAACCTTTAAAATTAAATACATTTTCAACGAAAAAAGCCCCCGCTAATAATGCAGCAAACCAACCACTTACTGCGGTAACCACTGGATTTAATGCATTACGCAAGGCATGTTTAAATAACACCGTATAATAAGAAAGACCTTTCGCTTTAGCAGTTCTAATGTAAGGCTGGCTCATTACATCTAACATCGCAGATCTAGTCAATTGAGTAATGATGGCAATGGGCCGCAATCCTAATGCTAAGCTAGGAAGCAATAGATTTTTCCAAACAAATACCTCATCCCCAATATCATTCAATTCTACAATACTTCCTTGAATATTCAAGCCGGTATAAGCATTTAAAAGAAAACCAAAAAGTACAGCTAAAATTATGGCAGTGACGTAGGATGGTAAGGAATACCCAAACACTGATAACATTACAATCAAACTATCAATCTTGGTGTTCTTCTTTACAGCTGCGATTACACCCAATATTAAACCAAGAAAAGTGGCAATCAAAATTGCGCACAAAGCCAATAGCGCTGTTTTAGGAATCGCCTCTTTCATAATATCAATCACGGGTCGGCCAGTTTGATAAGATTCTCGAAGCCAGGGCCATTTTATAATTAAGCTTTTATCGCCTTGATATAAAGTAAAATGGGAATAGGTATCTAATTTATCATTGTTGCTATCTATCCAATTAATTGGGCTTAAGTCAACTAAATATCGATACAATTGCACTGGTAATGCTTGATCTAAACCCAATTCTTTTTGTTTAGCTTCGACGGTTGCGGCGTCTGAACGTTGTCCGAAAGTAAGCCTTGTTGGATCAACCGGTGCTAAGTAAATAATCGAGGTTATGGTAATGACCACCAAGACCATTACCAAAAATCCGTATGCCAACCTTTTGCTAATAAATGCTATCAAATCTTATTTAATTGTCCGCGGTATCATATTAGCTTTAAAACTAATCAACTATTGGGTAAATTATATGTTAGAAGCCAATAAAATTATAGATTTGTGCTATGCAAGTAAAGCGTTTGAATTTTGATACCATTTCACAATTGTCGGTTAATGACATAGGATATGCAGGGTTGAATCCTGCTTTGGCTCCGTTTTATAAGTATGTTCCCAAATTAGAAAACTTTAAAAAGGTTATTGCTGATAAGCAACAAGAAGCTACGGATAGAGATTTATTAGTAAGTGTATTTAAGGCACAATATAAGACCTTAAGTACAGGATCAAAACATCTTGATCAGATTGAATTATTAGCAAAAGAAAATACCTTTACGGTAGTCACCGCACATCAACCAAGTCTGTTTACTGGTCCATTGTATACTATTTATAAGAGTATTAGCTGTATCAAATTAAGTCGCGTATTATCAGCAGCTTATCCTGAATATAATTTTATTCCTTTGTTCGTGACCGGTGGAGAGGATCATGATTTCGAGGAGATGAATCACATAAAACTGTTTAGCCACGAATTTGAATGGACTTCCAATCAACAAGGCGCTGTTGGGCGAATGAAAACGGACGGGGTAAGGGAAGTCTTCACTACGCTAAAAGAGGTTTTGGGAGACTCAGAAAATGCGGAAGCTTTGAAATCAATGCTAGCGCAAGCACTCAAGCAAGATGCCTATGGCAAATCTTTTCAGGATCTAATGGTTCAATTATTAGGAAGCTATGGCCTATTGGTTTTAAACATGGATAACCAAGCGCTGAAAAAGAGCTTTATTCCACATATTGAAAAAGAAATATTTGAACAACCTTCTCAAAATTATATTTTAAAAGCGCAGGCTGATATTGAAGCTGCAGGATTTAAAGCACAAGCCTACCCTAGAGAAATTAACTTTTTTTATTTAGGTGATAATTTCCGTGAGCGGATTGTACTTGAAAATGACCAGTATCAAATTAACGATCAAGACATAACCTTTACAGCAGCTGAGTTAAAAGCAGAAATTCAAAATCATCCAGAGCGCTTTAGTCCGAATGTGATAATGCGCCCTATTTATCAAGAATTTTGCTTACCCAACTTAGCATATATTGGCGGTGGGGGTGAAATTGCTTATTGGTTAGAACGAAAAGTACAGTTTGCTGAATTTGGAGTTAACTTTCCAATGCTGATTCGCCGAAATTCGGCCATGTGGATTGATAAAGGCAATGCAAAGAATATGGAGAACCTCAATTTCACCATTCCAGATTTATTCCAGCATGAACATGATTTAGTAAAACAATTTGTAAAGGATGTAGCTACAGAAGATTTACATTTAAAAGCAGAGACTGAGGCACTGAAATCTATTTATGAGAAAATCCAAGCTCGCGCAGCACGCATAAATCCAGGATTAGAAAAAAGTATCATTGCAGAATCTGTCAAGAATGTTAAGCAATTTGAATCCATAGAAAGTAAATTGGTGAAAGCTGAGAAGAAGAAGAACGAAGTGGAATTAAATAGGATTAGCAAGTTAAAAGAAAAGCTTTTCCCAGGTGATTCATTGCAGGAGCGGAAGAATAATTTTATGGAGATGTACCTGAAGCATGGATCTGGATTTTTTGATATTTTGTTGGAGGAGTTGAATCCGTTAGAAGAAGGATTTATTGTTTTTGCGGAGGATTGATTCGGGAGAAGTTCCAAGTTCCGAATGGAGGTAAATAAGTGGTAACTTCCCACGACAGTCAAGGTTCTAGCTTTTAAGCTAGGTATCTGTGGGCATGAAAAGCTGGGACCTTAGTATGGGCTCGGATGCTATTCGACCAATTCGTGTAAACCAATCAAAGCTGCCACCTTCTGCTGCCCAAAAGCCATCGCTTAAAAGGTAACAACTTGGCTTTATTACACAGTTCCAAGCTTGGTGTACAAAAATCTACCAGCTTAATTGATTCTATTTAGAATACACAAACTATCATAAATTTGGTCACAGACAATTTTCTAGAAAAAGCTACAAAATTAGTTTTTGGAAGTCAAAAAGTCATTTAAAAATAGCTTTATAACTATCTACATAATAAAAATTATCCTCATCTCTTTTTAAAATATAGAAAATACCATCTTTTGTGTGCGCTAATATGTTTTTAAATAGTAAATCTTGCTCATCTTGATATGGCACTTTTTTAGTAAATACACTTTGACCAAGATTATTAAAAACTTCGAGAAATAAATACTTTTTACGATTAATATATTTACTATGAGTTAAATAAAATTGATTATCAAAATAGTCTAAAGAATACACAAACTTAAGTTCTTCCCTGGAATTAAGTTTCACTTTTTCATCAACAAGTTGTAGACTTAGGTATTTCGGTAATCACTTTTTGCTCACTGTTTTTTGTATGTGCACCGGCGCTGTTCAATCAATTCATGTAAACCAATCAAAGCTGCCACCTTCTGCTGCCCTCATTGCCAACGCTTAAAAGGTAACCACTTAGAATTTTTGTTAGGCTACCACCGGCAGTCAGGTTCAGCTTTTAAGCGGAGCCGCAATTCATGTGCACCATTTCGCCAAAGGTCTCCTGACCTCTTGGCCACCTTCTACCGCCCTCAATGCCCACGCTTACAAGGTAACAATTTGGAATACTATAGCTCCAAGCTTGGTGTACAGAAAAATCTGCCAGCTTAATTGGTTCTAAACAGAATACATTAAACCATTATAAATTTCCTTGAGAACGCCATTCAGGAAAAAGCTACCAGATTAAATTCATTTCAATACGCTTTACGAACCCAACAAGTCACAACCTTTGTCGAAAATCCAAACACTTTTATCGAGAAAATGTAACATTCTGTCAATTGGTTCGTTATCTTAATGTTATATCACTCAAGAAACACTGGCGAAAATGAATTTGAAACAAAAAGCTTTACAATTTTCTAAACAACTAATACTGTGCTCGATTCTCACATTTAGCTTAGCTTCCTTTTTCTTTATCAATCAAGTTGAATCTCAAATTGAAGCACAGCTAATTAACCAAGTCGAGCAGGTAGAAATGAGTCAAAAACCGCTTAAACAAGAATTGAATGCAATTAAGCACATTGCATTAAAAATCAAGCAATTAGTATTGATTGTAACTTAATTCTAAGATGAAACGCCTGGAATTGCATTGATTAGAGTTTTAGTGTAATTTTCTTTTGGATTTCGATACACTTTTTCCGCATTTCCCAATTCAACTATCCTGCCTTCCTGCATAACCATTATCCGATCACTGATAAACTTCACCACGGAGAGATCATGACTGATAAATATATAAGTTAAATTCATCTTAGCCCGTAGCTCCATTAATAGATTTAGCACTTGAGCTTGCACAGAGACATCTAATGCGGATACACACTCATCACAAATAATAAATTTAGGATCTAAGGCTAAAGTTCTAGCTATACTTATTCGCTGTCTTTGACCTCCTGAAAACTCATGCGGATATCTATTATAATGATCAGCTTCTAAGTTTACGGTTTCCAACAAGTCAACTACTTTTTCCTTTCTCTGTTGCTCACTGCCATATAATTTATGTACTTGCATGGGTTCTAAAATTGCCTTTCCAATGGACATTCTAGGGTTGAGGGAAGAATAGGGATCTTGAAATATTATTTGAATTTCTTTTCTCCACGGCTTCATTTCTTTCTGCGACATACCAATCAAATCATGTCCTTTATAAATGGCCTTACCTGACTGGGCTTGAACCAGCTTGACAAGGGTTCTGCCCAAGGTACTTTTTCCACAACCCGACTCTCCTACTAAGCCCAAAGTCTCTCCTGGATAAACATCAAAGGAGACATCATTCACGGCTTTTAAAAATGCAACTGGCTTTCCAAAGAAGTTTTTCTTTTTAGGATACCAAGTATTCAAATGTTGTACACTTAGTAATGGCGCCTGCGCTTGAATAGATGCGTTTCTTTTTTCAATGTAGTCTTGATTTAAAATGTGCTTAGCCTCATTGAATCCATTTACTATTTCTCTTATTTCAATTTTATCTCCCGATTCTATTACTTCCATAAAATCACTAACTACGGGAAGTCTATCCAGCTTCAGATCCAATGGTGGCCTGCATGCCAATAAGCTTTTCGTATATGGATGCTGAGGTTTTTCAAACATATCTTTTATGCTCCCCCGCTCCATTACTTTCCCTTTGTACATGACAATCACTCGATCTGCAATTTCAGAAATCACTCCTAAATCATGCGATATGAAAATAACAGAGGTACCCGCTTCTTTTGAGAAGGTCTTCAATAATTGTATAATACTTTTTTGGACCGTCACATCCAAGGCTGTAGTAGGTTCGTCTGCAATTATAATATCGGGTCCGCAAGATAAAGCCATGGCAATCATCACTCTTTGCAATTGTCCGCCTGACAACTGATGTGGATAAGATTGAAATATTCGTTCAGGTTCTGGCAGTTTTACTTTTTCGAAAAGTTGAAGCGTTTTAATCTTTGCATCTGCTTTGTTTAATTTAAGATGCAAGCGGATGGCTTCGGTAATTTGAGCTCCGCATTTATAAGAGGGATTCAAAGATGACATTGGTTCTTGAAAAATCATAGCTATTTTGGAACCGCGATAACCCTGGATTTCTTTTTCGGATAACTGCAATAAATCTGTCGATACCCCTGCTTTATCAAAATAGTGAATACTACCAGCTTCTATTATTCCAGGTCTGTCTATCAACCTCATGATTGATAAGGAGGTGACAGATTTCCCAGAGCCAGATTCTCCAACAATGCCGAGCGTTTCTCCTCTTTTGAGTACCAAGTCTAAACCATCTACTGCTTTAACTACTCGACCTTCCGTGTGAAAGTAAGTTTTTAAACCGTCTATTTTTAGAATATTGTTTTGCATGGAAATACTGAACGCTTTTGAAATATAGAATTTACAATGTAATATAAATCCCTGATATAATGCAAAAACTTCTATGTAGATAGAACTTAATAGCCCACCTATACGTTATTATCTAATAAGTGTTTACTACGATATCCATTCCCATATACCTTATTTATTGAGTCTAATTGGAATAAGTTAAAGAATTAATAATTTTTATGTTTCGTTAATAACTAATTCGTCTAAAGATAAAACAATGAAAATACAAATTGTATTTTTATAAATTGATTTATTAATATATAAATCGCTCATTATGAAAGTAATAAAAAGAATATTTAGCATCCTTGGCATCCTTTTGATTTTAGCAATCTGTATTGCTATCATGATACCCTTTTTGTATAAAGGGGCAATTCTTGAAGAAGTCAAATTAAAACTGAATGAAGAATTAGATGCAAAAGTTGAATTTGCAGATCTTGATTTATCGCTAATCAGTTCATTTCCAGATATCCAGATACAATTAGATCAACTAAGCATTGACGGTATTGATAAGTTTGAAGGCATTCCTTTATTAAATGCGAAACAAGTAAATATAGATGCTAATTTGATGAGTGTATTGCGATCTTCTGAGCCTATCAAAATTAATGAAGTAACTTTAGTTGAACCCAAAAGCGTGATTCGAATCTTAAAAAATGGAGAAGCGAATTATAATATATACACAGATGAAGTGCCCAATACTGAAGCAGATACCGGTTCTCTTGAATTCATTATAAACTTGGAGAAATATGCGATCGAAGATGGACATATTATTTACGATGATCAACAAGCAGGAACTTATCTTGAACTAAAGAACTTAGATCATGAAGGTAAAGGAGACTTTACTCAAGATGTGTTTAATCTTGATACTAAAAGTAAATCAAGTGCCATTACCTTTAAACAAGATGGTACCTCCTATTTGCCAGGTTTAGCTACAGAGTTAATTGCAAAAATCAATATTGATCAAAAGAATAAAATCTATACCCTTAAAGAAAATACATTAAGCCTAAATAATTTGGTCGTCAACTTAGATGGTTCGATCCAGCAAAATGGAGATGACACTAAAATGGACTTCATTTTCAATGCCCCAGACAGTGAATTTAAAGACTTTCTATCTATAGTTCCAGCGGTGTATCAATCTTCTTTTGACAACTTGGATGCAAGTGGAACTGTTGCCATTAGTGGGAAATTAAAAGGGATTTCAAACGCTGTAAAGAATAAGATGCCTGCATATTCTTTTAATGTAGACATCGAGAATGGAAATATGACCTATTCTAATGTAGATGCAAATTTAAAAGGTGTTTTCTCATCTATTAAGATCAACAATCCTACTGGCCAAACGGATGATGTAGAAATCGATGTGCCTAAAATGAATTTTAATTTAAATGGCAATCCATTTGAAAGTTCGTTTTCTTTAAAACATCCTACCACGGATCCTGAGGTAAAAGGAAGTGCTAAAGGAAAATTAATATTGGAAGATATTTTTAAAACTTTCCCTGCGGAGTCTATTTCCGATATGCGGGGAACGATTGATGCGGATTTGAAATTTAATGGAAAACAATCTGACATAGAAAATGAGCGGTATGATCAAGTGCAAGCGGATGGCCAATTATCTGCAAACAATCTATGGATAAAGACTACAGATCAACCAGCTGTCGAAATTGAGAGTGGGACTTTGGATTTAAATCCTAAAGCTATTACCATTTCCTCATTGAAAGGAAAATTAGGAAGCAGTGCTTTTTTAATTAAAGGATCATTGAAAGATTATCTAAATTATTTTAATGAGGAAGCACCAATTTCTGGAAACATTGATTTTATTTCACCGGATTTAAATTTGGATGAATGGATACCTGTAGAAGATCCCCTTGCTGAGAACGACATCAGTTCCTTTAGTGAGACTGCAGAGATTGGTTTTTATGAAAATTTAGATGTAGATATAAAAGCAGAAATAGGAAATTTACGAGCCAACGGATACGAAATAAAAGACTTGAAAACTACTGGGCATTTAAAGAATAATCGATTAGATATTGCCAATGGTAGTTTTGATTTGGGAGAAAGTGATTTTGAAGTATCAGGTGCATTGGATCAACTTTTTGATTATGCGATGAGAAATAAGGTATTAAAAGGGGATTTAAATTTAACTTCTAAGAAATTAAATCTTAATGATTTTATGGAAGAGGAAACAGGGGCAGAAAGTGACAATGTGGATAGTATGCTCACGATTCTTGTTCCTGATAATTTTGATTTAAATGTAGCTGCAGATATTCAATCTTTAAACTATGGCAAAACTAAACTTGCAAATGTAGAGGGCGGAATCAAAATAGCAGATAATGAAGTACAAATGCAAAATGTCAAAGCCGATGCCTTTGGTGGACAAATTGATTTTAGCGGCGTTTATAATACAGCAGATGTTAGCTCACCTTACTTCTCATTTAAACATAGTCTTGCCAATTTAAGTTTTCAAAAAACTTTTGATCAAATTAATTCTTTTAAAATCCTCGCTCCCATTGCTCAATTTATCCAAGGAGCTTTCAATTCTACTTTAGTGATGGAAGGTAAATTAGGAGAAAATATGATGCCTGACTTTGGAAGTTTGAATGCTTCAGGAATTTTTGAAACCGTCAATGGAGTCCTAAATGGATTCGCTCCTTTAACGAAAGTTGCGGATGACTTGAAAGTAGATGCACTGAAAACATTAGAACTTAAAAATACTAAAAACTGGTTTGAAGTGATTAATGGGACTACAGAAATTAAGGAATTTGATTATTCATATAAAAGCATGAATATGAAAATTTCTGGAAAACATAGCTTTACTAAAGAAATCGATTACCTTATTAAGGCGAAAATCCCTAGGAAATTATTTGATCAAAATAAAATCGGAGAAGCTGCTAATACAGGTTTGAATGCCTTAAGTCAGCAAGCTCAGAAACTTGGCTTAGACCTCAAGGCCGGTGAATTTGTGAATGTCAATGTTAATGTCACGGGCACCATTTTTAAACCTAAAATCGGAATAAAACTAGTTGGTACCAATGGTCAAACTGTAGAAGACGAGATCAAGGATCAAATCACTCAAACATTTAATGAAACTAAGGATAGCATTAAAAACGTAGTAAACGATAAAATAGATAAGACCAAAGCGGATGCTACCCAAAAAGTGGATAGCTTGAAAGCAGTAGCGGAACAAAAAGCGGACAGCCTTAGAAAAGTGGCGGAAGAGAAAGTGAATAGTGCGGTAGATACCGCAGTAAACATAGCTAAAGACCGCGTTAATGAAGAAATTAATAAATCAAAGGAGAAAGTAAAGGATCAGGTTGGCTCCAAAGTAGACACGCTGATAAGAGATAAAGTTGGGACTAAATTAGACTCCACCTTGGGCACTATTTTAGGAACGAAAAAGGATTCCAGCAGTACAAAAGATGAGATTAAGGATAAATTGGAGAAATGGAACCCGTTTAAGAAGAAGAAAAAGGAAGAATAGACGGCAGATACTGTGTTAAAAACCAAGGATTATTTCCGAAAATTTATTAATTTCAAAGACATTGGATATTTTCATTTAATGAAAAGGCAGGGCCACCACGAATCATTTCATTTTAGCAATCCCGCTTTTTGTTGACTAAGGGGATTTGCGAAAATTAAATGCTTCTGTGCCCAACTCTATTAAAAAAATACGGAAGATAGTTTTATACTAATCTA
>Ga0114957_1001442_pt1 | contig 26092 bp, 12 predicted proteins | sample BantaG_FD_87175 | JGI IMG/M metagenome (GOLD analysis project Ga0114957, IMG submission 87175) | Marine algal microbial communities from Bantry Bay, Ireland - BantryBay_4 metaG | ecosystem: Host-associated > Algae > Red algae > Unclassified | place: Bantry Bay, Ireland | collected 2014-11-21
GGTCGGATCATTGCCAAAATCCAGATAAGCGATATCGACTGCGGCCACTACTTCGCGGGAATTCCAGGACATTCCTTTTTGGGAATCGTTGATGGGGAAAAATCTTCCTTTAGCATCGGTTTCGTACAAGAGAGAATAAATGGACTTTTCTAAAATGCCATTTCGGTATTCGTAAATTTTTAAATCCGGACGATTATTCGCTAAAGATTTTGCGAAAAGTAAAAAAGGCGTCATCGCATAGCGGAGATAGTAAGGGCCTTCTGTAAAATGTCCATCCGGAGAAAAAGAATAATCCAGTTGCGCAAAAAATCCGGCTTTATCTTGTCCTTCGACTTTGATAAATCCACCATCATTGTCTATCATGTTTTTATCCAGGCCATCATTTTTTAAACCATACAAAGCACGTTGAATTAAAGATTCATCATTCATCACCAATCCAATCATCCCGACGGCGGCGTTGCCCCAGGTGCTATGGTTGTGGACGCGATTATAAAACTTTGGGTTGTCGACGGAGATCCAGTCTGCGAGGGGGTGGAAGAGGTCTTTTTCGACGAAATCTCTTTCTTCTTTTGACATAAAATCGTAGACTGCATCGTATGCCTGACTGACGTAAACGAGCCAGTTGGCATCATTTAAACATTGCCAGAAAATCTTTCCCGTCGCGTAGCTGCGATTAGTCGGATGTTTGGGCAAGGTGGGAAACATTTTAGCGTAGACTAACAGACTTTCCCGGATGTATTCGGCGTATTTTTTATCTCCGGTAATTTGATAAAGGTTGCCCGCTTTTTGGAGAATAAACCAGTTTTTTTTGTGGCGTTCGTGGGTGTAACCACCCGCCATATCTTTTGGGATGGGGACTTTAACACCGATTCCGATTTCAGCGTCTACTTCTGCTTTTGTGGTCGCCAGGATTTCGTCAAACATCGGAACGGTTCCGAGGCTTTTACGAATTTTTGCGACACCTTCTTTTGTTAGAATCAAGTTGGGATGGGTTTGAGCAAAGGAGAGTAGTCCGGTTAGTAGAAACAAGAAAACAAAGAATAGAACCGTAGTTATTTTTTTCAAAATTATTTTTTTAATCATGCAATTATAACGTCGAGGATTAGTAGGGTAGGGGTTATAGAATGCTATTTGCCATTTGCTTTTGGCTATTTGCTTCCCTCTAACGTAGGCAAATAGCGAGCGTCTTGATTTCGTTTTTAATTTCTGATTCGTAGTTTTATTCGAATAAAGTCTATTGGTGAACACTTTCTATAATACCCAACACGCCATTATAGGAGATAAAACAAGCAAAAAGAAGTGATAATACAATTCCGATGTTGAGTATCAAACCGGCTTTGTGTTCTCCCATCAAATCTTTTCTATTGATTAAAATGAGCATTCCAAAAATTACCAAAGGCAACACGAAAACATTTAATACCTGTGTAATGAGTTGTGCCTTAATAGGATTAGCGCCCATAAATGGAACGATTAAACTGACGATACAGGCGATACCCGTTAGTATTTTAAATTGCTTTGACTTCATATCCAGTTTCCCATCTTGATAGTCTGCAATTAGTAGAGGACAAATCATCAAAATAGGGAAGACAGAAGATAAACCCGCGGATAAGGTTCCTATAAAAAAAATCGCAATGGCAAACCTCCCCGCAATTGGTTCCAGGGCGGTGACCATATCCAGTACTTTCTCTACTACTTTACCATCATGAAAAAATGCGCCCATTGCAACCGCCATGATAGAACCACTAATAATAAAAATTAAAATAGCAGCCCACCTCGCATCTTTACTTTGGTCTTTCATATTTTCTTTCGTCCAGCCTTTTCCTTGAATAAAAAGCGGTCGAGATAAAAAAGTCGCAGAGGCCATCGTTGTTCCCACGATGGCAGCAACTAATAATTTTCCATCCCCCTGGCCATCATCCACTTCAGGAATTGATGGAATCATTCCCTTTGCTATTGCACTAACTTCAGGTATGAAAATGAAGAAGGAAAGAAAGAAAGACAATCCCATAAAGGAGACAAAAATTACCAATATCCTTTCAAAAATAGTATAGCTCCCATGCCATAACATGGTATACATAACACTAATAATAATGAGGGCGGTAATCAGGACGCCCCAATATTCGTAACCCTCAAGCGAGGGTATAAAAAGAACGATGGTTTCAAAAATAGCATTGGCTGAAATCCCCATAATACCAATCAGTGAATTCCATTGTCCGAAGGAGACTCCGATGATAATAAGTATGGAAATAAGACTTCCAAATTTTAAATGCTTTCTAAAGCTATATAAAGCAGTCTGTCCAGTTACCAAAGCAAATCTTCCGTAGGCTTCCATCAACACCCAGGAAAATAAACAACTCAAAAACAAACCCCACAATAATTGCATTCCGTATCTACTTCCTGCTTCAATCATGGCCGTGACACTTCCCGTACCAATCGTATATCCGATAGCAAAAATACCGGGCCCAATTGCCAGGAGTAGCGCGTAGAGTTTTCTAAATATATTATTGGTTGGTTGTTCTTCCATTGATTATAGTTTGAGGGTACTGTTCTAAAATAATTACGCTAGAACAGCACCCCAATAACTAAAAATAAACTGTATGAAAATCCTTGGGATGTTGAAGTAGAGACAAGGCATGCCTTGTCTCTACTCAAAATCTAGTAGCCAGGATTCTGTGTAATAACACCATCACTAGCCAATACTTCTGAATCTGGAATAGGGAATAAGTAATAGTTAGGATTAACAGCTTGTCCTATTTCAGCATCGACGGTTCCGGTTCTTACCAAATCAAACCATCTATGGCCTTCAAAAGCTAACTCAAGTCTTCTCTCGTCGGCAATTGCTTGTCTAACGGCAGCCTGAGTGTTTGCTCCGGCGTAATCACCTAGTCCGGCTCTATTTCTAGTCTTGTTTAATTGAGTAATTGCAGCATCAGTACTGTTATTTTCATTTAATGCTTCTGCGTATAGAAGAACAACATCACCGAGTCTTAATTCGATCCAGTCTTGTTCGAGACCATTGCCATATTTTGGACCAGTCAAAGCATCCGCATCAATCGTTATATCTCTTCGTAAATCGCCGGGGCTGGCGTCAAAAGCAGCAATCAAGTCTGGATCTAATGGTGCAAGAGATTTTGTATCACCTCCACTAAACCATCCTGGAAAGAGGGTAAATCCATATTCATCTTCGATAGAACTTGACTGTTGAGTAGCAAAAATAACCTCTGCATTCAGATCAGAACCCTCGGCAAAGATAGCCGCAAAATCGTCTAATAGCATAATCCCGGCACCGCCAGCATCATTTACAACGGTACCGAGCAATGTTTGCGCGTTACCAAAATCACTCAAGTGCATATATACTTTACCTAACAAACCCTGCGCTGCGAGTTTAGAGGCACGACCTTCATCAATTGAAGAATTATCCAACGCTGCGATAGCCGCGTTAAAATCAGGAATGATGACGTTGGTATAAACATCGGCTGCTCGAGTTCTTGCCAGGATAGATTGATCATCTACGGATGGTACAGCTTCCAGATTTACCGTAACATCACCAAAGACCATAACGAGTTTGAAGTAAGACAGTGCTCTTAGAAATTGCGCTTCACCAACCTCTGTAGCATCGGTAGAATTTTCGATTACGTTATTTGAACTTAAAATAGACTTATACAAATTGCTGTAAAAGGGCTGAAAAAATTGTCCTACCAAATCTCCACCCGCCAAGTCAGCGTTGTAGCGATCAAAAGCCGGATAAGGTTCTTCATCCATCAACATATTGTCGGCTCTGAAGTCTCCCATAACCGCCAATGGCGTAGTACTGGCCTGCTGATAATAATAGGCAGCATTCAGCACACCTGCGTAAGATTCCAGAGAAGAAGCTGCGGCCTCTAGAGGCGGCGCCTGGTCCAGTTCGTTGCGGCCACACGCTATCAATAGCAGTAAGCCTAGAATTATAAATAAATTTTTCATTATTTTAATGTTTTATTATTTTTACGTTTTTTAAAATTTAGAAATTAACGTTTAGACCAAAGGTAAAACTTCTTACCAGTGGGCTGGCACCTTCCTGATATCCGTAGGTGGTTGGTCCTGCGTAATTATTATTAGTGATCTCTACCCCTTCTGGATTAAAAGAAGTATAACCATCGGAGTATAAATACAATAAGTTAGTAGCTGCCAAATATATTCTGGCAGAACCGATTCCTACCTGACTGGTGATATCTGAATTAAGCGTGTAGCCAATAGTAAGATTTCTTAAAGCAGTATAAGAAGCATCCTGCACCAATGCACCGTGTGCATTTCTAGTCTGCTCATAGAAACGACCAGATTCATCTGCTCTTCCGTCGCCTACACCAGGCATATCACCACCTTCATCATCAAAACTAGAACGTAATCTATTACCAAATTGAGACTCCCAATAGATAGGATCAATATTGTAAACTTCTGCTCCTTGTGATCCTTGGAACTGTAGTGAAAAGTCAAAGCTCTTAAAACCTACGGACGTATTTAAACCCCAGTAAAAATCAGGATTAGCGGATCCCAGCTTTACATAATCACCTTCTTCGGTGATTTCACCGTCACCATTTTGGTCTACTACATAGTATTCAGAAGAGCTGTATCCAATATTTCTTGATGGATCCGCAATATGGATGGTTTCTACCTGTCCGGTAGTTTCGTATCCCCACATTTCACCAATCTCACCACCTACATAATTTCTAAATTGAGGTCCACGACCACTTGGTCCACCGTATACCTGATTAGGCAAGGCCTCCAAATCTCCCAAACTGGTGATTTCAGTATTAACCGTTGAGATATTCGCACTAACATTCCAGCGAATATCTGCGTTGTTGATTATGTTGGCTCCTAATTCTATTTCCAGTCCAGAACTATTTACATCCGCTCGGTTAAGGACAATCGAATTAGTTCCTAAAACTTCAGAAACACTTTGATTAATCAACATGTCTTCAATATCAGAACTATAGTAATCAACGCCTACGGTAAATCTGTTTTCAAGGAAACCAAAATTAATTCCGTAGTTGGTTTCTGTATTGGTTTGCCAGGTCAAGTCCGGGTTGGATACATTGTTAGGAATTAAAAATCCTGTTCCGAAAGCGGTATTTTGAGCTTGTAAAAGGCTCAATGCGTCGTACGAACCAAGGAAAGAGGTGGTTCCTAAAGTTCCTCTGCTAAATCGTAATTTTAGATCTGTTAAAAATTCTGAATTGTAGAAAGCTTCGTTGTGTACATTCCATCCGACAGAAAATGCAGGGAAGGTTTCGAATCTATTATTCTCTCCAAAACGAGAGTCACCATCTCTTCTAATAGAAACGGAAGCCAGGTAACGATTGTCATAAGCATAGTTAACTCTACCAAAAACACTTCGTCGAGAAACATTTTCTTCTCTAAGGTTGGTGCTGATGTCTTCTGGGCTTACAAATGAATAATTTAAAGGTAGACCAAAAGGAATGTTAGTAGCAGCTAAAGAAGTTCCCCGGATGAAGAAATTCTGAAATTCAACTCCGGCAACGGCGCCGATGTCATGATTTCCTCCTAGTGTCTTGTTGTAGCTCAAGGTAGTCTCACTTAGCGTAGAAGTTCTCTTAAGGTCGGTCTGGTCAAGGTCAGATTGATTGGTACGTTCCCGAGAATCTGCGATTACTCCCTGGTAATAGTAGTCTCTGGTTTCGTTGATATCTGCACCTACCACCGTTCTCAGGTTCAATCCGTCGACGATTTTGAATTGTAAGTAAGTATTGATGTTACCGAAATACGTTCTATTCGTTCTTCTTGCGTTATCATACTTGGCTGCAGGACCAGCATCTCCTGTTCCTCCGATACCATTTTGTTCTCTACCGTAATGCCAATCGTGTGCGACGTCACCTACTTGTAGGTCTTCGATTCTTGAATTAATCAATCCACCTCCTCTGTATCCATTGTTAAAATCTCTATCCGTATTATTACCAGAAAATCCGCCATCCACCAGTGCTTGTCTTTTTGCATCCAACTCATTCACGAATTGAATAGAAGCAGCGGTATGATAAATCGGAGAAATACTATAAGCTCTCAACATATCTCTTAAATCATGAGGAGCCACTTCTTGGCGACTGAAATTTCCGTTGATACTTACTCCTGCCTTGAATCGGTCTCCAAGATTGGCATCCGCATTCAAACGTGCATTATATCTGGTAAACTCCTGTCTTCTTACCACCCCTTCGGTATCTTGATATCCAACGGAAGCAAAGATTTTTAAATCATCGTCTCCACCGGCAACACTGAAGTTGTGACTCTGAGTATTACCATCCTGAAAAACATAATCCTCGATATCAACTACGTCAGGTGCGTTAGCGTAAGCATCTAATCGATAGGCTAATAAAGCTGGATCTACCTCTGAAAGATCATAGGCATCTGTTTGTATTTCAGCAGCCCATTCTCCAGCATTTTTCAACATATCAACGTCCTGGATATATCTGCTAGAAACACTGGTATACCCGTTATAGCTAAACTGAGCCTTGCCTGCCTTACCTTTTTTGGTAGTAATCAGGACCACCCCGTTTGCTCCCCGAGAACCATAAATAGCAGAAGAAGCCGCATCTTTCAGTACTTCAAGACTGGCAATATCGTTTGGATTAACGGTCGCTAAACTTCCAGTAATCGGGAAACCATCCACTACAATTAATGGATTAGAATCTCCAGAAAGAGAAGAAGCCGCTCTCACCTGAATCTTTGGGTCCGCACCTGGCTCCCCACTTTGATTCTGGATCAATACCCCCGAAAGCTTACCTGCCAAGGCATCATCCACCCGGGTTGCCTGAATAGCTGCGATATCCGCACCTTTTACCGACGCAATGGCACCGGTATTGTGTGATACTTTTCGAGTACCATAACCAACAACTACTACCTGGTCCAAAATGGCAGCATCCGTCATCAAAGTAATCGTAATGTTGGTTTGGCCGTCAATGACTACTTCTTGTGATTGAAAACCGGTGTAGCTAAAAACCAAAGTTTCTCCCTGATTTGCATCAATGGCAAAGCTTCCATCAATGTCGGTAACGGTTCCTTTGGTAGTTCCTTTCACCAATACGGTTACCCCAATTAATGCTTCGCCGTCCTCACTGGAAGTAACGGTTCCGGTAATTCTATCTTCTAACTCCAGTAGGGTAGAAGATTCCAAATAAGTGCTATTCCCTCCCGCAAAGGCAGCATAGCTAAACAACATGGCCACTAATGGAATTATTAGCCTGGACATGTTGAATGATTTTGTCAATTTCAAAGTCATAATTAAAAATTTAATTGTTAAATATTCCTCATCTCAGCTGAGTGAGGTTCCTAAAAATATGGGGATGAATGTTGTAAGTTTAGACATAGGAATCCACCCCCAAAGAGTGTTAAATCTTTGTTTTTTTAATAAGGTATATATCTGTTAAGTAGTTGTTGAAATAGCCTTAATAGATATCTACAAGATTATATGATAGTTAGAATTCTTAGGATTTGAGCACAGGTTTGGCTTCATATGGATTCGCTTATACGAAATTGTTTAATTGGTGTTAATAAGTTTATATTTCAATTTTATTAAAAAAGGTTTCTTTATATTTTAATTTTTTGACTAAAATTTACCACATCTTTTAAATGTTCCTCCATGGCATTGCTTGCTCCAGTTTCATTTCCTGCAATTATATGTTGAAAAATGGCTTTGTGCTCTTTCATTACTTTATTGTTAGTTAGTTCATCACACACTTCATATTGAATAAAATCTTTAACGATATCCGGTGTAATAATTAGCATGAGAGATTTTAAAACCGCGTTTTTACTTGCTTCCGCAATTTTCAGGTGAAACATTAAATCTTCTTCTACCGCAGGTTTGCCTTTTCTTACTTTGTTTTCGTAGGCGTATAAAGATTTCTCAATTTCAATTAGATCTTTCTCGGTTCTTCTTTTGGCGGCCAATTTGGCGCATTGTGTTTCAAGAATTACTCTGGTTTCTACCAAAGAGGTAAAATCACTTTTTTCTAATTTTAAAACATCGGTAATTAACCCTTCTAAAGCAGTAATTCCCATGCCAGCTACGACCGTTCCACTTTGTGGTAAAGTTTTTAAAATGCCATAAAACTCCAGTTTACGGATGGCATCTCTTACGTGGGTACGGCTAACGCCTAAACGCTCTGCCAGTTTTCGCTCGGGTGGCAACCGATCTCCAGCATTTAATTGACCGTCAGTAATAAGGTTTCTAATCTGCCGAATTATTTTGTCTGCAGGTGTTTCCACGCTGATTTCACTGAAATTTTCTAGCATTTTATTTAAGTTTTCTGTGATGAATCTTCTGTAAAATTGGTCGGCCAATTAATTGGTTGACCAAAATTAGGAAATTATATCGAATTACAAAATTATTTGCTGTTTTTTTTTAAACTTCTCATTGTGCCTTTGTGGCCTTTTATTTTAGCTATAAAAATTAACTCATTCCTTATCTCAAAAATGTAAGGAAAAATTTTAAATAGGCTCAGCGTAGATTGAACACCCTGGACCTTAGCCAATAGCAAAGTTTGGCTAAAGTCGAGCTAAAGCTCTTGGGTAAAATAGGCCGTTTAAAGGATCAGAAATTTAGGTCTTGATGCACTAGTTTTCGGTGCACTCATATTTGATTGGTGGAGAAAACTGGGGGAGGTGTGCGTAGGATCGCGTACCTGGGCCAACTTATTTTTAATTTTTTCACTTATCAAGATCGACTTTATCCAAGTGATTAATTTCTGATAATCTTACGGGTTAACACGTTGTAAAAAGTACCGGATTGATTCTTGAATTTTAGATTTAACAAATAAGTACCAGGCACCAATTTATCTAAAGCAAGTACCAGTTCATTATCATCTATTAGATACTCCTTTGAGAAAAGACTTCTTCCAGCCAGGTCAACTAGCTCTACCAGCGAAGGGTAGGTTCCTGATGGTAGATTACTCAATCTTATGCTTCCGTCTGTTGGGTTTGGAAATAGAAGTACTTCTTCATTTGCAATGTCTTCCAGAACACCAACCAGATCACCAGGATCCTGAAATACCTTAATAGTTGCCGATTGTGTACCGCCGGAAATAGTAATAGTTCCAGTTCGATTAGTGTTAAACAGGTTTTCAGCAATCGTTATACTTAGTTGAGTGTCCTCCGATCCGGATGAAAGGTCCGTTGATAACCAGTCCTCGCTGCTCGTTACCGTCCAGTCAATATTGCTGGAAACCATGACAGACCTGGTCTCTCCTTCTTCTCCAATAAAAAACTGTGATGCATTAGCAGTTACATAATCTACAAGGTTAGCAAATAAGTAGGAAGGACCGGTGTTCATCTCGGTAGCATGTGGCTGGACATTGACGGATGCCGAAAATTCAGAAGCACCAATTGCTCGATCAGCTATTGAGACCGGTCTTGATTCTTTCATCAAATCAAGCAATATTTCATTATCATAATCCATTCCTGTATAAAGCGGAACTGCTGGATAGTCAACCCCAGCTGCGGCAATAACCGGACTATTAGATTGAGGTTGAAAAAATCCCTCCGTATTTTCAAAAAGGTCAGGTTCTGCAATTGAAAGTCCAGACGGTGGAATATCAATCCCCAGGGTACCCGTGTAAATGTTATTAATCCATGTTTCTTCTTCCGTATCTTGGATAAATATTCGATCTTTTGGATTTGTGAATATATTATTAGCAATGGTTACATTGGTTGGCGGATTACTTCCACTACTTCCTAGTAGAATTTCTTCCGAATCGACAATCGTGTTATGATAAATGTGAATATCGGATAACGGATCAGACGATTCATTTTGCAGGAAAATGCTTCTTCGATCCATCCCTTCGAAGTAGTTGTTGTAAATGAAATGACTAGAGCCCTCTCGTACTCGAACTCCTCCCATATTATTCAAAAAGAAGTTGCCGTAAACGATGCCCTCATCACCGTGTCTTAGTACCAGCTCCGCTACCGGATTGTCTTCAAAGGTGTTATAGCGATACACATTTTGTCTGGACTTATGCGAAATAATTTCACCATCTCCATTACACCTTGTAAAATAGCAAAATTCCACAAGTGTACGACTATCTAGATCTCCTTGAGAACTGACCCCGATTCTGATGGGTTCAACACCCTGGTCTTGTCCTATTCCAGCAAAATTTTTGAAGGAACAATATTGAATCTTGTGATAGCCGGGTTCATTGTCCACTAATATGGAGAGTATATTTTGATCAGCAGAATTTATCCGATTTTCAAAGTTGCAATAGCTGATGGTTGTTCTTCTAGATTCTTGGTATACCCTCAGATACTTGTAGCTCGTATAGTTCTGAATATTTACGTGAGTAAATAATACATCACTTCCATAGATTCTAATTACATCCAAAGTACCAATAAAACCTCCAATGTATTGAAAGCCAGAAAAAGTAATATCATTGGCATTGATGACGACTCTGGAAACTCCGGTAAACAATACCTTTCCAAATTGATCGGCAGTTACTACTATTCCGTCCTTGTCAATGTCCATACGAACATCGGAATAAGTACCCTGCGCCCATACGATGGTATCACCAGCGCTTGCTTGTACGTGAGCTGCGTTAAACTCTGAAGCTGATGAAACATCATAGCGAGTTTGTGCAGTTACCAGCACACAAAAGAACAGGAAGAAAAACGGAAGAAGAAATTTCATGTTAATATTATTTAAATTTGGTTGAACAACTGCTTAACAAAATTTTACAACAAAGACAAGAAGGTACAAATTTTATCTTTGCGCCTTCGTGCCTTCGTGGCTATTGTATTTAAAATAATTATTGCTTTATCAACTTACCAACCAGTGGCTTATCATTCCCTTCAAGTTTTATTAAATAAACCCCTGATTGAAGCTCACTTATATCCAGTGTATTTAAATTATTGATCTTTCTTTGGATGACCATTCTTCCTACTTGATCAAAAACCGACACGGTATGGTATTCTTCCGCCCCGGTCATTGTTACAATGGAGGTTGCAGGATTGGGACTTAACTGAACTTTCCCCTGAGAGAGATCCTCCACACTTGTAGTTCCACCTTCTACACCGAATACTCTTAGTTCGGTAAGACTTACCCATGGACCCGTGTAAAGATCTGCGCCTGTTACCGTTATTCTTACATATCTGGCTTCATGGTTATCTACCATATTGATAATTGGGGTAGCAGGAGTTCCAGGTGAAGAATTATTTGACCGATGAACGAAAGTCGTAAATGGTCCATTTTCGTTTTCCGAACCTGCAATAGTGAATTGGTAGGCTCTGTCCTGATAGCAGGTAACTTCCGTTGCATTAATCCTGATGATTTGTCCTAAATCAACTGTGGCTGACTGTGGAAAAGTTTGTACGGACCATCGGGTATCGGTATTATCATCTACCAGATTTTCAACAACGTTCGACCCATCAGCAGTTCCGGTACCGACAACCGGCTGGAACAATGCCCAGTTAAATCCATTGGAAGGCTCAAGGACGTTCACAACAATTGCGTCCGTAAATCCTCCTTCTTCCGTTGTTACGGTGATGTTTATCTGACCTGCTGAAATCCCTGAGACCAGGCCAGTTTGGGTTACGGTAGCAATACTCGTATCATCAGACTCAAAAGTGAAATTTTGATTCGTTGCACTTGCAGGAATAATATTTGCCTCCAGCTGTGCCGTATTTCCAACCGCAATTCCCCCAATCTCTCTCAAGTCTATTCCGGTTACATTCATCTGTGGACTAACGGTGATTCTAGTACTCAAAGAAGTCCTTGATCCACCTTCGTTATCCGTTGCCTTGGCGGTCAAAGTATATTCTCCCTCATCGTAACCTGTCCAGGTGAATGAATAAGGAGCGGTATCGTCTTCTCCCAGTTTATTAACACCACCTTCAAAAAACTCAACCACTGAAATGGTTCCATCTGAGTCGTCTGCCTCAACTGTAATTGTGATGTCTCCTCCTGGTTCAAAATTTGTATTATTTGCGGGAGATGTTATTTCAACCGATGGAAAAAAGTTCTGTTGTGATCCATCTTCTTCAAACAAGTCATCAAAATATGCGGTTGCCTCACCGTCATCCTGAAGGTAAACGCCTGCCTTCCAGTAACTTGGCCAGGTCCAGAAAGAAACATCCATATTTACCTTTTCTTCTCCTTCAAAATCGATGATCATATTTCCATCCACCAAACGAATATCACAGTTGAAATATCCTCCCGGGTCTGCGCCGAGATCCACGTGAGTGGTGGCAACACCTCCGGCATTCGTTTTGATGGCGGCCCATATATGGTTAACAGGTGCTTTAGTAGTGTGCTTGTAAATTCTTAGTAATGGTTTATTTGGTCCACTCCCCGCATTTGCATCATCGTGAATTTGCATGACCGTCACCTGTTCGCAAGTCTGCTCTACAATATCAATTCTTCCATGCAGCGAGCGATTGGCTTGTGTCAGGTCCCAATTTTCTTCATCTCGAAGCTCTGTTCGTCGGCTATCGCCAGTCTGATTAAAAAGTATCTTGTCACCGTCAACTACATAGAAATATTCAGGGTGGGTGTAACCGTCATTCAGTCTATCAACGTCCGCTAAAGTAGAACTCGTAGGCGCCTGAAGTTTACATTCTGCCAGAAAAGGTTGAAATCTGGGAATATCAGATGGGGCAAGATATTCTGAGGGTGGGGTAGGAGCAGAGTGCGTCGCATTTAAAGCGAAGAAAGATACTTGTGCATATTCGTCTGGATCTCCAGCATTGTTCTGGTTATAATTTCCTGCTTTGAAATACATCCAGTCATTAGCGAAGCCACTATTTGTCATATCTACTTCTCGAGCAACATCAGGCTTACCTTCTCTCATAATGGTTACCGTTAGCAAATTGCCAACTACCTTGATCTCGTAACTAAATTTTTCCCCTAAAGCAACGCCATCAGCCGGGTCGGATGCACCATCACTTCTGGTGCCAATCATTTCGTACCACTGTTCAGGACCGGTAGTTGGTTCGTGAGCAAAGTAAATAGCACCTCTTGTGTTTCCAGGCAATTTTCGATAATATAATCTACAAGGCTCATCATCAGAGGCGTGTATTTGTCCTACAATCGTTCGACCAATCTTACGCGTCTCATCAGAAGTCAAAGACACGTGATCCACGGCTACGGTAGCTGTCAGGACACCATCCACTCCTCCAGCAGCTTCCTGATTGGCCATCGTAGAAGAAGAAAATACCCAATTATTTTTATTGATTCCCTGGGTGCCTATGCTGGTGTCAAATCTACGAATCATCTCTCTTAGCTCGTTCCTTGGATAGGTGCTGCCGCCCGTAGCTCCATTGTTGGGACACCAAAAGACCATGGCGCCAGTATTCGGATCGGTGTAGAACTCACCATCCACAAAATAGCCAGCTACCAGTTGTTCTGCATCTCGTTCTTGTTGATTTGGGCGGGTAAGTTTCCAATAGGAAAGATCAAAGTTTCCGCTTGGTGGAAGGGTTGGATCTAAATCTTGTGCCATCGCAGGACTGATAAATAAATTAGATACTAACAGTATCATTAGGCATTTAAAAAAGGAAGGGATAAAAGAAAATTTAGTTTGTCCCGGGCCTGGGAATCGATAAATAACTTTCATAATTGAAGTTTTAAAAAGATTTTAAGAAAATACCAAAGTCATGAATTAAAAATGAGTATTAGAATACCATTTATAAATTTTGTGATTGGTCAACCAATTGCAAGATATGAATTTAAAAGTTTTAACTATGTAGTATAGCCGATAAATAAGGTATATTAGACAAACTTGTTTGAATTAGGAATGTTTTGGAAAAAAATCAAATTTCTGTAAAGTCTAGTTCAATTTAAAGATGAAAAAAGAGTCTTTCACCTACAAGTGGAAGACTCTTTAAATTTCTATTAATCACCAAATTAGAAACCAGGATTCTGTTCTAAATTAGGATTATTCGTTACTTCAATCGGTGGAATCGGTAACAAGTAATCTCTGGAAGCATCAAAATTTTGCGGCCCTGAACCTTCAAAACCATTTGATCCAAACACTTCATTTCCTAAATCTCTTCTGACGATATCGTACCATCTTTTATGCTCAAAGCAAAGCTCTAGCCTTCTTTCCTCCAGTACATCATTAATGGTAGCTCCCGAGATGTCCGCAGGTGAAGCACTTGGCATACCGGTTCCATTGCCATTTCTTGCTCTTTCTCTAACCATATTAATGTATCCATCCGCTTCTGTACCTCGACCAGTTTCAATGGCAGCTTCAGCGGCAATTAAAAGCACCTCGGCGTAACGCATCAGCTGATAATTGGATTCCGAATCTCTTCCAGCGGTATTCGCTTGTGGTAAGCTACCGGCCATCCGTGTATATTTAGAAATATGTGGACGATTCGTATTTCGAGGATCCAGGGTAGAAAATTGAGTAAAGTTGAGCAGATTACCTTGATTATCGAATGCCTCATCATCCATACAGACTTCTCTTCTGTAGTCTGCATCATCCCAAGTCTCATAAACTGACAGAGCTGGTACCATAACTGACCATCCTCCAGAGGCATAGTAGGTTCCCTGACCATAGAATCCGGTGAAAGCAGCCAGATAATCTCTGGTTTCGTCGTTAATATTGGTTCCAACGAAGTCAATTACAAAAATTGGCTCCGGGGATAAATCGGTAAGCGATGCATCCCAAAGATTAGCATAATCTGGATCCAATGCTAAATTGTACGTTCCCGCATTTCTGATGACATTGGTAGCCTCATCGTAGGCTGATTGCCAATTTTCTCTGGTCATGTGAACACTGGCAAGATAAGCACCGGCAGCTGATTTTGCCGGAAGAGCTCGATTCGTTCGTGAATCTGGCAACCACTCCTTGGCATATTCAAAATCTGCAATGATATTTTCATATACAATATCCACTTCTGTTCTTTCTGCCTCTGCAGCAACGATGGTAGTCGTCATCTCGTCCAAATATGGAACAGCTCCAAAAAGTCTGACCAAATGATAGTAGGCAAAACCTCGGAGGAATCGCGCTCGAGCGGTTATCTCTTCCTTTACCCCGGCATCCTGGTCTTCTAACACTTCTAATTCTCGAAGGGTCTCGTTGGCACCTCTTACCATCTGATAGAGTCGAGGCCAGAAACTTCTTTCCGGATTAGAGATATTTAAAATCAGTGGATTAGTGGTTGAGATCGTAAATTGATCCATTTCAATTCTTTCAGCCGCAGTGGTAGGATTTCCTATTGCTACCATATCTGAACGCAGCATAAGTGATAAACCTAAACCTCTTGACAAAAATGCTCTGGCCGATGATTGCGCATAGCCACCAGCGATGGTCGTCTCGACGGTTGCCAAATCGACCGTCCGCTCGTCTGGCTCCAATTGACTAATTGCGTTCTCCTCTAAATCCGAACATCCCACTATTGATAAACCAAGTATCAACGCAAATAAATATTTATACTTTTTCATATTTATACTTTTTTATAATTTTTTATTGGTTTAGAATTTTAAGTTGAGGCCAACGGTAATTGACCGGAGGTTAGGATAGTTACCGAAATCGTGTCCCTGGATGACATTATCATCTCCACTGCTTTCGCCACCACTACCAAAGTAACTCACCTCAGGATCTAGACCAGAGTAATTAGTAATGGTTAACAGATTTTGAGCACTAATGGTTAATCTTACTGAACTAATTCCAACGTTTTGCAAGATATTAGCAGGTAATACGTAGCCCAATGCTACATTTTTGAGTCTTATATAACTTCCACTTTCCACAAAACGGGAGGAGAGTTCTCTTCTACTGGCGACTGCCCGAGGTATATCGGTATTCGTGTTTTCTGGCGTCCAGGAATTTAATACATCTTTGACACCATTACTGTCACCATTGTACAATTGAACAGCGGTCAGGTTATAGATGTCTCCACCTACAGCCCCCTGGAAGAAGATATTTAAATCAAAATTCTTGTAGCTAACCGTATTGGTAACACCGAAGGTAAAATCAGGATTTGGATCACCGATAATCCCTCGGTCATTGTCATTAATTGTTCCATCAACATTACCCTCTTCATCTACCAAATCAGAGAACAAAGGCTCTCCAGCTATTGGGTTTCCATCTCCATCAAGAGACGATTCCAGTACCGCTGTACCCGCAGGGAGACCACCACCTTGGTATACACCCTGGTAATCTAATCCCCAAAACAGACCAAGCGCCTCCCCTTCTCGTAAAAGGTAGGTATTACCACCAGCAAAATATCCCGGTGTTCCGCTACCCAAGATCTCGTTTCCTCCAGATAACGAGACTACTTTATTTCTGTTTCTGGCGAAGTTAAAATTAGTAGACCATCTGAAATCATTTTTATTAATATTGGTGGAAGTTAAAGAAAGCTCAAATCCCTGATTATTAATAGAACCAATATTTCTAAGAACGTCTAAATCAGAGGTTCCCAGGTAAAAGCTAGAAGCTCTGTCAACCGCTAAAAGATCTTCCGTATCGATGTTATAATAATCTGCACTCAATGTGATTCTATCTTCAAAGAAGCCAAAATCTATCCCAATGTTTGTTTGATAGGAAGTTTCCCACTTCAAATCCGGATTTGCTTCCCGGGCCAGATCTACTCCAAATGCTCCACCAACCACGGAAGGGGGCTGAACCCGATAAATCGCAAGTGATTCATAAGGTCCAATGGCTTGATTACCCGTTAAACCATAGCTAGCTCTAAATTTAAGATTAGATATGGTTGGGTTATCGAGTAAAAAACTTTCTTTTGAAACTTTCCAGCCAAATGCCACAGAAGGGAAAACGGCGTATTTGTTATTGGCCGCAAAGTTGGATGCGCCATCTCTACGAACAGTAGCCGTAAGCAGGTATTTGTCCGCCCAGTCAAAATTAACCCGTCCAAAAATAGACTCGATTTCCGATTCAGAAAAACGAGAATCAACGGTGCGCTGATCGATCTCTCCAGCTTCCAGGTTATAAAATGAAAAAGCATCCGTTAATAATCCTCTCGCACCTGCTTCCAATCCTTCGGTGGTCCTTTTTTGGTAAGAATGACCGGCGGTTGCCGTCAAATTACCATTCCCAAGTGGTGTAGTATACGTTAAGTAATTTTCGTTAAGAAAATTTGTTCTCTTTACAGATTCTAAAAAACCTCCACCCGCAGAAAGCACAAATGTTGACGGTTTAAAATAACCTTCCGTGCTATTTTGAGTTCGGTAACCCAGGGTCGTTTTAAAGTTCAGACCTTTAATGATCTCAAGATCTGCGTAAACGTTGGTTCTTGAATTATCCGTTTTGGTTTCGTTGGTTATCTGTGTTGCCACGGCCCACGGATTTTCTATATCATCTCCTACGGTATTTTGGGAGAAATTTCCGTCCTCACCAAATCTCCCGACATCAGGAGAAAATCTAAAAGCCAAAGCGACTACATCGTCTCCACCTCCGTTTACCGAACCAATGGCATCACGTCCAGTTGATTGCGTTGAAACACCATCCTGATCGCTGCGACTTGCGATACTGCTAATTCCAACTTTTAATCTATCTCCGACTTTTGCATCTATATTTGCTAAAAACTGAATTTTTTCGAATTCAGAATTAACAATGATTCCTTTTTGGTCAAAATAAGTACCGGAAAAGTAGTAGTTAACATTGTCACTACCTCCAGAAACCGACAACTGGTGATTTTGAGTATTACCCGTTCTATAAATTTCGTCTTGCCAGTCGGTATTTTCTGATCCTTGAGCATAAGGAGCAATACCCAAATTGGTACGGATCATGTTTTGATATACCGCAAATCCATTGGCATCCAGCAAGTCCAGTCTATTGGTCGTCTGCTGAGAAGAATAGGTAGAGTTAAGTTCTACGACTGGTCTCCCAGACTTTCCTTTCTTGGTAGTAACCAAAATAACACCTCCTGATCCTCTTGATCCGTAGATGGCCGTGGCGGATGCATCTTTCAGTATCTCAATGGACGCAATGTCATTTTGTTGCGGGAAAGAAGCGCCCACAAAACCATCAACTACCACCAGTGGATCGCTGCTGGCATTAAGGGAGGAAGTTCCACGAACTCGAATAGAAATACCCGCACCAGGCTCACCACCGTTCTGGGTTTGAACCGCCACTCCCGCCGCACGACCTTGCAATGCCTGACCAGCATTTAATACTGGAAAAGCTTGTAATTCTTCCGCACTTACGGACGATACACTACCAGTAACATCACTTTTTTTAACAGTTCCATAGCCGATTACTACCACTTCGTCCAGTAATGCATCATTTACAGCCAGGGTGATATTGAGGTTGCTTTGTCCATTCACAGGGACGGTTTGATTCTGATAACCAGTATATGAAATGATCAGTTCTGCGTCAGAAGCAGCTCTTATGGTAAAACTACCATCGACACCAGTAGCGGTACCAATAGTCGTTCCTTTAACAAGAACGGTAACTCCAATTAATTCTTCACCGCTGTTGCTGGTGACCTTACCGCTAATGGACTGTTGTGCATTTGCACTTAAAGAACCAAAGCAGATGAAAACAACCGAGAGCCAGAAAGCTTTTTTGGTATGTTTAATAAATTTTTGTAAAAAATTATTCATTCGTAGTAATTTTAGAAATTAAGGTTTTAAATGATTTCAAATCGCAAAAACATCCAGTAAATTTAGAAAATAGTTTTTCATAACAACTAGATTCTTTTATTGATCCATAGGTGGCAAAGTTACAAAAGTGCACCAAAATTAAAGAACAATTGGTCAACCAATTTAATGTAGCCCAAATATATTTTTATTTTTGTCTATTTCCAAGCATATTGTATTATAATGTTCGAAAATTCCACGAAAAAATTTCGAATATGATATTACAGATATTAAAATTGGAAAAAACAACTTACCAATTATTGAATTACGAATTTCCTTTTGAAAATTACCTTTTCAATATCTTGAATTTCCAGCATATAAATTCCATCAACTAGATTGTTATTAGTGTATTGATAATCTATTGCTTCAAACGTAAAATGATCTATCTTCCGACCATGTAAATCAAAAATTCTGACAGTGTAGGATCCCATTTCTTTCATTTCAATAGTTAGTTCCCCGTTTTGTGTTGGATTGGGGTATAATCGTATTTCCAGGCGCGCTTCCTCTTCTTCCTCCTCCATGAGTGGTGGCGGATCCCCCCCTATAATCGCAACTCTGGTAACATTTGTATTACCTTCATTGTCCGTAGCAATAGCCTGGAGGTAATGAACTTCGTGAGACAGATTCTGAATCGTGGTTGTTAGATCAGTGAAAGAGTAGGGCGCTTCATTATCCGTCGCAAGGAGTTCTCCGTTGATCAGCAACTTCACATTTTGAATGGTTCCGTCACTATCCGACGCTTCTATTTGAATATCATCTCCCTCCCAAGTGGACACTTCAATAGGGCTGGTTGGATTGATAAAACTCACAGTTGGTATATCTCCCTGAAATCCTCCATCAGAAAAGTTTCCATTACCGCCCCAGGTGGCTAGCAAATCATATATTTCCCCGGATTGTTGTTCAGGAATTAAAACATGCTCAAGAGCACTTTCACCCAATCGATCTTTTAACTGCTGAACATAAAGACTTCTCGGGGGTAGCGTAGCACCCCAACTTTCCCAATATCCTTCCCCCGTCTGATTGGTACCCACACAGCCAATGCCCCAGTTTATGGAACCGTGGGGACTGTCTACCCGAAATTCTCCGCTGTAGGATGCAATGTTCCAAAACATAGTTTGCGCACCTGACCATCCGTGTCCACTGCCCGAATTACCGCGGTTCCAGACCCTGGTAAAACCTCCCCGAAGGTTGTCAAAGAGGGTTCCGGTAGCCCATCGATGATGAGGACCAATATCCGAGCGGGCGCTCTCCGCCAGCCCATCCAAAAACACATTAGGCCCGGTGACTCTGGAGCCGGTCACAAAATCGTGTCGCCCAAGTTTTGTATAACAACGTTGGAATAGATTTCCTAGTCCCTCTTGAATGGCAAAAGAATATCTTCTGCCTCCGGTAACGGAAGACTTGGGATCAATATAGGCGCAGTCCTGCACGGTGGTAAAATTAGCACCGTCAATATTTACCGTGCTATAGGCCAGATATTGGCCGGTTACTTGTTTTACCCAACAATTTTCGGCATCATGTAATCTGACAGCAGTCCAGGCATGAGATTCATCCGAATCACTATCGTAAAAAGACTGGATGCGCATGTTTTCAACACCACACTGGCTGATCCGTCTTGACGATTGAATTTTTGAAATGGTGCCTCCCCCATACAGATCTTCCATAACATCAACTATGGGAATATTTATGAAAATAGTGTTGCCAGCTATCGCAGTGATCGTTCGTTCGTGATCAATAGTATAACTTTCTGGTGTCCAGCCAACACATCCACTTTTTCCCTCGCAGAGTGTTTCCTGATCCATGCCTAATTCGTCGATCCACAACTGATTTGGTGTTCTGGTAACCACAATTTTTTCTCCCACCGCAAACTCCGAGGCATCCTCCACTTCAAAAGAATAAGATCCTACTGGAACATAATCGGTGATAATAGCTTGTTCAGATGGTGTATCTAAATTAATACCACCTGGCCCCAAAATATTAATTACAGTATGTGCAACTCGCAGATTTGAATGAAGAACCGTTCCGTTTAATCCTTGACCTTCACCTCTCAAAACTACACCGGACGCTCTGACGGTCAAAACGTTTTCTAAACTATAATGTCCCGCTTTAATTAGTACTACTCCCCGAAATCCATGCTGATCAGGTTCGAGTGCTTCGACTAGATCTATCGCAGCCTGGATTCTTTGAGCATCCTCTCCCTCGGCTGGGGTAAGAGTAGCTTTAACTGGAATATCAGTAGGAATTGAAACGCCTCCTCCCATATATCCAGCATAAGAAAAGTCCGGAATGGTATTTACCTCATTTGATTGTCCCTGCATAGAAAAGGGAACATAGGTTAGTTCACCCCGATCTAGATAGATCAAATGGGAAGCATTTTGACCATGCGCTAAATACCCGCTCAACAGGCCAATAACTAGAAGAGACAATCGCTGAATATTCATAATCTAAAACTATAAATATTTGACCATAATTCAAGAGATAAAAATCTTGTTTTAGGACTAATTTTGTGATATTCCACTTAAAACCTTGTAAGCATAATGAATAACAAACAAAAAGAGGAATGTCTGAATAGACATTCCCCTTTTTGATATATTTCATCAGACTTTATAATAGCATAAAGTCTGAAATCAATAAACTTGTTTACTGATCTTCTCCTACAGAAGCGTCTGCGCTGTTTACGTGATAAGGAGTTAACGGATTAGCCGCATCATCACCAGGATCTAAACTTTCGCCTGCTACTCTTCCCTGGAAGTCATCTTCGAAAACGATTACTTCAGATCCTGAATCGGAAGAATATATTTTTATATCATCAACGTGATACATTCCATCACTAATCGTTGAATTGCTAGCATATTTCCACTGGAAATTAGCAACACCATCTTTGACAGCCGCTAAATGACCCTCTACATCTCCATCACCACCGTTAGTAGTACTTACCGCATCAACGATTACGGTCTGTCCACCAATAACAACAGTATAGGTTGGTGCAGTCTCGCCATTAGCAGACCAACTTGCTTCAACAGGAATCCAAACGTTAGCCATTCCCATAGGAAAATTAGCTGCTGCAATAGTCGCATCGGAAGCTCCTTCACGGAACTCATTCGGTGCATCGTCTTTCAGTCTTACTTCTACCAGTGAAAAATCACCAGTGGTGGAAGTACCAGCAACGTTGATAAAGCCGTCCTGAATATCCATATCTACTGGACCTTGAACAAACCTGTACATAAAAGTGATTCTTCCAGTTCGAATAGAATCGGCTAGTCCATATCTAAGCTCACCAGTATCATCACCTGCAGTGTCGGTAATGAGCGCATATCTATTCTTTGGGGCAGTAACTTCAATTGTCTCAGAGAACGTACCTACTACACCATCGGTAGCAGTTACTGTCAATGTTATCGTGTAAGTACCTTCAGTAGAAAAGGTATGTGAAGGATTCTCCTCAGCTGAGTTTCCATCTCCACCAAAATCCCAACCGGAAGTGAAAGTTCTATCATCGATTCCATTTACTACAGAACTGTTTGTGAAAGCATAGGTCAAAGAATTGTCCGCATCAACCTGCGATGAGAAATTGGCAACAACCGTTGAAGGATCTGGATCTGGATCCATACCTCCACCATCGTCATCACCACAAGAAGTGACCAGAGTGAGTGGCAGAAACAAGAAAGCCATCATAAAGATACTCTTGCTAAGTCTAATTAATACTTTTTTCATGTTTACTTTTTTTTAGAAAATTTTTAATTATTACTTAGGAATGAGTTAAAATACCTCATTCCTTAATTATGAAAAGATATTTATAAATGTGTTTTATTTTTAAATGGTCCATCAAATTAGGCGGCACTAATTAAACGAACAAACATCTATATTATTTTTAATTTATGACCAATAGATATTATTATAAAATGTATTATATCTCTTAATTATTCCGCAAACTTAAGCGGAACTAATTGAAACACCAAACATTTTAAGGGTTTATTAGTCTCATTTATGGTCTAAAATTTTCCACTTCAGTGGGAATAGCTCATTGTGTTAAATTAGCATCAGGAAAATCATGGTTATAACCAGTTTTTCGTAACATCAAAAATCTACCCTCAAAGAGCGTTAACGTCTTTATTTGTGATTTTCAACCAGCGTATTTTACAAGTTTTCTGTGTAATTAAGCTTTCAAGATTGGTATACCAACAGATTGGTTGACCAAAATTACGGAATTATCTTGAATTATAAAATTATTTTATAATAAAACTACTCGTATGTCTTCTAATTTCTGTTTTGCCGATATTTTATTAATGAATGCGAATCAGAAGTTAAAACTTAGCTAGTCCTTACTTACAATAAATTGGTTAATCAAAAAAGAAGTTCTACAGTGATATAGAATATTGACAAATTAAATTGGGGATTATGGCTTTTTAATCTATATTTGATCCTTTCTTTAATTGGTTAACCAATTTAAAATCGTAATATGAAAAACTATGTTATTTTCTTGTTTGTTGTAGCATCAATCATGTCTTGTCAGGAAATTGCAACGGTAACAGGTAGTAAAGTGAGCAACGTTGACGAATTGTACGAGGCCCTCGCTCAAGCGGAACCTGGTGATCAGATTGTCATGGCAAATGGAGTATATAGGGATGTTACCCTGAATTTTGCTGGAAATGGAGAAGAAGGAAAGATGATTAGTTTAAAGGCGGAGACGCCAGGCGAAGTATTTATTGAAGGAAAATCTTATCTGAAGTTTGCGGGATCCTATTTGTCCGTTGATGGTTTGTATTTTAGGAATGGATATACGCCCAGCAATGCGGTGATCACTTTTCGAATCAATAAGGATTCTCTGGCCCACCATTGTACCGTATCCAATACGGTTATTGAAGATTTTAACCAACCGCTGCGTGATACCAAAGATCACTGGGTAGAATTTTGGGGTACCCATAATACTATGGAGAATTGCTATCTGGCGGGTAAGTCCAATGAGGGGCCAACCGTGCGAGTAGATATCAAAGGAAGAGAAAGCATTAATAATTACCACCAAATTGTCCACAATCATTTTGGTCCCCGACCGCGGAAGGGTGGTCCTCGAGGGGAGACCATTCAGATTGGCGATAGTTATACGTCGATGTCTCCTTGTTATACGAATGTTTCCCATAATCTCTTTGAAAGGTGTAATGGAGAAGTAGAAGTGATTTCCAGTAAAACCAATTTTAACGAATTTAGAAATAATGTTTTTTATAAATCAGAAGGATCACTGGTGACCAGACACGGAAACTATTGTACGATTGACGGAAATTATTTTATTGGTGATGGCAATGAAAATGTCGGCGGTGTTCGGTTGATTAATACGGGACATATCGTGACGAACAATTATTTTTATAATTTAAAAGGAAAGGAATTCAGAAGTCCACTGGCCGTCATGAACGGGATTCCCAAATCTCCACTCAATAGATACAACCAGGTAACGGATGTGGTGGTTGCTTATAATTCCTGGATCAATTGCGAAGCGCCTTTACACTTTGGCGTAGGTACTAACATAAGTCAGGCCGAGGTCTTGCCCCCTTCTGAAATTCGTTCCGCACGACCGATCCGCACGACTTTGGCGAATAATCTTATTTATAGCGAAAAGGGTGATCCAACACCAATCGTAGCGCATGATAAAATAGACGGGATTAAATTTAAGGAAAACCTGATTAACAATCAAAATGTATCTTTTGACAAGGTAGAGGGTGTTATTCCAGCTAGCTTTTCTCTTAAAAAAATAACCGACGAAATTTATATTCCCGAAGGATTACCGGATAGCACGCCTTACACTGGATTTGGTTTTGATAAAATAGAAAAAGACTTGTTTGGCAATGACCGAAAAGATAATAATTCGATAGGTGCGACGATTGGGACCACGGCCAGTGATCCTGGTATTTTAGATAAATCCAAATATGGACCCGACTGGTTTTCGGATGAAAAACCGGAGGTAAAGCCTACCACCCACGCCGCCACCAACGGTAAAGAATTAATGGAAAAAATTACGGCTGCCAAGGCTGGAGATATTGTTGAACTGGTTGCAGGAAATTATTCTGTCGCGATTCCGCTAGTGATTGATAAGCCTATTTTTATTCGATCAAAGAGTGGCGACAACAAGGCTAACATAAATTATACAGGAGCTGTGGATACGCCGTTGTTTGAATTACATCCGCGCGGTGAATTGACCATTAAAGGTTTGAAATTATCCGGTGGAAATCAGCAATATCTTTTTTCTAATTTAAAAAAGGACATGTCCAGTCTTTATAATTTATCGGTGATGGATAGTGAAATTAGCGGTTTTAAATACGTACTAAAAGCATATAAGCAAACGATGGCCGATGATATTATTTTTAAAAATACCATGATTAAAAATTGTGCTAACGGGATTGAACTTTCGGAAGAAACCAATGATCGGGGCGACTATAACGTAGAGTTTTTAACAATCGATAATTGTCAGTTTGAAAATGTAAAAGCCAACGTAATTGACTATTACCGGGGAGGTTATGACGAATCTACCATCGGTGGAAATTTGAAAGTTACCAATAGTAGCTTTAAGAATTGTGGTGCCAAGGAGTCCAACGGCATTTTGCTCAATACGCGCGGAATCATCAATGTAGATATTTCAAATAATACTTTTACAAATAATCCAGTTAAATTGATTGCTTTGTTGTGGGGGGCGAAGAACAATACGCATTCGGATAATAAAATTTCTAATTCGGGGAAGATTGTGGTGCAGGAGAATATTAAGTTGAAGTTGATGTATTGAGAGGTGTTGAGAGGTGTTGAGGCGCTGCGCTTGTTGAGCTCTTTTATCGTAGGCCGCGTTTGAAGGTTTGGGTTTTGGTACTAGCCATAGCTAGGCTATGTCTGCGTTGTTTGCCTCGTTCAGTCCCAAAATTCATCCAAATTCTACCAGACGCTATTAACTGGAAGGACTACTAAGGTTCAATTGTCCGCTCAGCAGCGAGAAGCTAAAGAATGGATAGAACGTCGATTATTTGTTTTGTCTACTGCGTTGCGTATAGCTTAGCCCAACAAAAGAGTTTAGGAAATCGTTTGACAAAGATGGAAGAGCGACTGAAAGATTTGGTAAGTTCTAAGCAAGGTAAGCGTGTTATCGCAAGCAAAGAAAAATTAGAGGAAAGGGTATCCGTTTTATTAAAAGAGAAAAAATTGAGTGGGCTACTATCAGCGAAAGCTGAGTTTATTGGTACCTTTATAACTACTCAGTAAACAGTTCATTACGTATCATCCAATAAATCCTTCGTTCTTTATGAATACTCATCTATACTTTTTTATGTTATTGTTTTTTTTTCTTACCAGCTGTATGCATAAGGATTCTGCGGAAGCGACGGTAGCAAAACCTTCGGGACCAAAAGCGGGCCCTGATATTTCCAAAACCGGAATGATAAAAATCCCCGGCGGTACCCTTAACATGGGCGGCGACAACGAACAGGCCGATCCCAACGAATACCCAAAACATGAAGTGGCCGTAGCCAGTTTTTGGATGGACGA
>Ga0114957_1001445_pt1 | contig 26067 bp, 21 predicted proteins | sample BantaG_FD_87175 | JGI IMG/M metagenome (GOLD analysis project Ga0114957, IMG submission 87175) | Marine algal microbial communities from Bantry Bay, Ireland - BantryBay_4 metaG | ecosystem: Host-associated > Algae > Red algae > Unclassified | place: Bantry Bay, Ireland | collected 2014-11-21
CTTCTTTGCAGTAGTCTTGCGCTTAGGAGCAGCTTTTTTTGCTGTAGTTCTCTTTTTCGCAGTAGACTTCTTTGCAGTAGTCTTGCGCTTAGGAGCAGCTTTTTTTGCTGTAGTTCTCTTTTTTGCGGTAGACTTCTTTGCAGTAGTCTTGCGCTTAGGAGCAGCTTTTTTTGCTGTAGTTCTCTTTTTCGCGGTAGACTTCTTTGCAGTAGTCTTGCGCTTAGGAGCAGCTTTTTTTGCTGTAGTTCTCTTTTTCGCAGTAGACTTCTTTGCAGTAGTCTTGCGCTTAGGAGCAGCTTTTTTTGCAGTAGACTTCTTTGCAGTAGTCTTCTTTTTAGCAGTAGTCTTACGCTTAGGAGCAGCTTTTGCTTTTCTAGCAGAGGTCGCTTTTTTTGCTTTCGCTTTTGAAGCAGACTTACGAGTTGATTTTTTTACAGCCATTGCAAAAAGTTTAGTGAATAAATAAGTTCGTGCACAACGAAACAATTATTATTCCATTTATAAAAATGGTAGTTGTGTTAGAGGTGCTTTAACAAAGAAGTTTTACGTCTTTATTTGAATTTTGTTTACGTTTCAGTGTTTTCTTTTTTTGTAAAAACAAAACTGCAAAATTCAGATAAAGATTTGTAACGCTTTTTTGCTAAAATAAAATTAGTTTTCAAAGATCATTTTAAAACTGGAAAGTTGTTTTTCAAAAACGTTTTTTTGATTTTAAATCTTCCTAATTTTAAGCAAAGTAATTGAATTTTTATTTACTAATCAAGTGTATGCAAAAAAAAAAAAATTATGGTACTCTTTTTAAATTGTTTTTTACAAAAATAAAAGTAAATTTTATGGCAAATAAAAACGAATAAAATTAAGATGGAGAACAGAAGGTTAGAGGCTTTTTTGCAGGGTTATTTTAGTGCTTAGACTCGTTTTAATACATATCGGTTAAAAATGCAAAAGAGAAATTTTAGAAAAGGATTTTTTAATAACTTTTGACACCATGTTTTTAGAAAAGTAAAATGTTTTTACAAAAAAAATAATGCGTTGTATCTTATTGTAGGTGAGTAAGTTGTGTGGTTTTTTTGTTTTTCGGGTTTGTTTCTTTTTTTAGATGAAAAGAAGCTTTTTGTTTTTGGAAAAAAGTAAACCATTTAAACTTGTTTTTTTTGTTGATACCAGATTTTATTTCAATAAAAAAAAGAGAAAGAGCTCGGAAACAATACTAAAAAACAAAAACAATAAAGGCGTACTTTTTTATTAAAAAAAAGACGTAAAAAAAGCGGCAATAATTTTTCAATTATTGCCGCTAATTTTTTTTAAAAATAATTTACCGAATTAGTGTCACATCACCCGATTCTTCTACTATTTCGCCAGTAAAACGTTCAAACACAATTTTGTAAATGTAAACATCCGATGGTGCAGGTGCACCATTATGCGTTCCATCCCAACCGGTTAGTGGTGTATCATTGTCATAAACAGTTTGTCCCCAGCGGTTGAAAATTTTAAATTCTCTTACCTCCATGTCAACGATATCTCCCGACAAAATGATGTTGAAAAAATCGTTATTTCCATCTTCATCTGGTGTAAATGCATTTGGTATATCCCACATCAATACATTTACCGGACGATTGCGTTCAAATCTACTCTCACAACCATCTGGACTGGTAACTAAAAGTGAATAAAATGTTGGATCACTAGTTATAAAATTTGTACTTATCATGGGACCTGCATTCGGAAATGATTGTTCATCAAAAATCCAATCAAAGGTTGCTCCAGCAGTATTTCCTGTTGTAAGTGCTGTAATCTCTATATTATCTCCTTCATTGTATTCAGGTAGATCAGGGTTATAAGCAAAACCATCAATTTGTACAGCATCTACAACAGTTACCGTCACTGAATCCTGCACCGTTCCGCATCCATTGGTAAAGGAAGTATAGTAAACGTAAGTACCAGGAGCATCTGGCGAAACAGAAAGTGTTTCTGCATCAGGACCCGGCGTCCAAGTATATGTACCAGTTGAATTACCTGTTGCAGTTAGTTCTGCCGTTTCACCCAAACAAATAGTAACGTCATCACTTGCCGTCATAGAAGGTTCAGGATCTATTGAGATCGTTACCTGATACTGCTCAGGATCACACCATTGACTCTCCACGGTAAGGAAGTAAGTGGTGGCGACAGTAGGACTAACAACAGGCTCGATTTCGTTGGAAACAAAACCAGGAGGGTCAGACGTCCAGGAGTAAGTTACATTAGGGTCAGGAGTACTGGTAAATTGATTTAACTGAATGGATTCACCGGTGCAAATACCCTGATCAACAGGAATGTTAGGATCTGGTAGCGTTGCTACGACAATCGTAACAAAACCCATCACCGGACATCCCATTACATCTGCTTCTACCAGATACTCTACTGTGGCAGATGGTGTTGCAATCGGATCAGGACACTCCTCACAACTCAAACTATTTGATGGAGACCAGGTGAATTCATCCGTATCAGGACTCGATGCCCCTAATTGAACTTCCTCACCTTGGCAAATGGTTGTTAAGTCAGGTGTAACCGTAATCTCATTCGGATCAATCACAATGATTTCAATACTGGAAGTATCGAAACAAGCATGATTGCTGCTGTAACGAGTATAGGTAAAGGTTTCTGTAGCTGTAATAACTAGGTTTAAGTTCGTAGTATCCGATTCTGCACCGATTGTAGGCGTCCAGACGTGCTCCAGGTCAGGAAAACTGCCCTGTAGATAGTTAGGAGAGGTTAGCGATATAACTTCGCCCTCACAGAAAGGATTATTATCAGGAATAGGTAAAATCGTCAAGTCAGGCATGGAATCAACCCGAACCGTGATCGAATCAATGACGGTACACTGACCAACATTAAGCGTTACAAAGTATTCTGTCGTTTCAGTTGGAGTTGCCCAAACCTGATCGCCTTCCAGCGTATCCAGATTGATATCTGGTGACCAGGTAATACCAACACCACTTGTACTGTTTAAGGTCGTTAGATTGATACTATCGCCTAAACAAAGCTCAAAGTAATCACCTTGTACTATTTCAACAGAAGCAGGCAATACCGCAATGTTTACCATTTGAGTATCGGCACATATAGCATTCTCCGAAGTTGAGATCACTGTATAAATGATATTGTCAAAAGGAATGGAAACGGCACCTGCAATGTCAGTATCCGTAACGATGTAGTCAGTTGGTGTCCATTCGTAAGTAGTAGTAGTGAATTCAATGGAATCCGCTAATTGCAATACTGATCCTTCACAAAGCGTGGTGTCAGTGGTCGTCAGATTAACCGGATCATAAGTGTCCACGTTAACCATAATCGAATCGGAGGCCGTACAGCCAGATACATCTACTGTAGCGGTATAAGTAGTCGTGACAGTAGGGGTTGCAATCGGATCAGGAATATCATCTGCATTTAAAAAATCCGATGGCGTCCACATAATATTGGAATTATTGACATTGTTGTTTGCAAAAAGCTGAACGCTGTCTCCAACGCAGATATCAATGGCGGAACCCGCCGTGATCGTCATTTGAGGATCAACTATAGAAAGGTAGACCGAATCAATATCAGAACAACCAGCAGCTGCGCTAATAAATCCTTCTACATACACCCATTGGTTGAATGTCGGGCAGGCAACTGGTTCAGCGGCAGTAGGATCGTCGAAGATCCCAGGTTCTTCAGAACTCCATTCGTAATAGGCACCACCTTCAACTATCATTTGAAGGCATTCACTGTCACAGGCAAATATGGAGTCAACTCCAGCAAAGATTTCTACGAGTGGTAAATCGTGTATTTCAATTTCAACGGTATTCAACTCTACATCACCACAGCCAAAGTTATTTGTCAAGGTGATAATGATCGTTTCAATCCCTTCTGTAAGCACATCAGACAAAGGAGCTAATGGAAAAGCTAACTGTGTCTCTCCAGGTTCAAGTACAATTTGAGCAGGAATATCAAGGTTGTAATCCACTCCGGGTGTTGCCGTTCCAGATACAGTTACATCATAGGAAGCGGTGTCTGCCAGTGGATTGTCTAAGGTGATTAAAAGTACATCCGAATTGCCCGTACAGTTTTCAACTAAGTAGTCGACACCTGAGGCAAAGTTTACCGTTATATTTGGAACACCACCTTTTAGCTCGGCTATAAATACACCTGAATCAAGCGCCGTATCCCCTCTGTCGGCTACTGCAAACTTCAAATGATAGGTCGTACAAGGAATAACAGGGATAGAAGCCGTTAAGCTTTTTTTGACGCCCAGGAAATCAGATGTTAAACCATCATATTGTACACTTTGCCCATTTTCATTATTCCTGTAGTATTCCCAGTTTTGAATGTTATTAACACTATTCACTTCTACCGGATCAGTTGTTCCTGGAATAAGTGCAATGTTTTGCTGATTGGCAATGTTAGGATCTCCAGTGATACCCGGACCTGAAACTAAAAAGGCAAAAATATCATTGAATGAACCGACAAACTCCGTGTACTCTTCCGATCCAAAAATGTATTCAAAGCTTAGTTCATCTGTTGTTACAAATACATCTACTTCAACAACACAAGCGTCATTTGAAAGAGAACCATCCGTAGATAAATAATCCAGATCTGAATCAGATCCACCATCATTAAATGCTGAAATACCGGCATTGTTGTTTGGACCAACCGTATTGGCAATAGTACCTGAAGTAAGTACGATTCCTCTTTCCAGCCCCAACTCTGTATCTTCTCCAATAAAAGTACCATAAGAACCTTCGGGACAAGCTATATTGGTAATGGTTGCCAGTGTTTGAGCAGTCGTTACAAATTCCGCCAGTTCTTCATCAGTTATTGTAGCGTCCACTTCGATCGGAGGGGGAGGCGAACAGGGTTCAGAACTACATTCCCAGGCGCCACAAAACCCTTCAAAAGTGGTAGTACCATTTGATGAAAATCCAACAGTCAAACAACCGCTGGATGCCTGCACACTAAAGCAGACACCACCACCACCTGAACCTCCACCAAAACCACCAGTTCCTAAATCAGTGATAATTGGTGAACTAATATCCGGTCCATCATAAAACGTAAGGACATCTCCGTCGAACGAATTTTCGATATTGAAATACTCCATGTTGAAGGTGACACAACCATCCATCGGAGCGGGCGGACAAATAGTGAATGACTCATTCTCATTGTTGCCATAGTCTTCATCAGGACCACCACAGTCATACAGAATACCTGAGCATTCGGTGGAGCCGTCACCACAAATAGTAAAGATAGGATCTTGTTCACCTATACATAGCTGGAAAGTTCCAGCATTAGGATTAGCCGTTGCTGACCAGTCGTTAATACGTAAAAAATAGGTCGTATTAGGATCCAGACCAAGCGCATCAATATCAACGATGTTTTCACCATTACCCGCGCGGCCACATTTTACCAGAGATAGATTGTCAAATGAACAATCTCCACGATAAAGGGCTACCTGTGGGTTTGACATAGGAGTTGAACCCATCGGATCATTAATACCCGTGACTTCGATGTTGATATCAATTAAGGTATCGTTGGTGTTGAATTGAAACCAAACGTCTCTTCCAACAAAGGCAAAGTCGCCACCATCACATCCGAAAGGGAAGTTGTCATAGCCAATATCGCCTTCGGTTGCGTCTACGTTGGTGTACCAGACAGTGTCAGGGCACGATGGAATGGTTCCTAGGTCAATAATGCCGCTACAATCATCATTAGCAGGTTGAGCATATACTGAAATTGAAACTAGTAATAAAAGAAGAGGTAAAAGAATTTTTTTCATACCGGTATGTGTGATTTTTAGAGTAAGTTTAGGCATCGTCAAAAATACATGTTTTTCCAAGATTAGGCGAATATAGTCCGTCAAATCCTGTAAAATATCTGGCAATATAGCTTAATATTTAAAATAGGATCTTTTTAAAGGCAATTTCTCTGTGCAATCTTAATTTAAATGACTCTTTGGCGCAGCCTTTTGTCCTAAGTATGTTCTAATTTGTTAGCGTTTGTCTACTAATTGTCATTCTCACTACGATTGCAATTTTCAAGAGCAGCCTCAACATCCTGAATTTTAGTATACCCAGCGTCATTCCCCCAGGCATGGTTGATATAATTGATGATATTGGTGAGTTGTGTTGGATCCAACTTAGGTATTCCAGCCATAGGTTGGTTGTATTCCTTCCCATTCACGACGATAGAACCGTTTAAGCCTTTATTTATGATACAGACTAATTTATCTTGATTTTGAGTGAGGTAATCTGACTTAGCTAAAGGGGGGACAAGACTCTTCAATCCCTGACCATCTTCCATATGGCAACTCCCACAATAGGCTTCATAAAGGCGTTTGCCATGCGCATAAGGATTACTTTGACAAGCAAAAACGAAAAATAGGATAAAAAAGGAAAATATAAGCGATTTAGCCTTCATCGAGTAACTTTTGAATATCCAGTATCATTCGGTCTACTTCTTCAGGTTTTAAGCCATTACAAAAGGAGCGAACCATTCTGTTCTTGTCGACTAGTACCAGGTTGCCACTATGATCATAACCGCCCGGCGCATCCGGATCTTTAATGGCTGTTATAAAATACTCTTTTGCCATGCTTGATATCTTTTTTGGATCACCCGTCACGAAATGCCACTTGTCAGCACTTACTTCTAGTCTATTAGCGTATACTTTCAAGCGGGGAACAGAATCTCTTGGCGTGTCAATAGTATGCGAAATTAAAGCGACCCGATCGTCGTCTTTATATTTGTCATAAATTCTGATCATTTGCTGTTTTACTTTCGGACAAATAGTCGGACAATGTGTAAAGAAATAATCCACTATGTAAACTTTATCCTCAAAGGAAGCATTGGTGATGATATTACTATCCTGATCAATAAATTCAAATTCTGGAATAGTGTGATAAACTGTTTCTCCATCAACCACTTCTTTTTCTCCGAGAATGGGCAAAGGAAGCTTGTCGTTTTTACTGGTATCAGTTTCGCAGGCACTTAGAAAAAAAGCAAGAAAAAATAAAATGATTGTCAGTCGCATGATTATTATTTTAGAACGCAAAGTTAACGAAGTAGATGGAATTTTTTTTCAGTATAATTGATAACTTAGTGGTATAATAGTTAACAGACCTTAAAAGATGTCCTGAGTCGTAGATAAAGCTGCAATTAAAAAATTCAAAATTGACAACAATCTATGCTTCGTATTGTTATGATAGTAACTTTATAACCCAAATTTTTACACTCTTCTGACGCCATTAAAATATGAACAGACAAAGGGTAATAGTATGGTTCCGACAAGATCTTCGACTTCATGACAATGAAGCCTTAACAGATGCACTCAAATGCGCCGTAGAAGTGGTTCCTGTTTATGTTTTTGATGAGCGATTGTATCAATCTGAAACACGTTTTGGTTTTAAAAAGACAGGCCATCACCGCGCACGTTTCGTGCAGGAATCCGTTCAGGATTTAAAACAATCACTGCAAGCTTTAGGAATTGATTTAGTGATTAGAATTGGTAAGCCGGAGGAAGAAATATTCAAACTCGCTCGTCAAATCAAATCAAGTCTTGTCTTTTGTAACCGAGAGCGAACAAGAGATGAAGTCAATATACAGGATGCACTGGAACGCAATCTCTGGGCGATCGGTCAGGAGATGATTTATTCCCGTGGCAAAATGCTTTACTACACACAGGATTTGCCGTTTCCTGTTACACATTGTCCCGATGCATTCAGTACTTTTCGAAAGGAAGTAGAACGCATTGTTCCTGTCCGGGATGTACTACCAACACCTACAGAGCAATTCAATTCGCTGGAAGTTGTCGTTGATTATGGCAGCGTTCCAACATTAATGGATCTGGGGTATGATGAGTTTGAAAACGATGAACGCGCCGTACTTCGTTTTGAAGGTGGTGAAACCAAAGCATTAGCCAGATTGCACAATTTTTTATGGGAAACCGACCACGTCAAACATTATAAAGCAACCCGGAATAATTTGTTGGGGGACACTTACTCTTCGAAACTTTCTCCCTGGTTGGCACAAGGCTGTCTTTCTCCAAAGAAAATCTATGCTGAATTAAAAAAATATGAAGAAGAATGTGGAGCTAACGATTCCACCTACTTATTTTTCTTAGAGTTGTTGTGGCGGGATTTTTTCCGACTCATGGGGAAAAAACATGGAAACAAAATATTCCTGAAAGGAGGGATTGTAGAAAGGGCAAACCCGGATTTGAGAGAAGAAGAACAAATAACTAAACTTTGGACAGAAGGCCGCACAGGAATGCCGTTTATTGATGCCAACATGCGGGAACTGAGACAGACAGGTTTTATGTCGAATCGGGGGCGTCAAAATGTAGCGAGTTACCTAATAAACGATCTGAAGGTAAACTGGCAAGTTGGTGCTTCCTATTTTGAATCTATGCTTTTAGATTACGATCCCTGTAGTAACTGGGGAAACTGGACTTATCTGGCAGGTGTCGGAAATGAATCAAAAGATGATCGCTGTTTCAACATTCTGAAGCAAGCGCAAAAATACGATCCAAAAGGGGAGTATGTTAAACTGTGGATTCCCGAATTAAAAGATATTCCTTCTAATAAGGTCCATTGTCTGGATCTCACCGAAGAAGAGCAGGTGGCGGTAAATCTTCGTTTGGGAGATACTTACCCAAAGCCTATGATCAGTCATGCCCGTTGGGTGTAAAGAATGGTAATTACAATTGCAATCGCATAGCATCATCCTTCGTCAGTGAGAAAACTGCCATTGCGATTTCTATTGCGATTGTTATTTATCAATGTGTCACCTTCAGCGTATCCAAATCCACTCTAATCTTTATAAATTCAACCAATCTTTGCTCATCAGCTTTCCGCTTTCTTTTTCCGGAATTGGTTTTGACATCTTCCCAGTCCAAAAATAGAACGGGGATGGAACGATGTTCTCCATGCTCAAGATTCGTATAATTGGCCTGATTTGCAAAACTCATCGCCTGCAAATCGGGAAAGACAACTTTCACCTCATTCGCCATTTTTCTGAAAAGTAAGGTATCACTAACCAAGCTGTCTATTTGGAAATGCAATGCATCAATTTCTTTTTTAAGAACACCTTGTATTTTTAAACTGTTTTCCGCAATTTCAACAGCACCTCCACTTCTTGCTTTTAATTCTTCGAACTCCTTTCTTGCCTGTGAATCCTGAATGAATAGGAGGCTGAAATTCTGCACATTCATTCTAGCTAAAGTATCTTTATAAGCTTCTATTTTGTCCGGAGTAAGATATTGAGGGACGGATAGTTTAATTTCAACGGAATCACTATTATTAATTCGTTGAAAAGTATAGATGGAATTCGGGAATTTTTCATGTATAAAACGCACAATATTACGTTCCTGATTTGCTTTTTTTATCACCTTTGAAAAAATATAACCAGCAGGAAAAATCATGAGGATACTAAATGCCATGACGTACCAGCGGGTTTTTCTGGCGGCAGTTGCATTCAAATGTTTTCTAACCGGGAAATCTAAAAAACGAACAATGATAAAGGTGGCCAGTGCTACAAATGTCGCATTCAGAAAAAACAGATAAAACGAGTTAAACATAAAACTCCAATTGCCATTAGCTAAGCCATATCCGGTTACACAAAGTGGTGGCATCAGCGCAGTCGCAATGGCCACACCCGGTATCGCGTTGGATTTATCTTTTCTTGATCCTGAAATAATACCTGCTATTCCACCAAAGAAAGCGACAGCAACATCCAAAAGATTGGGGGACGTTCTCGAAATGATTTCATCCGTGGCATTTCCAAGAGGTGTAAAGAAGAAGTATAAGGTACTGGTAACTATGGCAATGGCGATTGCGATTCCGAAATGTTTGAGGGCAATGAAAAGTGTGTTCTCATCATTTATTCCAATGGCTAGTCCAACACCCAAAATCGGCGACATCAGTGGGGATATAAGCATCGCTCCAATAATAACAGCCGGAGAATTCAAGTCCAACCCCAGCGAAGCAATCATAATCGAACACATCAGCAACCAGGCATTGGCGCCTTGCATTCGCTTGTTGTTTTTGATGTTGACAATGGTTCCTTCTCGATCAAGCCCATTTTTCAAGTCGATCAACGTTTTGAAAAACGCTACGCTACCTGCCCAAAGTTCACTCCAGCCTTTTTTAATTTTTTTCTCCGGCTCGTTTGGAGTAAGATCTATGTTTTTTTCGTCTGACATTTCACTACTGGTTTAGGATAATCTCATGGAGATGAGGAATTTTGAATGCTTGAATTTTGAATAGCCCTTTCACGTGGAAATTCGCGGTCGAGTGCTATTCAAAATTCATAATTCAACCATTCAAAATTCCTTACGTCCATGACATTGTTGTTTTGGGATGAAGTATTGCTCAAGCGTTAACTATGATGCCATCATTCATCACTAAAGTTCGATCACTCATCGTTGCCAGCGTTTCGTTGTGGGTTACGATCACAAAAGTTTGTTGGAAATCACGACGCAGATCAAACAACAATTGATGCAGTTCCTGCGAAGACACAGAATCTAGATTTCCGGAAGGCTCATCCGCAAATACAATGGCAGGTTGGTTCATTAATGCCCTTGCTACTGCAACTCGTTGCTGCTCACCACCGGAAAGTTCAGTGGGTTTGTGTGAAATTCGATCAGCCAGACCGAGGTAGTCTAAAAGCTCTTTCGCTCGGTTTTTAGCTTTCGTTTCCGGTGTTTTTTGAATGTAAGCTGGAATGCAGACATTCTCTAGTGCTGTAAACTCAGGTAGAAGGTGGTGAAACTGAAATACAAAACCAATCTTCTTGTTCCGAAAACCAGCAAGCTGCTTAGGCTTGTATTTGGTGATGTTTTCACCATCAAAAAAGAGTTCACCTTTATCAGCTTGATCCAAGGTGCCCAGAATGTGTAATAGGGTAGTCTTGCCTGCACCGGATTTACCCACAATGCTGACAATTTCTGCTTTCCCAATTTCCAGATCTACACCCTTTAGTACGTGAAGATTGCCGTATGATTTATGTATACCTTTGACTTTTATCATTTGCCCAAAATTAAACATTCAGTCCGTAACGGACAAATTTATTTATTTATGTACAAATGTTTGATTATGAGTTGTTTACGCAAATAAAAATTAAGACTTAGCAGCAAAGGCAAACGTTGCTTCGTTTCATTTCTATACAAAACCAACAAAATGCTAGTAAAGTCAATCGAGGATATCCCATTTTTTAGGGCTGGAGATGATACCATATTAAAGGAAGTTTTACATCCTGATAAGGATGGAATTGAACTGGGATATAGTATTGCTTTCGCAAAAATTGAAGTGTCTAAAGCATCCCTTCCACACCGCTTGAAGCATTCAGAAACCTATATTTTTTTATGTGGAAACGGTAAGATTCATATCAATGATGAGGTGCAAGATATTCAAAAGGGATCGATTGTTTACGTGCCTCCAATGGGCAATCAGTACGTAGAAAATACAGGAACCACTGATTTGGAGTTTTACTGCATAGTGTCACCTGCCTGGCGGGAAGCCGATGAATACGTAGATTAAGGGTGGTTTTAGAGCCATTCTTTCGAATAAAAGCTATTTTTTTTCGACTTTTGACCTTATATCTGTTAAGGCTGGCCGCTATCATCGGGCAGTAAGCAGCAAATTTATTTGCTAGGTTCTAACTACTTACAGGCCAGTTAGTTGATTGAACCTGGCAAATAAATTTGCCGGTTACATTTCCATCGACTTCCAGCAGTACGAAACAATACACGTTAGTGGGAAGTCAAAAGTCAAAAGTTAAGGGTCAACAGTCAACAAAATCGGAACATGAAAATATTACAACTCTGCAAAAAATTTCCCTTTCCTGTGAAAGATGGTGAAACGATCGCCATCAACCACCTCTCCCGATCCATGAGCAACATGGGCTGCGAAGTCACGCTGTTGTGTATGAACACGGCTAAGCATTATTTCCGGAAAGAAGATTTACCTGCAAGTTTCAACCACTACAAGGATATTCACGTCATTGATATTGATAGTAAGGTTAGACCCTGGGATGCTTTTAAGAATCTATTTTCCAAATCATCTTATCACATAGATCGCTTTATCTCCGAAAATTTTTCGCAAAAGCTACAGAAATTATTGAGCGTTAATGACTTTGATGTTGTGCAATTGGAGACGCTTTATTTGGGGCCATATATTTCTACCATTCGAGCACATTCTAACGCAACCATTGCCTTGCGCGCACACAATGTTGAACACGAGATATGGGAACGAATTGCTTCCAATACTGCTTTTCTACCTAAGAAATGGTACCTCCGTTATTTAACTAAAAAGCTTAAACGTTTTGAACTGGAAACCATCAATCAATGCGATATTTTGGTTCCAATCACCCTGCGCGATCTTGACTTTTTTAAGTCATATGGTTTTAATAAAAAGGCTGCGGTGACACCAATTGGTTTGGATAAAAGTGATTACAATCCCGACTTTCAGAGTTATGAAAAGGAGCTATCTATTTCTTTTATTGGTTCGCTGGACTGGATACCAAATATTGAAGGATTAAAATGGTTTATGGATGAAGTTTGGGCAAAGGCACAATTAAGATTCCCGGGTTTGCAGTTACATATCGCAGGCCGCAATACACCCGAATGGATGAAGACGATGGATGTCCCCAATATCCATGTTCATGGTGAGATTCCGGATGCACAGGCTTTTATCAATGCGCATTCTATCATGGTGGTTCCATTGTGGAGTGGGAGTGGCATGCGTGCCAAAATACTGGAAGGAATGGCATTGGGAAAAGTAGTGTTGTCGACCTCGATTGGTTTGGAAGGTATCGCTGCAACGCATCAGAAAGAGGTGTTGATTGCGGATGATGTGAACGCTTTTTTGGATGGTATTGCCTTTTGTTATGAAAGCAATGGTGAGCTGAAGTCTATGGGTAAATCTGCTCAGAAGTTTGTGGAAACTACTTATGATAATATGGCGATTGCTGAGTTGCTGACTGCTGCTTATAGGGCTAATTGAATTGGAATTGGAATTGTCCCGCTGATGTGTTTTTTTTTGACAGGATTTACCTGTTTTTTTACCTTTCATTTTGAGATTTTTAGTAAAATTAAACTTGGTTCTTTTGTTTGGCGAAAGAATGTGATATACAGGGGACTTATTTTAAATAGGCTGTTCGACTATTTTCAGGCGATTCACTGGATTGCTCATCTAACGTTATGTGTGTTTTCGTTAACTGCTCTAAAAAATAACAGAAAAAATGCGGAAACTATATTTGATAGTTATTCTTTTGATGATTCAAATGCCTTTTTGCTGTGCAGCAACATCAATAATTGAGGGGCAAATACTAAATTATTATGCAAATGGGGAGGATACAGTTGTTTCAATATGTAAAACATTATATGGATTGAATGGACAAATATGCAAGGAGGTTTTAATAAAAAGTACAGGTGAATTTAAAACGGAAATTGAACTTTATAGAACTACAGAAATTGTAATAGCTTTCGATTATGAAATATTTAATAGATCATTCAGACGGTCTTAGTAAAGACATCATGCTAGGAAAATTAATGGATGAATATTTAGAAAATGGACAGATTAAAGGCGTAAAAAAATATTTGAATAAAATTGGAGATGAGGCTATAAAAAATCTAATCAAATCAAGGATAAAGGAACTTGAAATCGATAACTAAAAGTGATGGGCTAAAATAATATGGCTGGCAAGCGGTACTCTTAATTGAGCTAAGGTTTTGGAACTAAATAACTGAAATTTTCGTATCTTAGTTATACTAAATTTGAATAAAATGATCGCTAAGCTAAATATACAATACCTTACAGATGAAGATGGCAATAAGACGGCTGTGATAATTCCAATTAATGATTGGATTAACATTACGAGTAATTTATCTGAATTCCTTGAGTATCAGTCATTTAAAGGTAAAATAACATCTGCCTTTAAAGAAGTGGTTGATCTTAAAAAGAATAAGGGATCCAAAGTCAGTTTAAACGAATTCTTAGACGATCTTTAAGATCAAGAAAGCCGATGAATGTAAAAGTAACGACCACCGATAATTTTAGAAGAGAAGCTAAAAAACTGATTAAAAAATATGTAAGTGCTAGGTCAGAATTAATTTAAGGTTTAATCGCTCAGTCTTTTTAGCCTACTCATCCTCCTTTTTTGGCTCCAGCCAAGGAGGATGAAGCAAAAAAATGAGTCGATTAGACTAAAAACTCTTGACCGATTAATGTAAAAATAATTATGTCCTAGCACTTATCACTAAAAGGTGAATTACTAGAATTATCGAAAAGCCTGGAAAATGACCCGAAGCAAGGGGTGAAAATCACAGAGGATACGTATAAAATTAGGCTAGCTGTTAAAAGCAAAGGGAAGGGTAAAAGTGGTGGACTAAGAATAATAACTCATCTCTACATAAAAATACTGGAAGAAGAAGAATTCACTGAAATATTCTTACTTTCCATTTATGATAAATCTGATTATGCCAATATATCAGATAAATTTCTCCAACAATTAATCAAGGAAATACAATCCCAATCGAATAATGAATCAAATGAAGATTCTGATTCTGAAGAAGAGTAATTATCCTTTTAATTCCTTCCATCCTCCCTCTTTTTTACCTAATTTCAGCTTTTCAAACTACAAACACGCTTAGCCTTAATATGGCCTAATCAATCTAATTTTGAATGAATGAATTTTGAATAAAGCTCATACGCGAGTAACCGCGATCGAGTGCATCATTCAATCCCAATGCATCGGGACAATCATTCAAAATTTTAAAAAAAGACACGTTCAAAACCAGCCAATGCTACTAGTCCTTCAAATCATATATTTCATTTGTATCGCCGGATTAGTATACGCTTACCTCATTTACCCTTTTCTGATGAAGTTTTGGACAAGGAACCTCAAACCACCCACTGAGTTTTTTACTGAAGAGAGCGAGTGGCCAACCGTCTCCGTCATCATGGCGGCTTACAACGAAGGAGTAGTGATAGAAGAGAAGATGAACAGCCTCCTCCAATCCGATTACCCAAAAGACAAACTGCATGTATTTGTTGGTTCCGATTGCTCCGTTGACCGGACAAATAAGTTGATGCAAAGTTTTGCAGATAGCAACCCTTCCATCCATTTTTATCCCTTTGCAAAAAGGCGGGGGAAGCCGGGGATCGTCAATGAACTGGCAACAGATGCTATCCAGAAATTCGGACAGGGAGCGGATCATATCTTTTTGCTAACAGATGCTTCTGTTATTTTAGAACCGTCCACACTGAAAAAATTGGTCCGCCATTTCAAGCGGGAAAAGGTTGTTTTGGTGGACTCCAATATGTTGAATACTGGAATTAAATCAAAAGGCATTTCTAAATCTGAGAAGGAATACGTGAACAGGGAAGTTCGCCTCAAAAACAGAGAGGGTTTACTTTGGGGAACCATGGTCGGTCCCTTTGGAGGTTGCTATGCTTTGCGATCTGATTATTATCAGGAGGTGCCCCCTAAGTTTTTGGTGGACGATTTCTACATCGCATTCAAAGCCCTGGAAAAAGGTGGAGCTGCTATCAATGATCTGGAAGCCATCTGCCACGAATCCGTTCCTCATGACATAGGGGAGGAATATCGCCGTAAAGCCAGAATATCCGCAGGTAATTATCAAAATTTGGAAACCTTTGCCCATCTGCTCAAAAAACCATTTTCGCCCTTAGGTTTCTCCTTTATATCGCATAAAGTACTCAAGTGGTTGGGACCATTCTTCCTCATTGGCTCCTATATTTGTTGTGGGATTTTGGCCTTTTATGGCAACATAATGTGGTACGACTTGTTCATAATGCAAACTGTGGTACTTTTTGGGATACCTTTATTGGATTTTATCCTTCAAAAAGTAAATATTCACTTACTTTTGTTGCGAAATATCACATACTTCCTGGTAATGAACATAGCATTGCTGGAAGGTTTTATAAAATACATCAATGGAATTAAAAACAATGTCTGGGAACCACCAAAAAGAGGCGAATAACATTCAATTAGACACGATTGAACACGCGATAGAAGCGATCAAAGCCGGAGAGGTGATTATAGTAGTAGATGATGAAGACCGGGAGAATGAAGGCGACTTTATCTGTGCAGCGGATAAGATCACTCCTGAAATTATCAACTTCATGGCGACTCATGGCCGTGGATTGATTTGTACACCAATTGAGGAAAATCGGGCCGATGAGCTTGGTTTGAATATGATGGTTTCTAACAATACGGCTTTGCACGAAACAGCATTTACCGTATCTATCGACCTGATTGGACAAGGATGTTCTACCGGAATTTCGGCACATGACCGATCTACCGGCATTCGGGCTTTGGTTGATTCAACGACTAAGGCAAGTGATTTTGCACGTCCCGGACACATTTTTCCGCTCAGGGCAAAAACAGGTGGTGTACTTCGACGAACCGGACATACAGAAGCAGCGATTGATTTGGCAAAATTAGCGGGCTTTAGTCCTGCGGGTGTGTTGGTGGAGATTTTGAATGAGGATGGTTCCATGGCTCGTTTGCCGGAGCTGGCTCAAATTGCGAGCAAGCACAATTTAAAACTGATTTCCATAAAAGATTTAGTAGAATATAGAATGCGCACCGAGCGTATTGTCAGAAAGGAATTGTCTGTGGAAATGGAATCTCCTTACGGAAAATTTATGGTACACGCCTTCACTCAGTTGACAACAGGTGATACGCATCTCGCTATTTCAAAAGGGGCCTTGAAAGCAACGGACGCTCCAGTTCTTGTGCGCGTACATTCCAACACTGAAACGGGTGATATTATTGGTAATCTTTTTGAAGGCTACGGCAAGCAATTGGAAATCACCATGAAGATGATAGCTGAAGAGGGAACTGGTGTTCTTTTGTACATGCGTCATAGCGAAAAGCAAGACGCGATTCTGAATCATCTTAAAGCCATTGCAAAAGTCGCTGAGCCTGATCCGGAGAGTATAAAAACAACTTCTGAAATTCAACGCGATTACGGCGTTGGTGCCCAAATTCTCAGAGAATTGGGGATCAATAAAATTCGTTTGATTTCCAATAATCCGAAACGAAGAGTGGCGCTACCCGGTTATGGATTAGAGATTGTGGAGACGGTGGCTTTGGCAAAAGATTAATCAACTCACAGCAGGATTTGTGTCCCTTTTCGTAGAACTATCGCGGTGCTCTTTTTGCGTGTTTTTGAAACACATAGATTTAGAGGTAGATAGCCTCCGACCGCAGGAGAACGCATAGTTATTTTTGCTATCAGCAAAAATCATAGTTCGCAGTAGAATGATATGAAATCATCAATAAACCACTCTGCCATAGAAAGAAATCTAATGCGAACTATGCTGTTTGCGATCAGCAAACAAGTTTGCGCACAAGCAAACTCTATGCGTTCTTTTTCGATAGAAGGCTATCTCCCTTTCTAATCTATGTGTTTCAAAAATACTTTAGACGTGAACATCAATTTTTTGATTATAGACATAGCATTATGTCGCACGACATTTATATACCTCATCCCTTAGCTTTGAGATACGAAAGAAAATATAGAATCGAACAAATGCCAGCTCACCTGGTGGAGCAGATCGTTCGCATGCATCCTGCTTCTTTTCAAAAATCCTTTCCAGACCGGCAAGTCAATAATGTGTATTTTGACACTTCTACTTTTACCACCTTTCATGAGAATCAAAGCGGTATTGCTCAACGCAAAAAATATCGGGTAAGATGGTATGGGCCTTTTATGCAAATATTAGAGCACCCCGTATTGGAAGTAAAAGTAAAAGACAACTTGCTGGGCTATAAAGAATCTCATCCAATTCCGAATGCGACCCTTCAAAATTTAGACGAGCTAAAAGCCGTTGTGAACCAACAACTCAATACGCATCAGGCACTTCAAGCTGTTTTACTCAATTCCTATCAGCGATCTTATTGGGTGACCCCCAATCAAAAGATCAGATTGACTATTGATTGGGATTTGTCTTTCCATCAACTTTTCAAACATCCTCAGTTTAGTAAATTTCTCTTGAAAGACAAAGCGGTAATTGTTGAATTGAAGTATGCAGAAGATCAGGAGACGGCAGCTAGCCGTATTATGCAGCATTTGCCATTTCGCTTGACGAAGCAATCTAAGTATGTGGAGGGGGTGGAGATGTGAGGGGAACGAAGCTTGCCTGCGTATGAGGGAAGTTTGAGTTTGCACTTGAACTTGAGTTTGAACTTTAAAAAACCTACAAACACAAATCATGAAATAACACACTTTGCAGAACAGCTCCTGTTTATGGCAGACTTTTGAGTTGGAGTTTTTTTAAGTTCAAGTGCAAACTCAAACTCAAGTTCAAAAGCCTTCGACCCATTCTGATGCCCTTAAAACTTAGGACACATAATATCCTCATTATCAAAGCTACCAATATAAGTAATCGAAAACTCAAAAGCTCCCTGTCCTGTACCGGCAGTCTGATACGAAGAAAGATTAGCGTCATAACTCAAACCACAGCTAACTCCACCCAGTTCAATACCAACTAAAGCAACAATGGCATCCAAAGAGGTGTCGCCATTATTATTGGTGACTGGACGAGCCCAGGCGCCGAGGTGCAATGAATTGTTATTGAAACTGTTTAGTTTGATACGGAGATTAGTACCGGCATTTATTTCCAGATGCGGTCCTTGTAGGGCAAAAAGCGCACGGGGAAGTAAAAACAAATTATCAGATAAGGGAACCTGCATACTTAACTGACCAGAGTATTTTGAGTAAAGGCTGCTTTTGCTAATTGGCTCATCATCTTTATCAGTTGAAGTAGCATAAAAAGAAACCTCAGGTGTAAGTACGTGGTGCATGGCAACGCCAATATTGAAAGCGTAACCACTTTTTGGCATCAACCTATAGTTTAAACCAACATTCAAATCACCATAGCCAAAGTTGTTTCCCGGAAGATCTTCTGCCGTAATGCCATCAAAGGCATCAAGGTTGTTGAACTCATCGTCGAAAGTCAGGTTTTCGTAATTGATATTACGCTGCGCCATTGTTCCTTGTATACCTAAAGAAAGGAATTGCTTTTTATCATAATCAAGCCCCTTGTGGAAAGCAGCAGATAAGGAGATCTGGTTGGTCGAAAAATCAACTTCAGGCACTTTGTCATTTACGAATAGCAAGCCAATAGCTACCTGATCTTTGTATCTTGAATCAAACTCCACATCGAAATTGACATCCACCGCTGCACCGAAAGTAACATATGGGTTGTCAAGTACACCTCTCCATTGATCACGATAAATTCCGGAAACCCTATATCGACCCGGCATAGAGCCAGTAAGAGCTGGGTTTAAAGTTAGTGGAGCGGCATAAAATTGAGTGAAATGTTTATCCTGTGCCTGAGCAAATTCGGAGACCAATATGAAAAGTAATAAAACTAAGGTTGTTTTTGAAATTGACATTAAAAGGGACTTTGGTGAATGGCTCATTAACTGTAAAAGGTTCTTGTTCATAATTGGGAATAATTAGAATGCGAATGCGAATATAATATCTAAATTGATTGAAAGCGTTTTTTATTCTAATTCGTATTCAAATCCTGTTGGCGGCCCGACAGGTTCGCATGCTTATTCATATGCAAATTCAGTTCCAGCTCAAAGGTAATATTTAACTAATTTAAATTTTAACAGACTATGTAATAAATTAAACAAGTTTTGAAGCTAAATTAGAATCACTGCACCAAGAAAACGTCTAAACCACTAAATTATTTTGGTTTAAAAATCGATCCAATTCTGGAGATAAACCACATAGTTGACTCTAATTATTCTACAAACGTCTAAAAGCAGGGGAATGCCGCTTAAATCACTCTACCAGTTTATTGAAATATTTCATATCTTTAGACCAAGTAATTGCTACTCAGCAAATTACCGATCAAAATGTAAGCAGCAAGATTAACTACACCACTATTAAATGAATTACGGAATTTGTCCACTCAGCGTAGTTCCGGTAAGGAGCTCAGCTTCTGACAAAAGCGAAATGGTTTCACAACTACTTTTTGGTGAAACGGTGGAGTTTCTACAGAAGAAAGGCAATTGGGTCAAGATCCGATGTATTTGGGACAATTACATCGGCTGGGCTGACGTACGTCAAATCAAACCACTTCCACTAGACGACATCAAACGCTACGAAAAAAACTTTTCTTACAGCCTTGAACTGATGCAGGCTGCTATGGCAGATGGTCATTACCTTCCGATCACCATTGGCGCTACTTTACCCGAATTTGATGGACTCAACTTTAGACTTAATGGGTCAAGTTTTACCTTCAGCGGTCAAGCTATATCACCAGAAGAAGATGGTGCCACGGCAGACATGATTTTGAAAATTGCTAGACGCTATTTGTTCGCACCATACCTTTGGGGAGGTCGCTCTCCATTAGGAATTGACTGTAGCGGCTTTACACAAATTGTATATAAACTCACGGGTATAGCTTTACCACGCGATGCGTCCGATCAGGTCAACACAGGCGAAATTGTTGATTTTATAGAACAAGCACAACCTGCCGACCTGGCTTTTTTCGAAAATAAAAAAGGCGCCATCTCACATGTGGGGATCATTATGTCAGAGAATCAAATCATTCATGCCTCCGGGCAGGTTCGAATTGACAAAATCGATCACTTTGGTATTTTTAATGAAACGACCAGGAAATACACCCATAAGCTTCGCGTCATTAAACGCCACTTGGAAACAATGACAGTTAATATGCTGACAGACGATGAAGATCAGGTGCCTGAGAATCAGGTTAGTTTGTTTTAAAGAAGACCGAAGACCGAAGTTATCTGCTAACGCGCTCCGGGTTGGAAGCTCAAGACTAAGATGGCAAAATAAAAAGCCCCATTCACTTAATACACTGTATTTAACGTGATGGGGCTTTTTGGCTTATAGTTGGTTTGGTTTGCGGAGGATAGGTACGTTCACGGGAAACTTCCGGCTTCGGACTTCGGTCGCTTCTCTAAACGGCCTGAATAATATCATAATGCGTAACAATATGCATCACACCTGACTTCTCTTTCACCAATACCGCCGGAATTTTCTTACTGATATAGCGATTCAATTCACGATAAGGTAAATCGGCATCTACTGTTGGGAAAGCATCACCCATAATTGATTCGATACTAGTTTTGTCATTATCCTCGGGATGTTCCAATAAATAAGTGAGGATGGCACTTTCAGTAATAGAACCCACCATATCGCCATTATTCATCACCGGCATTTGCGAAATGTCCATTTCTTTCATCAGGTCAAAAGTAGCGCGCACTGTTTCCGAACTTTGAACAGAAAGAAATTGTTTGTCTGTCTTTTTAGCAATGATGTCCTTTACTTTTAGTTCATCATCGAGGAAGCCACGTTCACGCATCCAATCGTCATTGTAAAGTTTACCTACGTAACGACTACCGTGATCATGAATGATGACAACTACCACGTCATCTTTTGTCAGTTTATCTTTCAATTGCAATAAACCTGCAAAAGCAGAACCGGCAGAATAGCCCAATAACATGCCTTCTTCCCGAGCCAGCCGACGACACATCAAAGCCCCTTCTTTATCACCTACTTTCTCAAAATAATCAATGATGGAGAAGTCGACATTTTTTGGCAAAATGTCTTCCCCAATTCCTTCAGTGATGTAAGGATAGATTTCCTTTTCATCAAATTCTCCTGTCTCATGGTACTTTTTGAAAACAGAACCATAAGTATCAATTCCCCAAATCTTAATGTTTGGATTTTGTTCTTTCAAATATTTTCCTGTTCCGGAAACAGTTCCACCTGTACCAACACCAACTACCAGATGTGTGATTTTTCCTTCGGTCTGTTTCCAGATTTCAGGGCCGGTTGATTCGTAGTGGGCCTGTCGGTTAGAAAGGTTGTCGTATTGGTTACACCAGTAAGAGTTCGGAATCTCCTTGCTCAATCGTTCTGCAACGGAGTAGTAGGAGCGAGGGTCGTCCGGAGTTACGTTGGTCGGACAAACGATCACTTCAGAACCCATAGCCCGCAGCATATCAAATTTTTCTTTTGATTGCTTGTCACTTGTCGTGAAAATAGTGCGATAGCCCTTTACACAAGCAGCAATAGCCAGTCCCATTCCAGTATTTCCGGAAGTACATTCGATGATGGTTCCTCCTGGTTTGATGAGTCCTGCCTTTTCAGCATCTTCCAGCATTTTTAAACCCATGCGATCCTTGATGGAGTGGCCGGGATTGACGGTTTCAAATTTGACCAGGACTAAAGCTGGAATGTCGTCAATGACTTTATTCATCTTGATAAGTGGCGTATTGCCAATGGTCTCGAGGATGTTCTTGTAATACATATACTTTACTTCAGTGTGATTTAGTGCCTTAAAGGTTTGGTTGTAAACTTAAGGATTAAGAAGTTGTTTGAAGTTATTCCCTATGACTACACATAAGTCATTGATCCCGTGGATCTTCAGCTATTTTACTTCCCGTAGCTTGCTCCTCCGCCAGATCCTACGCCGAGGCTTCGGCTCCTAAGAAAGGCTTCGGCTCCTAAGAAAAGCTTCGGCGGCACGCGGATGGCTACGAAAAGTAAAATAGCCTGTCCCGTCGAATGACGGGAAGCTTCGCCCACAGCATCAAGCACTTATGTTCGCCTTTAGGCGATAACTTTAAACAGCTTCTAAGTGCATTCATACGGAAAAATGGAGCTCATGTTAGATAATTAAGGCCCTTATTTTTCGAGGTGCAAAGATCGGTAAACTCTGGAACTTAATGGAGAAGTTTTGGTTTTTTTCTGAAAGATGGGTGGTGAGAAGTGGGAAGCGTCTTCTAACACGGAGCCCCGCGATCGAGTGAAGCTCTCAACTTCCCGCTTCCAACTTCCCGTCTCCCCCTACTTCAAATACCGCAACTTAACATATGCCCGCTGATCTTTTGCGCCCAGTAATTTGGCAACTCTTGGAGATATTACAGCTATTACATCTTGGTTGTGAACCGTTTCCGGGATTGGGCCGATCACTTTTGCGTAGACAGTCCGTTTGTTCATTGGGTTGGTCAGTGCGATGATGGAATTTAAAGGAGCTTTGCGATGCAGTGCATAGAGGTCTACACTTTTGATCCCATCTTCCTGCCAGTAAGCTACTCCATGTTCTTTTCGTTCTCTTTTGACCTGGCTGGCCTGGCGATATTTCTGAGCCAGAGATTGATTCTTTTTATCAATGGGCTGACCTCTGAATTTACGATAAGTATGGGGAATACCAGTTTTGCGCATCCATCCAATGTGAAGGGTTTGCCCAATATGGATACCAGGTGAAGGCAAATTGTTGCGTTCAATCAATGTATCAATGGGAACCCTAAACCAATTCTTCGCAATGTTGTAAAGGTTGTCTTTTGGCTTGACCACATAGCAAACTGGAACAAAATTATTGATATTGAATTTGGACCCTCTTTTTCGGACGATGCCTTTTGTTGGCATTGGAATTTTAATGATCGTACCAATAGAAAGTGACTTTTGGTCAAGGTCTGGGTTATAGTAAAAAAGTTCAAAGACTTTTAATCCATAGAATTGGGCAATAGAGAATAAGGTTTGATTTTTTTTAACCACATGGTCAAACGCTTTTTCCTGCAAAGGAGTTATCTCAATATAAACGGTATCAGAAGCCTCAAATGTAATCAGACTATCTGCTTTTGAGTATGCTACAAAAGGAAGAATTAGCGTTAATAGTGTTGGAAGTAATTTCCTCATAGTTTAAGTACAAATATTTAAGGAGTATGTTTTTATTAAATGTTGTAGCAACTATCAGTGTAATAATATTTCGGGTGAAAGACAGGATTTAACCCTTGGTTTCCCGAACCAAAATAAGGCTTACAAACAAGCGCTAACTACATATTGAGACAAGTATGAGTCCAAACATGTCACTTCGTGCAAGAAGTTTAGCATTTAAATAATAACGAATTCCCGATCTTAGTAAGGGCAAAGTTATTACTTTTATGCTTTAAGATTGAGAAACGAGACTTTAATTTAGTCTATTCTCTAAGTTTTTATTTATTGTTTTAATTTACTGATAATGAATGTTTTAGCTGTAATACCTTCTCGTTATGCTTCTAGTCGCTTCCCTGCGAAGCCACTCGCTATGCTTGCCGGTAAGAGCATGATACAGCGAGTATATGAGCAAACGGTGCAGGTCAAAGGATTGCAACAGGTGGTGGTAGCTACAGATGATAACCGCATTTTTGACCATGTAAAAGGTTTTGGAGGTGCGGTAAAAATGACATCTGATCAGCATCCTTCAGGTACAGATCGTTGTGCAGAAGTAGCGGCCGATTTCTCTGCTGCAGATCTTGTAGTTAATATTCAGGGAGACGAACCTTTTTTGGCGCCCAGCCAGATTGAACGACTAATAGAGGCATTAAAAAAAATGGAGGGTACCGGCATTGCCACTCTTGCTAAAAAGATAGACGAGGTGGGAAGTTTGTTGGACCCGTCGACGGTGAAAGTGGTGTTTGACAAAGCAGGAAAAGCTATGTATTTTAGTCGTTCAGTGATCCCACATTTGCGAGGGAAAGAACAGGCGGATTATTTGAAGTACGGTAACTTTTATAAGCACATTGGTATTTATGGTTTTTATAGAAAAACGCTTTTGGAAGTTTCGAAATTAGCGCCATCAGAACTAGAGTTATCTGAATCATTGGAGCAGTTACGTTGGTTGGAAAATGGATATGCGATTCAGGTAGCTGTTACAGAATTGGAGACGATTGGGGTGGATACGCCGGAGGATTTGGTTCGGGCGGAGGCTTATTTGCGGGGGCGATAGCTTGGCCTAGGCTTCGCTCAGCCGGCGCTACTCGAAATTATTTACGTTATATTTTCAGCTTCGTTCAGACAGCGCTACTCGATTATTTTTCCTTTATTTTGAATAGGTGTATTTCCGGTAATTATCCCGAAAGTGAATAGTAAGGGGAGCCGCCGACTGAGCGGAGCCTAAGCCAAGCCTACAAAAAAGAACTATCAAAGCCCAAAGGCAAAATACTTTTACAAGATTCCAAGACATAAACTGGTCCGGTCTCACCTTGCAAAATCAGGCGGATGGGTTGTTTATATCGGTTTTCCATTTCACAAATAAATTGACGGCAGGGGCCACAAGGAGATACAGGTCGGTCTAATACTTGCTCTAAACTACGTGCGGTGATGGCTATAGCGCTAATTGGCTCTTTTGGATATCTGGAAGAAGCGTTGGAGAGGGCCGTTCGTTCGGCACAAAGGCAAACGGAATAAGCAGCATTCTCCTGGTTGGTACCAAAAACTTTTTTGCCATTATTGAGCAGAACGGCAGCGGAAACTTTAAATTTGGAATAGGGAGAGTAGGAATGCTTGAGCGACTTATGAGCCAACTTTAGCAAAGACTGATCAGATTCTGATAGTTCTTTAGAATTATTGTAGACCTGAATCGTTGTTTTTAATACTAACTTTTTCATATATAATTGACGGAACCAAATTATTTGGATATTTCCGATTTTTATAAAATTCACTAAACGATTGACCGCTAGGGAATTAGTGTGTTAATTTTTAAAAATGAAGTTGTTTAAAGTTATTTCCTATGCCTGCGGATAAGGCATTGATTCCCAGGGCTTCAGCTATTTCTCGTCGCCGTAGCTTGCTCCTCCGCTAAAGCTTCGGCGGCACGCGGATGGCTACCTAAATTCTGAAAGGAATTTCCCGCTTGCGGATGGGAGGGCAAATGAGCTTTGCCCTGAGCATCAAGCCCGTCTGGCCAGCCGGACAGGCCCTTATCCTCGACTTTAGGATATAACTTTAAACAACTTTAATATCAAAACGGAAAAATTCAAATAATTCCGTCAAACTACTTGATTGGTAGCCTGTTCTTATAGATATTACCCAAATTTGCGATAAATCTTTGGCATTGTGTGTTTTAAGACAGGAAAATATACAAAATGTACTTGCGGCACAGTCGCAAATTAAAATTAAAATTAAAAGTAACTATTCAGCCTGCTTTGATCTGGGGGCTCCTGCGAACTGCGGGCATTTGAACTTGCACTTGATACTTGCACTTGAATTTTAAAAAGTGCAAGTTCAAG
>Ga0114957_1001446_pt1 | contig 26062 bp, 20 predicted proteins | sample BantaG_FD_87175 | JGI IMG/M metagenome (GOLD analysis project Ga0114957, IMG submission 87175) | Marine algal microbial communities from Bantry Bay, Ireland - BantryBay_4 metaG | ecosystem: Host-associated > Algae > Red algae > Unclassified | place: Bantry Bay, Ireland | collected 2014-11-21
GAAAGCTTCGTCCAATGAGAGCGGTTCGACCAAGTCGGTGTACTCTGCAAAAATTTCTCGAATCTGACTCGACACTTCTCGATACACATCAAAACGATGTTTAACAAAAATTAAATGAGGACATAATCGCTTCGCAGTAATGGAAGGCATGGCAGATCGAACGCCATATTTTCGAGCTTCATAACTTGCTGCTGCAACGACTCCACGCATGGCAGAACCCCCGACAGCAATAGGTTTGCCACGGAGGTCAGGATGGTCACGCTGTTCTACTGATGCGTAAAATGCGTCCATGTCGATATGGATGATTTTGCGTTGAGACAAATGTTATTTTTTCTAATGCAAAAATAAGAACGATTTGGTAGAAACTGTTTTTTTTGATTCCAATTCACTTCGAAGTCACCTTGTGAATAATTTAACTCCCCAAAAAAAAGCCCCACTTCCAAAAGAAAGTGAGGCTCATTATTTTTATAAAAAAAACGATTAATTCGTTTTTACAAACTTGATACTTTTGATGGTTTGGTTTTGAATGGTTCGTAGATAATAAACTCCGCTTGCCCAACTTTGAGCTGGCAATTGAATATTATTTTCACCTTCCGAAACGGAAACGGTTGTTTGTATTAATACTTTTCCAGTCATATCAATTACTTCAATCTCGACCTCTGTTGCTTGAGGAGAAGTGTATTGCAAATTAATTTCGTTTTGTCGAATTGGATTCGGCACTACCGTCGCTACGACTTTATCTGATTTGTAATCAACTGCAATGACATCTGCTACTTTGTGAGTTCCATCAAAATCAGTTTGAGATAATCGGTAATAGTTCGTTCCAATCGTTGGATTTTCATGAATAAAACGATAATCAGTTGTAATCGTAGAATTTCCTTTTCCATCTACTTCAGTCAAGAATTCGAATTCGTATCCATCAATTGAATGCTCCAAGGTGAAGAAGTCGTTGTTTTCTTCTGATGAAGTTTTCCAATCGAGGAGGATGGATTCGTTTTGTTGTTTGCCATCGAAGGAGAGGAGTTCGATTGGGAGTGCGACAAGTGCACAATCATTTGAAGTAGAATAAACGACATAATCACGATTACAATTAAAATTATTTCCAGCTCCACAATTAAATACCGGAGGGTTATAATTCACACTTACCGTTTCTACATCATTCCCACCTGCCATATCTTCCGATCCTAATACACGATTTGAAGTTCCAGTTGTAATAGAAAAATGCATTACAGCACCATTATCAATAACATGTCCCAATTGATGATTATGACCTAATTCATGTAAGGCAACAGATTCAAAATCACTTTCTCCCGCAGAGGGTAAGGATGGGCCATATTGCCAAGTTGGACCTGTTCCATTTCTTTTAAAAACAATATCAATCCCAACAATTTCCCATTCACTTGACCCACATCTTGAAAATTGCGAATAACCAGTTCCTAGAGTAGAACCTCCCAAAGGGTTTGTAGAATTATCAAAAGATACTATATTAATTCCATCATTTCCAGGGAGTTGAATAGTCGTAGTTCCACAATCTACTCCAGCATAAGCAGCAAATCCATTATCTTGCCATGTGCTTAAAGCACGATCAAAAGCATCTTTTGCTGCTCCCGAAGATTCTGTGACGAAATTAACGCCACTATTAGCAGTACTTGTAGAGTATGAGAATATATAACCTCCATCACCGTCGCAAGCATCATCAATGAAGAAAGTTCTAAAAGAGCTTCCTCCACTATTTACATTCGAAATATTATAGATTACTGTAAGTGTTCCAGCACTCAATCCACTTTGTCCCCCCGAACTATCTTGAATATAAAATTTCCCAGTCCCCGAACGGGAAGGAACCCAAACCTGAATTTCTGTATCAGTCCAACTTTGGATATGAAATGGACTTGATTCGGTATAATTTGCAAGAACACCACCAGTACCATCATCTGGGTTATCAAAAAATACCGAACCAGCAGTTGCTCCAAAACCTGTTCCCGTTATTGTCAATAATGTTTCTGTTCCTGCTGTAACTGTTGCTGGAGTAAAGCTAGTAATTGAAGGTACTAATAATGGACTATTCTGTGCAGTTGGTAAATCTTTAATTATTTCATTTTTATGAGTGATTCCTGCAATTCTTTGATGCAAATTTTCAATGGTATCAAATGCTTCGCCAAAAACATCAACAGCTCGATTATGGTATGTGTCAAAATTTATGCATGAAGCATTAGCAGCAACACCAATTAATAAATTAGGACGGCTATTATCAATTACGCTTCCTTTATATCTCGTTAAGATATAAATACCTGTTTGACCTACTTTTCCTTCAAACGATGGGGTGGCGACTACCATTTCATCATCAAGTATTCCTCCTTCTGCAACCATTTCAATAGTGGAGGTTGATACATCTCCTTTGAATATTCGAAAAACTTCGATCTCATAATTTGTATAAATAAGGTTTATTTTTTCTCCACGAAATGTTGTCGCTGCAATTATTTTTCCTTCAACGACTACACTTGCTTCATCTATTCTTTGATCAATACTAGTTGGTAATAGTAAACATTGAGCAAAGTTGGAAAAAGAAAACCCAAGTAAAAATGCTAGTGTAATTAAAGTAATTTTTTTGTTCATTGTGTTTTTGTTTAATGGATGAGTCATAATATATTATTGTAAATAACGCCCTTCTTTTTTCAAAACATTGATTGAAAATAAATACCTGTTTTTTCTGATTCTAAAATATACGGTGGGAATCTGAATTTTTTTCTAAAAGTATATAATTGATATTTATGAGGTAAATCTATTTAATCAACTACAATACTTATAAATGAAAAATACTAAAAAGTGAACCCGTAAATATTTTTCCCTAAAAAAGAGAGCCAAGAACTAAGATTGGGCATAGCCTTGACTCTACTAAACGGTTATTGGGAATACTTCTTTATTCTTTTGGTTTTGAAATAAAATAGCAAATAATATAGGTGATATTGACAAGTCAATATGGTTTAATTTTGAAGATGTTCGTGGGAAATTAAAATTCAGATTGGAAATTCATGTATATATTCGCTTCAAATATACAAAGTATTTGTAATACCCCAAAATAATTTGCTATTTCTGTTTGCGAGATTACAATTATTAGTTACGGCAATCATTCTTCTAGTCATTTTAATTCAAAAGTTTATAAAGCAAATACAATCCTGCCACGAACATACCAATCGTCGCCCAAGAAATATTTAAACCAGTTATATTTTTTAAGTTTGGAAGAGTCGTTTTTGGCGAAGTCGGTTTTGGGGCAGCCTGCGAATTTGGTGGTTCAAAATTATTGGAAGAGTTGTGTTCAGTTGGTGGAGGAGTAGTTCTTTTTTTTCGTTCGGTGGTTCTTTCAGGTCGTTGATAAGTTGTATTTGAAGTGTTAGACCTTGCTGGTTTTTCGCTCGGTTTTTTTACTTCTTTTTCAGTTGCTGGAGTTGGTTTTTCTGCTCGGATGAATTTTTTAAATTTTACTTGAAACATTAAATCCTCTCCTTCAGTATGATCCAATTGTACGCCTAATAATCTTTTTGCCACTCCAAAAGTGAAATCTTCCATCAGCTGATTTTCTTCATATCGATCACTATCATCTTCTCCATAGGACCAATATTCTACTCCATTCTCCTCTTTTTTTGCCTTCTTATAAATCTCGATTTCTTCTTCAAATCTTTCTCCAGATTCCATTCGAGGCCCTTCAAACGAAATCATTTTATGCCGCACTCGATCGCCATTTTTATTCAAAAAATAGCCATGCATATTGGTCGTGCTTTGACAAAAAATGCCCATGATTTCTCCATTTGGACATAACTCATTGAGTCGATTTTCAATGCCTCCACCTCCATCAATAATTGACATCAAAATATATTCTGCATCCAAAGTCAGCACAATATTATCATTGTAAAATCCAATATAAATCGACTCATCACGCGGATTAATCCCTTGTTCCAATGTCACTTCTCCAGCCAATTTGTAATAATTATTGTCAATCTTTTGGATTATTTCTTCAGCCGTTTTTATTCCTGAAGTATTTTGAACAATTAACATTGATGCTTTCCAACCCATGTGTTTAATATTTTTTTTAGAAAAAACTACGATAATAACTTAAAAGTACCCAAAAAACTACTTTAGGCACTATTTTTTAGTCAATATATTATTGAGATTTCTCATAGTTTTCCACAGATGAATTTGACTATTCCTTAGTTATTTCCCCTTTCATTAGTGACTAATTCAACCTTTATGAAAATGACTTATCATATTATATATTTTCTGTTTTTCTTTATTTCTATCAGCACAAATTTGGCTGCTTCTTACTCAGTTGATTCAGATAGTTTGGAAACTGTGCTAGAATCTAGCGTATCTGAAGAGCAAAAGATTGAGGCTAGAAATGATTTGGCAGAGTTTAATTTCAAATATAATGTCAATAAATCAATTGGCTATTTAAGTAAAAATTTGACTTCTGCTAGAATTAAAGATTTTCCAAAACAAAATGCTAAGAGTTTATATTTGATGGGTCGAGCACACTTGTTAATTGCTGATTTTGAAAAATCAATTGCTTACCTCAACCAAGCCAAAGCGTATTTTACCCAAAATAAAAATTACAAAGAATTAGGAGATTGTTTCAAAGATTTAGGTACGATTCAATTGCACCAAAATAATTATGAAGCAGCCGAAAAATTATATCAAAAAGGAATTGTGGCTTATGATAAAGTTAGTTATAAAACTGGTTTTGCGCATTGCAATTTGAATTTGGGAAATGTCTATATCGAACAATTTCGATATGCTCAAGGAATTCAATATTATTATAATGCGTTGAAAATTTATGAGGAACTCCAACTTCATCGCTATGTCGGAATGACCAATAATAATATTGGAAATATTTATAAATACAATGAAAATCATGAGAAAGCATATGAACATTATGAGAAAGCCAATCAGTCATATCAAATAGATAAAGATAGTTTGCAAATCGTGAATGTCAATTTAAATATTGGTTCAACTTACTTGGATGAAGGGAATTATGACCAAGCTATTCAAATATTATATTCAACTCTACAGAATGCAAAAAATACAGGTTTCAATCATCCTATTCCTGTGATTTATAATAATATAGCAGCTTGTCATATTAACTTAGGAAACTTCGAACTCGCCGAGAAAAATAATAAAATGGCTCTACAATTTGCTTCGATGAATAATAATAGAGTAGAAAAAATGAATGCTAATTTATTGGCTGCTGAAATGTATCTTCGAAAAAAGGAGTACAAAAAAAGTATTCAACTAGCTCGAATTGCTTATGATGATGCGATCAAAAATAAACATCTTGTCGTACTCTCGGATGCCTCTAAAGTTTTATATGCTGACTACAAAGCGATTAATAAATTTGAGAAAAGTCTTGAATATTTAGAACTCAACAAAATATATCGAGATAGTCTTTTTAATGAAAGTAGAATGAAAATTCCTTTTTCAAAAGATTTTGAATATCAATTGGGAAAACAAAAACGAGCACAAATAATTCAACAAGAAAAAGACAAATTATCTTGGCAAGCAAAGCTGGATTTTCAACGACTGATTTCAATATTTTGGATCGTTGGTTTTTTAATTTTAGGACTTGCTGCATTTGTTATGTATAAAAATTTTAAAGCAAAAAGAATGGCAGAAGGGGAATTGGAAAAGAAAAATGAGATACTCGAAAAATATATCGAATCCAATATTCAATTGGAACAATTTGCACACATTGCATCGCATGATTTAAAATCTCCTTTGCGAACGGTTGGAAGTTTTTCTAGTTTACTGAAGCGAAGAGCCAAAGATAAATTGAACGAAAATGAATTGGAATACCTTGATATGATTAGCAATGCCGCTAAATTAATGTGGAATTTGGTGGATGATTTGATGGTTTATTCGCAAGTCAATTCTTTGCAAATGAATTTGACTTCTAGCGATGCGAATCATTTAGTGGAAGAGGTTTTAGCCAATTTGGATTTTTCCATCAAAGAAAAAAATGCAAAAATTAACGTTGCCAATTTACCTGCAAAAATAATTGTAGATGAAACAAAAGTGCGACAAGTTTTTCAAAACTTAATTGCTAATAGTTTAAAATTTATGCCAACCGATCAGACTCCTGAAATCAAGATTAATTGTATTCCCGAAAATGGATTTTGGAAATTTTCCATTCAAGATAATGGTATTGGAATTCCTGAAGAATACCGAGAAAAGATTTTTAAACCTTACAAACAATTGCACACCAAAGACAAATATGAAGGTACAGGAATGGGGTTAGCGATTTGCAAAAAAATTGTAGAAAAGCACGGTGGAGAGATTTCTGTTGAAAGTGAAATGGGGAAAGGAACTACTTTTTATTTTACGATTCTGTCGAGCTTAGAAGTGGAGAAGAATAAAGAATTATTAACAGAAGTTGCTGTTTAGAGTTTGTTGGGGAATTAAATTTGACTAAAAGCGTCCTTTTTTTGATGACACTTCCCAGCCTTTGCCGGGCGGCAGGTTTGAAAAAAAGTCAATTAGCAGAGACTATGTTCCTATTCCTTCGCATCGTTTCATCAAAAAATGAACTGTTTTTATCTCAAAACCTAATTCCCCAACAAGCTCTTAGTTTTTCGTAAAATTTATTTAAAAATGTAAAACGCCAAATTCTTCGATAGAAGGATTTGGCGTTTTATATTTTTTTGAAAAAAGATTATTTCACAAAAGCTTTCGTCGTTAATTCATTTTCTATGACAAAGGATATACAACTTAGCAATTTTGCGTAGCATCTGTTAGTAAAAAAAGGTCGCCATCAATCCGAAATAATTTATAATTCAAAGTGTAGTAGTTATTTTTCGGAAGTCCTACTAGGTCAAAAGATACCATCGAATTTGTTTATTTATTGTTAGACTGTTACTTACCTTTGAACTCTCTAAAAATGGGTGTTTAAACATTAAATTTTATTTTTCCCACAAAATAATTTCAAACTATTGAAATCACTATTCGTCCTCAATAAATATTTTTTCAAATACAAATGGCATTTGATAATTGGTTTCCTGATGGTCACCGCTGCCAACTTTTTTAATGTACTCAAACCTCAAATGGTTCGGAATGCATTGGATTTGGTGGTGGACAATTTGCAAATATTTCATTTGTACGATGGGTTTGATTTGCAGACTACTTTCTTTCAAGAGTTTGGAAAAACGCTTTTATTTTTTGGTGTGCTGGTTTTGATTTTAGCGGTGATTCAAGGCATTTTTATGTACTTCATGCGGCAGACGATTATTGTGATGTCGAGGTTGATTGAGTATGATATGCGAAAAGAAATTTTTGAACATTATGAAAATCTAAGTCTCGCTTTTTACAAAAAAAATAATACGGGCGACTTGATGTCTCGAATCACGGAAGATGTAACGAAGGTGAGAATGTATGTTGGACCTGCCATTTTATATGGATTTAATTTGACGACATTGGTAGGTATGGTAGTTATTTCAATGTTGAATGTGAGTCCTGAGTTGACATTTTATGCTTTAGCTCCGATGCCTATTTTATCCATTTCGATTTATTATGTGAGTAATTTAATCAACAAAAAAAGTATGGGCATTCAAGTCCAACTCGCTACTTTAAATAGTACTGCTCAAGAAGCGTATTCTGGCATTCGAGTCGTCAAATCTTATGTGCAAGAAGCGCAGATGGGAAAATTCTTTTTGGGAGAAAGTCAATCTTACATGGACAAGTCGCTTGACTTGGCGAGAACAAATGCTTTCTTTTTTCCCTTGATGGTACTATTAATAGGGATCAGTAATATTTTAACGGTTTTTATGGGAGGCGTTTTGGTTGCCAGAGGAACGGTGACTCCAGGGAATATTGCGGAGTTTGTAATTTATGTAAATATGTTGACTTGGCCAGTTACAGCAGTTGGTTGGGTGACATCGATTATTCAACAAGCCGCTGCTTCGCAAAGTCGGATTAATGGGTTTTTAGAAATAGAACCAGACATTGTTAATCCTATAAAAAATGGAAAACCGCAAAGATTGGAAGGAGATATTGAATTTAAAAATGTGTCGTTCACTTATCCCGACTCAGGAATTGTTGGTTTGAAAAATGTGTCTTTCCATTTGAAGCGAGGAGAAAAAATGGCAATCATTGGAAAAACAGGTTCGGGAAAAACGACCATTGCTGACCTTTTAGTAAGGATGTATGATATTGATGCTGGAGAAATATTGATTGATGGAATCGCTATTGAAAAAATGGATTTGGCTAATTTGCGAAAACGGGTTGGATATGTTCCGCAAGATGTTTTTCTTTTTTCAGATACAATTGGTGGAAATGTAGCTTTTGGAAATAGAGAAGCAAGTCAAGCTAAAATTGAAGAATATACCAAGTATGCAGCGATCTACGATGACATTGCTGTTTTGCCAGAAGGTTTCGATACGATGGTTGGCGAACGAGGAGTTACCCTCTCAGGTGGACAAAAACAACGAATTTCTATTGCTCGGGCATTTATCAAAGATCCAGACATTGTTATTCTTGATGATTGTCTTTCTGCAGTCGATACGAATACCGAACAACAGATATTGGGTTATATAAATGGTGCGATTGCTGATCGAACTAGCATCACGATTACCCATAGAATATATGGACTTTTGAATTTTGATAAAATAATTGTTTTGGAAGATGGAAGTATCTCAGAAGTAGGAACACATGATGAACTTTTGGAAAATAAAGGATTCTACTTCGAAATGTATGAAAAACAACGATTAGAAGAGTAGGAAATAAAAGTGTCATATTCTTTTTGTTTTAAGTTCAAATATTTACATTTGTAGGGAATAGATATTATTCAGAAACTATTTTTTTCAACTAAACTAAAGAATCGTGGATAACGAAAACCAAAAAAAGTTCGAAAGTGTGTTTTCCAAGAAAGTAAGAGCTGGTAAGCGAAGAACTTATTTTTTTGATGTGCGCCAAACAAAAGGTGATGATTATTACTTAACTCTCACCGAAAGTACTAGAAGAATGAATGGAGATGGATATGAGAGGCACAAGATTTTTCTTTACAAAGAAGACTTCAACCGATTTCAAGGCGGATTAAATGATGCTATTGATTATGTCAAAACTGAATTGATGCCTGATTATGATTATGAAGAATTCGACAGAAGACAAGCTGAGTGGGAAATAAAAAGAGCTGCCATGGAAGATGGTACTTGGGTTGAACCTGAAGAAGAAGGTACAACAACTGAAACAGCAGCAGCAGCTGAAACAACAACTGAAACATCGTCAGAAGAAGTAGTAGAAGAAAAAGAGATTGAATCAGAAGACGATATTTCTTGGTAAGAAATGTGATTTGATTTTAAATAGGTTATTTGAAAAGCACTCTGACAACAGGGTGCTTTTTCTTTTTTTAGCAGAGACAAGGTATGCCTTGTCTCTACCTACAATCATCATTTTTGTTTTGGAATAATTCTTGCATTTTGGTCAATTATTAAACCTGCCCACATTTTATCCTCCCACCTAATATGTATTTTATAATTATCTAAATATTTTTCATTTAAACAATCATAACCATGAGTAAAAAATTATCTAAAAAGATTTCAGCGTTAACTTTTAACGTTGGTCAAGTAATCGATGCTACCAAATGTGCAAAGATTAAAGGAGGAAGTTGGTATAACTGTTGTACTCGAAATAAATGGGTTCAATATTAAATAATCCAAGCTATTTAATGTTAGCAATAGATTATTTAATTCTAATTCAACAATTCGCGATTATTGTTACATTGAATTTGACTTTGATTTTCTATCAAAATCTATTTATGTAATCCAATGGATTGAAAATTAGAATTTCCAATGCAGAGCTATTTGATCTTTTGAATAGCTCTGTTTCTATATCTAACAACACTTTAAAAGCTCTATGAAACTATTTCTCTTCAAATTCTTTGTATTTTTCTTTTCCTTATTAGCATTGAATTCTAATGGAATGAATGCCGATAGCATAAAAACTCCAATTTTATGGTTGGAAGAGCAAAACACTTTAGGACAAGATTTTTTAAAAAAAAATCAAGAATTTGATAAAGCTGTAAACATCTTCAAAACAGCTTATGAGTTTGGCAATGCTCAAAATATATCCAACGAAAATTTTACAGATATTACAATAGGTTACGGAATTGCACTTTACAAAAATGGTGATATCCAAAACTCTTATCCTATATTATTAGAGATTTTACCGCAAATGAAATCTTTAAAATTGAAACGGAGAGCTGAGGTTAACCAAATTCTCGGGATGACAATGGTCTTTAAAAATAAATTTCCCGAAGGATATAAATACCAAATGGATGCTTTAAAATATTATATTGATATTGCTGATTCTACTGGGATGATGAGTGTACAATATGATCTCGGAGCTAACTTTGGAACACAAGGGCAAGGCGAATTAGCGTTGAAATATTATGAAAAAGGAATAACAATAGCTAAATCAATCAATGATGTAAAAATGACCATTTTAGGTACTACTGCCTTAGCCAATACTTGGGCATCATTGCAGGATTTTGAAAAAGCATTGAAATATATTAATGAAAGTATCGAGTTAGCAAAGAAGATTAAAGACGAGGAGGAGTTGGCTTGGGCGTCAGTTAATGCTGGTCATATTTTAGGACTTTTAAAGAGATTCGAAGAAGCTGAATTTTTTCTCAAACAAGCCAATGATTTAAGTTTTACTATTGGAAATAAACTTTTGACCGCCTACTCTCTGGAGCAAATGTCGAATCTTCATCTAAAACAAAATCAGTTAGATGATGCTTTATTATCACTTGATGAAAGTTATAATATTTTCGTAGAATTAGGTCAAATTAGTAGTATCAAGAATGCCACTAAGAAGTACGCAGAGATTTATTATCAACAAAATAAATTTGCGAAATATAAAGAATACACCGATAGATATATCTCACTAAAAGATTCAATATTTTCCAATGAAATGATGGAGACCATGTCGAATTTAAAACAAGACTTTGAAATCCATAAAATTGAAAGAGAAAATCAAATTGCCTTACTCACCAAAGATCAAGAATTAACTAAAGCGAATAGTTACACCACCTTGTCAATTACTTTTGGAGCGATTATCATTTCATTTTTATTATTGATATTGATGTTTAGTAGAAATAGGTCTGCTTTTGAAAAAAATGAAATATTGGAAGCAAAGAATAATGAGATACTAAGACAAAATCAAACCTTAGCTGACTCAAATCGAGACCTAGAAAAATTTGCCTACATCATTTCTCATGATTTAAAAGAACCACTTAGAAATATTAATGGATTTACGAAATTACTCCTCAAAGAGTTAAACCAGAATGATATTAATAAGAATATTTTCGAATATGCTTCTTTCATCACTAATGGTACTAAGCAAATGGACGATTTATTAAATGGTTTACTAGATTATTCTAAAATAGGTGTTGACAATAGTGAAAGAGAATTAGCCAATCTAGAAGATATTGCTTACCAAGTAAAAGATAGTTTGAAGATTCAATTAGATGAAAAAAATTGTCATGTAATAATTAATTCTTTACCAAATGTTTTATGCCGACCAACTCAGTTAACTCAGGTTTTTCAAAATTTAATTGCCAATGCTTTAAAGTTTGGGAATCCAACAGGAAATTTAATCACCATTAATGTTAAAGATTTAGGTAACGAATACCAATTTTCTATTCAAGATCAAGGAATTGGAATCGATGCTGAATATCAAAAAGACATCTTCGTAGTTTTTAGAAGATTGCATAATCGAGGAACCTACTCTGGTTCTGGAATTGGATTAGCTACCTGCAAAAAGGTGGTGGAAGACCACGGGGGAGAAATTTGGGTGAAATCTAAAAAAGGAGAAGGCGCTTGTTTTTTCTTTACTTTGCCGAAGGAAACAGATTTAAAAAATAACATTTCTAAAACTAACTCCGAGCTAGTATCGTACCATTGACTGGCTGGAAGCCAGCCAATAGACAATATTTATGATCTATCTTTTTGATTTCACTCTCCATCCTTTCGCTGCGCTAAATCTATCACCAACTGAATCAACTCAACCGCCGAATTAGTAATGCCAAATGCATAAGCAGGAACGCCTCTCGAAATATCTAAATCAGTTATATAAAAAATTACTTTGCGATTATATTTTGGGTTGATGGTATATAATTGTTTGGCAAAATCGACTCCCTCTGTGAAGCTTTCATTTCGACTAATATCTGAAATGATAAAATCAATTTCATCCCCATTATTAGCAATAAAATTTTTAGCAGCTTGAGTGGAAGGAACTAAGGTAGAATTGACACCTAATTTTCGCAGCAAAGATCTTTCTTTTTCTACTAATGTTGGATTATCATCAATCCAAAGTGCTCGTAGCGCTTTAGTTTTTCCTAAATAAAAAAGTCGGTCTTTTAATGCGTTGATATCATTGGTGGTGGTGGACTGTTTTTTTTCTTCAATTATTTCAGACAAAGACTTTTGCAAACCTTCCAAAACCTTGGGAGAGTAATCTGTTTTTTTGATCGTTTTTCTAATTTTTTTATAACCATCCCAGTCGAATTTTTGCAAAAAATCTTTCGCTTCTTTTGCACCTGAAATAAATAATTCTAATTTTTTTTCATCAGAAATATTAAAGTCCAACCAGTTTTGATCTTGAATGTCGATATAAGCAACGAGTCGCTGGAAGTCCATATTTTCTTTGATAAATTCAAAGTCACGCAAGTTTCGAGCAGCATCAAAACAGGAATACAACAAATCACCCACATTATTGATCTGATTAGTTTTTACTCTTTCCAGACCTAATTTCACCCCAAAAGTTGGACGAGAAGGAATACTACCTTTGAGATGAAAAATGTCGATAGGAAAATTTGACATAATTCCTCCATCTACAAAAATCGCTTTTTCAGGAATTGCACCACGATGTTTTCCAATTCGATTCCAACGAATAATGGCATTTTCATCGGCAGGTAAATCCGCCACTTCATAAGGTTTAAAAAAAAGAGGAATTGACATGGAAGCTCGCACATATTTTGCTGGATTCGGTTCGTCTATATTTTTAAAAAACAGGTTGCGCATTCTTGGGAAAATGACTTTGGTTTCGGTCGTCAACTCTGCTGCAATGATCGCTAACTCTGCCGAAATTTTTCGTCCTTCGAAGGAGTGAATATCTTTTGAATCTTTTCGAAAATGAATAGTTGGAGAAAGTTCGTTCATGCGTTTTTCCAGCTTAGCCGTATCATGAATTTCAAAATCTTTTAAAATTGCAGTTAACCAAGCGAGAAAACTTTCCCCTAAATTAAGACCTAAATCTTTCGAGAAATTATCAATCACTTGAAGACCATTAAATAATAATTCTAATTTACTTGGTTCTTTGGAAAGGATAGTTTGAATAAAATCCAAGGCATCTTCATCGCCATCCATAAAATCAGCAATGTTTTTCTTAGCGATGATTTCGATAATCTTTTCAGTTTTGGCTTCTTCAGGTTTACCACTTGCTGCTAGTAAAAGTGCATTGATTGCTCCAGCAGAAGTTCCTCCAATATTTAAAAAACGGATACCCATTTTTTCTAAAACATAAGTATATCCAAGCAGAGCAATTCCAAGTACACCACCACCTTCTTGTATAATGTCGATATATTGATGTCCTGCGTCATCGACAACATCTGAAATTTTTAAGCTGTCGTTGGGGAATTGTAATTTTAAGTCATGTATCAAATTCACGACTTGAGAGTTGAGGGTAAAATATTCTTTGTTCATTGGTTTTTTAATTATAAAATTTCAAAAATATAAAAAAAATAGCGTTGCAAAGTGAGATTCAAATATTATTTTGAAAGAGTCTTAGAATTGACATCCACAGAAGTAATAAAAATTTACATTTGTGAAAAGAAAAAGAAGGGCGTGATTTGTGCAACCTTTTATTGTAGTAAAAACCGACTTTTTTAATCAGATAAAAAAAATTATGAAAAATACATTTCTACCATTAGTTTTTATTTTCCTTTTTTCAAATTCATTTTTTGCTCAAGATGTGCCTGAAGTGCAACGTCCTTTGGTGACTAAGATAGCTGCCACTTGGTGTCCACCTTGCGGAGGTTGGGGATGGAATTTTTTTGAAAATTTAGTAATCGATAATGAAGAAAAAGCAACCATGATTGTCGCACATCATGATGGACAATTGGTGACGGTGGCAGGAGCTGCTTTTTCAACTAATTTCAATACACCTTACCAACCTTATTTTTATATGAATAATGGTGATGTGGGAGCGAGCTCTTCGAATGCTGCGACAAAGCGAACAGAGGTAAAAAATATGGTGGATGTGGAAGCGGCAAAATCGCCAGTTGTCAATGCAGGAATGAATTTATTATTGACAGGAGGACAATTAGTAATTGATACAAAAACTAAATTTTTTCAAGCAACTACTGGAGAATATTATCTTGGGATTTATGCCGTAGAAGATGAGGTAGTTAATTATCAAGCGGGAATAGGCAATGATGCTGTTCATGAAAAAATATTGAGAGGTTCTTTGACTGGGGAAACTTTTGGAGCGTTGATACCGAGTGTAGATCTTGCTATTGGTGATGAATTTGAACATTCATATACCATAGGTTATGACGATTGGGATATAAGTCATTTGGAAATCGTTACCATTATTTGGAAAAAAGAAGGAGACACTTATGTTGCTGTTAATACTAATCTTTCTAATAATTTTATCACGGTTGGTAATGTAAATATATTGTTAGAAAATGCATCTATGGAAATTTTACCCAACGTAATTTCTGCTCAAGCAATTATCAATATTGATTTAGAAAAAGAATTACAAGATGCGACGATTGAATTATTTGATTTGGATGGAAAAAAAGTAAGTGATATTTTTCAAGGAAAATTACCAAATGGAAATTCACAGTTTACGATGGAAAGAAATTCAGTTACCGCTCAAGGAATGTATTTCGTTGTTTTAAAATCAGAAGGAAAAGTGATGACGAAAAGAGTTATTTTTAACTAAAGTATCATTTTTTATTTTTAGGAAAAAGGAGTTAATCAGAAATGGTTAACTCCTTTTTTTATGAAAATTTGTCTTTGTATTTTTACTATTAGTCGATGTTATTTCTTTAAGGAAATTGCTTTTAGTTTTTTTACAAAAAATAAAAACCATGCGAACTGCTATATTACTACTCTTAATTTCTACTTCAATGACTGCACAATTTACAGAAGAACTGAAAGCAAATATTCAAGAGCGTGTAAATCTTGAATATACTCCGAGCATTGCTGTTGGAATAATCGATTCTAGCGGAATGCATTTTTATAATTATGGAAAAACTAAAAACGAAAATGGAAAAATCGTAGATGAAAGAACAATATATGAAATCGGTTCTATCTCAAAAGTGTTTACGTCATTACTTTTAGCTGAACTGGTTGCCGAGGGAAAAATGAAGCTAGATGATCCAATTGAAAAATATTTACCAAATGTACAAGTGCCTAATTATAAAGGAGTTAAGATCACTTTAAAACATCTGGCGACTCATAATTCAGGCTTGCCTAGACTACCTGTAAATCTTAATCTTGGAGAAGATCCTGATAATCCTTATGCTCATTATGATGAAAAAATGTTATTAGATTTTTTAGAAAAATATAAATTGGCTAGCGAACCAGGAACTAAGCATGAATATTCAAATCTTGGTGCAGGGATACTTGGCTATATTTTGACAAAAGAAAGTGGGATGAGTTTGGAAGGTTTATTTCAAAAGAAAGTAGGTGATAAATTACAATTTGAAAATACTGTAACTACACTTTCTACTTCGCAAAAAGAAAATTTAGCTTTAGGTCATGCAGGAGGAGATGTTGTTCCAAATTGGGATTTTCAAGATGCACTTGCTGGAGGAGGAGCTTTTAAATCGAATGTATTTGAGATGCTTTCTTTTTTGAAAATGCAGTTGCCTTTAGATGGTAATGAAATTTCTTCGGCAGTAAAATCAACTCAAAAATTGCAAGATCATGTTCATACAAAAATGGGTCTGGGTTGGCATTTTTATAAAGAAAATATTCGATGGCATAATGGCGGAACAGGTGGCTATAAAAGTTTTTGTGGAATTGATTTGGAGAAAAATAGGGGAGTAGTTGTGTTGAGTAATTCTACTTTCTCTGTTGATGATTTAGGATTACATCTTTTGGATGAAAATGAGGCAATTGAGAAACTAAGACCAATTGCAAAAGTGGATAGTAAGATTTTTGAGGATTATGTGGGAAAATATATTTTGAGTGGAATGATGGCTGTAGATGTTTTTAGCAAAGAGGATAAATTATATTTTCAGTTTTTTGGACAACCAGCTTATCGAATTTATCCTGAATCTGAAACGCTATATTTTATGCTTGAGATAGATGTCGAATTAGATTTTGTCAAAGATGAAAATGGAAAGGTGAAGTCATTTATTTTTACTCAAGACAATTATAAACAAGAAGTGAAACGAGTGAAGAAATAAATCTTAAAAGTTAAGTTTTCAAACATTATGTAATTTCCATCAATTCAACTATTTTTAGGTCATCTAAAAATTCAGTTTATGAACTATGGTATTTGTCCTTTAAGTGTGGTTCCGATTCGAAGTACTTCCTCTGACTCCAGCGAAATGGTTTCTCAATTGCTATTTGGTGAAATGGTGGAAGTGATTGGTCGAAAAGGAAAAAACTGGACGAAGGTGCGATGTGCATGGGATAATTATATTGGCTGGGTGGACACCAAGCAAATCAAACCAATTACGCCAACCGAATTTGAAGAGTACCAAAATAATTTTGCTTGCAGCATCGAACTCATGCAAGGTGCGATGACTAAAGAACACTCCGTTCCTGTGACGATTGGTGCATCGCTTCCGAAATACGATGGAATGAATTTTAGTTTGAATGGAACGAGTTTTACGTTCAGCGGTCAAGCAGTCGTCCCATCTGAACTTGTACCTAATTCAGATTTACTCATCAAAATTGCTCGCCGATATTTGTACGCACCTTACCAATGGGGTGGACGTAGTCCTTTCGGAATTGACTGTTCTGGTTTTACTCAAATCATTTTTAAAATGCTCGGGATAAAATTACCTCGAGATGCTGCTCAACAAGTTGAGGTGGGAGAAATGGTAGATTTTGTCGAACAAGCGCAAGCAGGAGATTTAGCTTTTTTCGAAAATAGAAAAGGAGCGATCACTCACGTAGGTTTATTGTTAGAAGATGGAAAAATCATCCACGCTTCAGGACAAGTTCGAGTTGACAAAATAGATCACTTTGGCATTTTTAATGTGGATACAGAAAAATATACGCATAAGTTGAGAGTGACCAAACGTATACTTCCTACCCTTCCAAAGAAAATTAAAGAGGACTCTTCGAGCGAAGATGAAGTGACGAATCAGATAGAAATCTTTTAATTTTACGCTAAGTGATAGCTCCAGTTTTATCAAAATTTTCTCAAAAAAAGAGTTAGTAAATTTCGTTGAGAAGCGTTTGCTGAGAAGTGTTCTGTGAGAAACGGGGCGGGTTGGGCACGGCGAAAAATGAGGGTGCGGGTGTTTGCCTTGAGAAAAGCATTTTTTTCGCCAAGAATTTTTGGTTACTTTTTTTTCGACTGAAAAAAGTAACACGCACTAAAGCAAGAGCAATAAGCATAATAGGATAAATAACTCTTGTTTAGAAATGTAAAATAAGCTACACGACTTGATTTTAAATGAAAAAAAGAACCTTTTTTCTGTTTTCCCTTCTAGTAATTTCCCTTCTGTTTTTTTACAAAAAAAGAAACAACATCAACATCAATCCAACACATCAAATTGGAAATCCATCGATGCATTGGAAAATGTTGAAGTTTTTTATAATGACTCAAACGGTCATATCGAAAACTGAAATGCAATTTATTTATGACTTTTTGCTAAAAAAATGAGTAATAAATACCGAAGTACTTATCACTCATTTTTTTTATTGACAAAAAATCGCTTCGCTCTTTTTTAGGTCAGCTGAAGCAGACCACCACGTGCTTAAACTGCTTGGATGATATCATATTGAGTCAAAATATGCAACATCCCCGCATTATCCTTAGCAATTACCGCAGAAGTTTTTTTAGAAAAATACTTACTTAATTGTTTACATGGCAAATCAATTTCTACCATTGGAAAAGCAGGTTCCATAATTGATTCAATTCTATTTTCAGAATTATTCATCGGATTTTCCAACAAATAATTTAAGACAGTCGTCTCGGTAATTGAACCAATAATTTCATTATTTTCCATTACAGGCATTTGAGAAATATCTCGATCTTTCATCATTTTGAAAGCGTCCCGAACAGTAATATTTTTTGTGATAGATAAAAACTCTTTATCTGTTTTTTTCGAAATAACATCTTTTACTTTCAACTCATCATCCAAAAATCCTCGATCTCTCATCCAATCATCATTATATAATTTTCCAACATATCGACTTCCATGATCGTGAATCAAAACCACCACCACATCATCTTTAGTCAGTTGTCCTTTCATCTGCAACAAACCTGCAAAAGCAGATCCAGCAGAATATCCCAAAAACAAACCTTCCTCTCTCGCCAATCGACGAGCCATCACCGCACCATCCTTATCAGATACTTTTTCAAAATGATCAATCACAGAGAAGTCCACATTTTTTGGTAAAATATCTTCTCCAATTCCTTCTGTGATATATGGATAAATTTCTTTTTCGTCAAATTCACCTGTCTCGTGATATTTCTTAAAAACAGAACCGTAAGTATCGATTCCCCACATTTTAATATCAGGATTTTTCTCCTTCAAGTATTTTCCAGTTCCAGAAATCGTTCCACCAGTTCCAACGCCAACTATGATGTGAGTCACTTTTCCTTCCGTCTGCGCCCAAATTTCAGGTCCAGTACTTTCATAATGAGCTTGCCGATTCGACAAATTATCATATTGATTACACCAATAAGAATTAGGAATTTCTTTACTCAATTTTTCTGCAATGGAATAATAAGATCGTGGATCATCAGGCGCAACGTTGGTAGGGCAAACAATTACTTCTGCACCATGCGCTCTCAAAATATCAAACTTCTCTTTCGATTGTTTATCGCTCGTCGTAAAAATAGTTCGATAACCTTTTACGCAAGCGGCCAAAGCCAAACCCATTCCAGTATTTCCAGAAGTACATTCGATGATGGTTCCACCAGGTTTGATGTCGCCACGTTTCTCTGCGTCTTCGAGCATTTTGATTGCCATTCGATCTTTGATGGAGTGACCAGGATTGAAAGTTTCCACTTTGCAAAGCACCAAGGCAGGGCAATCTTCGTTGACTTTATTTATTTTTACGAGAGGAGTATCTCCAATCGTTTCTAGGATATTATTAAAGTAGTTCATTAAATAGGTTAAGGATTTAAAAATATAATTTGAAGCTGCAAAGGTCTTGTTTTTTTATTAGGAAAAAAATAAAATGCATGGTGATTTTTTGACGCTGACTTTTTTTGGACTTTTATGTGTTTAGAATAGTATTGATAATTTTCCAATGGAGAATTTCTGCCACATGAGAAAACATAACAAATCATAATCAGTCATAAAAAGTCAGCGTCAAAAAAATACCAATTATCAGATTCAGTCAATACAGACTATCTCAAAAATCTAATATTTACATAAAATCGTGGATCTCTCGCTCCCAACATTTTCGCCCCTTTTGGAGTCAAAACTACTTTGACATTTGGGCCATAATAAACTTTGTTAGAAGGTCGCCCGATTACTTTTACAAAGATAGAACGCTTGTTCATTGGATTAGTTACTTCGATGATAGAGTTCATCGGAGCAGAACTATGAAGTGCGGTAAGTTTCCCTTTATTTTTAGAATTTTTATTCCAAGCGGCAACACCATTTTGAGATCGCTCGGATTTAATTCCTTTAGCTTGCAAATAATATCTTTCATTTAATTGACTCACTTGCCATTCTGGTGGAACGGGTTTTAGCTTCCGATATTCTCTCGGAATACCTTCTGTGCTAATCCAACCGACATGTAACAATTGACCAGGTTGAATATTATTATCCGTCAAATTATTTCGTTGTTGAACATCTGCTACAGGCATTCTAAACATTCGTTTGGCAACACCATAAAGGGTATCTCCTTTTTTTACTTTATAATAAATGGAAGCATGTTTTGTCACATCAAAATCACTTCGTTGGTAACGTTTGATTGCCTTGTTAGGAATAGGAATTTGAATAAAAGTACCGACTGAAATATCAGAAACTGTTTCTAAGTTTTCATTATAATACATCACTTCATTGAATTCCAATCCATAGAATTTCGCAAGGGAATACAACGTTTGATTTTTCTCAAATTGATGCGTAATTATTTTTTGGTTACTTCCATTGACGGTAAGGAATACACTATCTTGTGGCGTTAAATACGTCAAACTATCTCCGTGATGAGCAAAAATGGAGTAGGAAAAAAGTAGAAAAATAAGTGTTGTTAAAAACTTCATAGTATGAAAAATTTTAAAATTATAGCGCGCTAAGATGAGTTGATATTTATTTAAGTAATTGGTTGTTAGGTTATTACAAATAACATTTTGATTTATTTGAAAAAAATGAAAATTGTGTAAATGATTTTTTTTGAAAAAAAATTGCGACGCTGTTTTCTCTAGTATTATTAAATTCAATACAAAAATATGAAATCTCTAGGTATAATACCTGCTAGATTTGAATCTAGTCGTTATCCAGGAAAACCTTTGGTAGAAATCGAAGGTAAAACTATGATTCAACGAGTCTATGAACAATGCCAAAAAGCTTCCACTTTAACGGAAGTAATTGTAGCAACTGACGATACTAGAATTTTCGATCATGTAATTTCTTTTGGCGGAAAAGTGAAAATGACTGCTACTCATCATTCAACGGGTACAGATCGAATTGCTGAAGTAGCAGCTTCCATGGAAGACTTTGATATCATCGTCAATATTCAAGGAGACGAACCATTTATCCATCCAAAACAAATCGAATCTGTCATCAATATTTTTGAAAAAAATAAAAAAGCGGAGATTGCAACTGGCGTAAAATTGATCGAAAATCAAGCAGATATTTTTAATCCAAATGTGGTAAAATGTGTTTTTGGAAAAAACGGGAAAGCATTGTTATTTTCCCGAAGTCCAATTCCTTTTTTGAGAAATGAGGAAAAAGAAAATTGGACAGGCACTCATTTCTATAAACATATTGGCATGTATGCTTTTCGGAGGAATACACTTTTGGAAATTACAAAATTGCCACCAAGTAGATTGGAAAAATTAGAATCCTTAGAACAATTGCGATGGCTAGAAAATGGATTGGAAATATTTACAACTGAATTGCCTTTTGATTCTTTTGGAATTGATTCGCCTGATGATTTAGAAAAGGCAAATGATTTCTTGAAAGAATGAAATTAGCCACAGACTAATACAGACTTGACTGACTTCCCATGATGGGTTTTAACACGACGGGGAAGTCAGTCAAGTCTGTATTAGTCTGTGGCAAAAACAAAATTAATGACATCCAAAACATACACCTACCTTTTGACCTTCGTTATCTTCATCGGTTGCCTCCTCCGCCTCATTTGGGTAGAAGACATGGAATGGAAATACGATGAATGGTGGATGTACACTCATGCCATGCTCGCTCCACTCGAAGGAATCTGGCAAAGCGTCGGTATGAAAAGTGGCGCAGGAATCATCAATCCAGGATTAAGTGTTTGGGTGTTTTCCTTGATGGGATATTTTGTAGATACACCTTTAGGAATGGCTCGTGGTGTCATGATTTTAAATGTAATAGCATTGTTAGGATTTATCTTTTTTGCTAGAAAAAGTTTGCAAGGAGAGGAACAACAGCAATGGTACTGGGCATTAGCACTTTTAGCAGCAAACCCTTTGTATATTCTTTTTTCGAGAAAAATATGGGCGCAAGATGTGTTGCCGATTTTCTGTTTACTATTTATCGTAGGACATTTTTATCGAGAAAAAAAATGGGGAGCTTTCACTTGGGGAATGATCGGAGCGATGTTGGGACAAATTCATATGAGTGGATTTTTCTTTGCTTTTGGACTATTTTTGTTGTCTATCTTTTTTGATTATAAAAGAAAAATAAAATGGCAATGGCCATTTTGGTTCGTGGGAAGTGTACTTGGAAGTATTGGATTATTGCCTTGGATTTATGAAATGATTTATCATCGAGGAGCCTCCTCGACGAGTTGGGAGAATTTGTATAAATTCGATTTTTACCTTTATAGTTTTATAGATCCTTTGGGGTTGAATACGATGTATTCGTTGCGAGAACACTTTTGGGATTTTATCAAGATGCCATTTGTGTTTGGTATGCCGACTTATTTGGTGGCAGTTGGACATTTGATTTTGGTAGCTGTGGCGTTGAAATTAATACAGCAGATTTTTTATTTGCTATGCTCTATCCGTGCCAAGGTTCGAAACCGTGCCACGGATAATTCGACTGAAAATAAATTTGTAAATAGATTGTTATATAAAAGTAATGCAACTGAATTTTACTTGCTTGCTACACTATTTAGTTTAGGAATATTAATGAGTTTTAGTGGTGTGAAGATTAGACCTCATTATTTAATTATCGCTTATCCATTTCTCTTTTTGTATGTCGTCAAGTTACTTTTTTCTCATAAAAAAATATTAGCGGTACTTGTCGCAGTTCAATTATTTATCAGTATTTGTTTATTAACTTTTATTCATCAGAATGGAGGAGCAGAAAAAGGAGATTATGGAAAAGCATATCATTTGCAAACTGAAACGCCGAAAAAAGTGGAATAGTGGATTAGTTATATAGTTTATCTGTTGATTAGATATTCAGGCGTGATAGTGAAACCATAATTAGTGAATCAGTTGATTAGTTTATCAGTAAATCAGACGAGAAGTGAAATCATGATTTGAAAAACTGATGACCAAATCTATATTTCAAAAATATACCCTTCCGCCACAAATTTTTCATATTTCTTTTTATCAAATTTATACAATTTGGCAGGACGATGAGCGACCCCTTCTTGCATTTCATCAAGATCTACTAAGATTTTCATGGAAAGAATTTTTTTCCTAAAATTTCTTTTATCAATCTCCTTGGAAGGTTCCAAAATGGCTTCGTAAAGATGTTGTAATTCTGTCAACGTAAATTTTCGAGGAAGTAATTCAAAGCCTACAGGGCGCATTCGAACTCGTCGTTTGAGTCGTTGAAAACAAGCATTCAAAATTTCATCGTGATCGAAAGCGAGGTTAATAGCTGCTTTGATTGAAACCCATTCAGCTTTGGAAGAAAGTGCAGCAGTACCCTGTAATTTATAGTCTTTAATTTTTATCAAAGAAAAATAAGCGACTGTGATAACTCGGCCCATCGGGTGGCGATTGACTGCTCCAAAAGTTCGAACTTGTTCGAGATAAACATCTTTCAAACCGGTCAATTCTTGTAAAACTCGATTGGCAGAAGTATCTAGATCTTCGTTTGGGTAAACAAAGTTCCCAGGTAATGCCCATTGATTTTCGTAAGGTTGTTCTCCTCGTTTGATGACCAAGACCTTTAAATCTCCATCATCAAATCCAAAAATAATATTATCAACTGTAAAGGCTGACTTTGCGTAATCTTCAAAATTCGTCATTCAGTTTTGTTTGTATTTGGTTCGAAAATAGAGCTTTCTGAGGTTTTTTCATAAATTTAGTGCAGATTATGTTTTTACGTATTTGAAGGTAATATGTGTTTAATCTTTTGTCAAATAGGAAAACTAATTGTAAATCTTACAATATGTAAAATTAAAAAAAAATATGATAAATCTTACGAGTGATACAGTTACAAAACCATCGGAAGCAATGCTGCAAGCGATGATGAAAGCAGAGGTTGGAGATGATGTTTTTAGAACTGATCCAACAGTAAATGCTTTGGAAGAAAAAGCGGCCAAACTTTTTGGGATGGAAGCGGCATTGTTTTGTCCTTCGGGAACGATGACCAATCAGATTGCGATGAATGTTCATACTGGCAGATTGGAGGAAGTTATTTGTCATGAATATTCGCATGTGTACCAATATGAAACTGGTGGTTACGCAGCTAATTCTGGTATTCCAATGAATCTTTTGCAAGGTGATTTTGGGAAAATAAATGCTGACCAAATTGCTGCTGCTATTCGCCCAGATTATGATTGGTTGCCGAAAAGCAAATTGGTGGTACTCGAAAATACGACTAACAAAGGTGGCGGAAGTTATTATACATTGGAAGAGATTCGACCGATCCAAAAGTTGTGTGCAGAGCAAGGTTTGGGATTGCATATGGATGGTGCTAGATTTTTTAATGCGTTGGTAGAGTTGGGCGATGATTCTGCGGAGTGGGGAGCGGAGTTTGATAGCATTTCGATTTGTTTGTCCAAAGGATTGGGTGCGCCGGTTGGTTCATTACTTTTGGGAAATGCGAAGATGATGAAGCAAGCACGGCGACAACGAAAAGTGATGGGCGGTGGCATGAGACAAGCTGGATTTTTAGCGGCGGCTGGTATATATGCTTTGGATAATAATGTCGATCGGTTGAAAGAAGATCATGAAAATGCTCGTATGATTAGTAGCGTTTTAGAAAAATTGGATTTGGTAGAAAACATCAGAAGAGTGCAAACAAATATTTTAATTTTTGATGTGAAAAACCCTTGGACGGCGAATTCTTTTTTGGAAAAAATTAGAGAGGCGGGAATTACTGCTGCACCTTTTGGTCCACAGACGGTGAGATTTGTAACACATTTGGATGTGACGAAAGAGATGGTTGGAGAGGTAATTGAGATTTTGGAGGCAATGTAATCTTCGGAAATTAATATATTTCTTCTGTAGCAGGAGCTACGGAGTTACTTTTCCGAAGCGGGAGCTTTGGAATTACTAAAAAAAAAATGCCAAAAGAAATAGAAAGAAAATTCCTCCTTAAAAACGATAATTGGATATCTGAAATTACCTCTCAGGAAATTATCAAACAAGGTTACCTCAGTACCAAAAAAGAGCGAACTGTACGAGTTCGTATTTTTGGAAAAAAAGGATTTTTGACCATCAAAGGAGAAACAGTCGGAATGACTCGCTTAGAATTTGAATATGAAATTCCAGTTCAAGAAGCAAATGAATTGTTGCAACTGTGTGAAAAACCATTGATTGAAAAAGAACGATTTATTGTTCTGAGAGAAGAATTGAAATGGGAAATTGATATTTTTAAAGGAGAGAATGAAGGCTTAAAATTAGCTGAAGTTGAGTTGGAAGAGGAAAGTCAAGCTGTTGATATTCCAGATTGGGTAGGGGAGGAAGTGACTTTTGATCGTCGGTATTTTAATTCTAGTTTGGTGAAGTTGCCTTTTAAGCAATGGTAAAAATTAGACCTTATCCTTAGCTACTTAGTTTGTTAAGATTGAGCTGTTTAAAAATTACACATTGATGATGAAATTGTTGTCGCTCAAAAAAATCTAAATAGAATTTAGAACGGTCAGCAATAGCCCAAATAATTTGATCCTTTTTTTCAGCTTGGTAGAAAGAATAATCATAAGATCCTTTTAAAAAATTATGAATAGTTCTTACTCTTTCAAAAGTTATTTTTTGTTGATTTATTTTTTTTAATAAAACTGGAAAAATACTTTCGACAAAAGGTGACCAATCAAATACATTTTTACTGGAAAGCTTTTCAACTTTAAATAACATATCATCACTAGAAATAATATTGCCTTTTAAATCTAAAATTAGAGATTGAATATTTTCTACTTTTTTCATAAATCAAAATTTTAACTGTAAACAAGAACTTAAAGTATATAATGCAATTTTGTTGCCAGTTGATACTTTTGAAAAAAAATCATACATATACATCTTGGTTTTCAAAGAAAAAGCCTTTTTACTTAGAGCTTGTTGGGGCATTTTTAGGCCAAACTTAATTTCCCAACAAGTTCTGTAAAAAGGCTTTTTCTTTTGCGATTAATTTAGGAAAAATAAATGCTAAGGAATGCGAACTAAATAAATGCAGATTCTTGACAGGATATTTTGTCCATATTTTTCACTTTAAAATCCTGAAAATATCAACATTTATGCGGCTTTCAAAGCAAAAACTATGAACAAA
>Ga0114957_1001448_pt1 | contig 26046 bp, 19 predicted proteins | sample BantaG_FD_87175 | JGI IMG/M metagenome (GOLD analysis project Ga0114957, IMG submission 87175) | Marine algal microbial communities from Bantry Bay, Ireland - BantryBay_4 metaG | ecosystem: Host-associated > Algae > Red algae > Unclassified | place: Bantry Bay, Ireland | collected 2014-11-21
TGCCTGTGCGACAACTCGTTGGCGTGCCTGTGCGACAACTCGTTGGCGTGCCTGTGCGACAACTCGTTGGCGTGCCTGTGCGACAACTCGTTGGCGTGCCTGAGCATCAGTGTATTGAGAAAATGAAAAATATCGCCGAAAGAAACGTGCGGAGAAATTGGACTATCGAATTCACTTTGCCTTGACCTGCGGTGCTGAGAGTTGTCCGCCTATCGCATTTTATAAATAAGAAGGAATTGATGATCAATTTGATTTGGCGACGGTGTCGTTTTTGGAGTGGGAGTCAGTCATAGATCATGAAAATGAAAAGGTGACTAAGACTGCCTTATTTCAATACTTTAAATTTGATTTGGAGGAGAGAAGGGAATTAAGAAAATTTATAAAACTATATTGGGAATAAACATTGATGACTATAAAATTTCTTACAGTGATTATTCTTTGAAAGAATACTTGGATAATTTTACAGGGTAATAATTAATAGAAATGCGATGAGATAAAAAAGATTTTTAATCTTCAGTCTTGTGGCAAGCAATATAAAAACATACAAAATGATTAAAACGATAAATTTTAAAAAATTAGAAGATAGAACTCCCGCTTATCATCAGGTGAATGGATTGGATTTAGTGATTGTGAAATACGATAAAGAGGTTTCTGTACTATACGGGCGATGTTTACACCGAGGGGCATTGATGGCGGACGGCCATATCGAAGGAGACAGTCTAATATGTGGTTTGCATGGCTGGGACTTCAGGTACGATACTGGCGTTTCTGAATATGATAATAGTGAAGCTTTACATAAATTTAAAGCTGAGATAAAAGATGATTTCGTTTGGGTAGATGAAAACGAGATTGATAAGTATTTAGTAGAGCATCCACAACCATTCAATCGAGATGAATACCTTGGACAGTATGCGGATACCAATCCTCAGGATACAGAGCCTTATAATAAGTTTATAAAGTCTCTTGCTCAGAATGGTTTGAAGAAATATGGGCATCATGGGCCGTCTGCATCCATGGGAGTAGATCGAAATAAATTGCCTAAGTGGGAGGATATTCAATTCTTACCAGCGCAGTTAGCACAGCGTCCATTACTTGATGATGAGAAAGTATCGACTTCTGTTGTCATTGGACCAAGAGCAAAGAAGCCACTGAAATTAGATATACCGATGTTTGTTTCTGATATGAGTTTTGGTTCCTTATCTAAGGAAGCCAAAATTGCACTAGCAATGGGAGCGGAATTATCGGGTACAGGTATCTGCAGTGGAGAGGGTGGAATGTTACCTCAAGAACAAAAAAATAATTCTCGCTACTTCTACGAGTTAGCTTCTGCGAAATTCGGTTTTGCTTGGTCAAAAGTAAAAAAGGCACAAGCTTTTCACTTCAAAGGAGGACAGGGGGCAAAGACGGGGACAGGAGGTCATCTTCCAGGAAATAAGGTCACCAAAGAAATTGCCAACGTACGAGATATTAAAGAAGGGCAGACGGCGATCTCCCCAGCAGCTTTCCCAGACCTAAAGACGGTAGAAGACTTTAGTAATTTCGCTGCTGAAGTACGCAAGAAAACGGGAGGGATACCCGTCGGATTTAAAATTGCGGCCAGCCATATAGAAGCAGATATTGATTTTGCATTAGCGGTAGGAGTAGATTATATTATCCTTGACGGTAGGGGGGGAGGTACAGGTTCAGCACCTACGATACTGAGAGAAAATATCAATGTCCCGACAGTACCTGCACTAGCAAGAGCGAGAAAGCATCTCGATAAGGTAGGTGCTAAGGATATTACACTTATCATCACGGGGGGACTTCGTGTGCCAGAAGATTTTGCCAAAGCATTGATGATGGGAGCTGATTCAATAGCTGTTGCCAATTCTGCATTGCAAGCCATTGGCTGCTTAGGTATGCGAGCTTGTGGCTCGAATAATTGTCCAGTCGGTATAGCCACTCAAAAAGATCACCTTCGAAAAAGACTAATCATAGAATCATCAGCCCAGCAGCTGAAAAATTTCTTTGAGGCTTCTAATGATTTAGTTAAGGTTATCGCACGTGCTTGTGGACACGACAATGTTCAAAAATTTAATCAAAATGATTTGTCTACCCTGAAATGGGAGATTCACCAATTAACTGGAATAAACTATGCAGGGATACATTAAAATAGATAAGTACATACATCAACATTGTCAAACCATAGCTAAATTTGGGAGAAGTTTTGCTGAAAGCAAAGAAGATGATAGCCATACTAATTTGAGCTTGGATGAAATTGGTAAAACCATCTGGGGAAGATGGGTAAATGTTAATAATAAAAAGTATATGTTGGGCTTAGATCTCCCTACGCAGAAATTTAACCTAGTAGATAAAAATAAATCATTAGTTGTTTCTTTCGAAATGAAAGGCAAAAAGCAATCTGATGTGGAGTCGGATTTGGCAAGCTATATTAATGACAAATTGTCTTTAGATGGGGAAGACTTTTTAAAGCCTCTACACTACGAAATTCCAGCCTATGATTTTGTGGATGAGGAAATCCCCAAGTATCATGTTGATCAGATGGATGTCTGGTTTCAATATAGATCCTTAGCAAAGAAAACTTGTCTGCTTTTGACGGATCATTTGCAAACGGCAGCAGAAATTAGAATATGGCCGCATCATTTTGATACAGGTATTTACATAGAATATGATAAACAGATTGGAATCGGTTTTGGCTGGGCTATGGCGGACAGTATAATGTCTGAAGCCTATTTTTACTATTCTGTTTATGGAGTAAATGGTTTTAAAGTCAATTATGACAATCCAATCAAGTTGTCCGTTGGAAAGTGGATCATAAATGAGAATTGGAAAGGAGCTGTTTTGTCATTGAGCCAAGCTACAGAAAGTAATGCAGCAACATTTTTACGAGAATCGACAAGTTGGGCTTTAGAAAAACAAAGCTCTTAAATTAATTCGCATGTTCTGCTAAAAAAAATAAAACAATTTGCCTATAATTTGTCTTATATCCATGTAAGTAGTTCGTCAATATAATGTATACAGATGCTAGCTAAGAAGTGGTGAGGGATTTTATCTAGCCGCATCCTGCAGTTTCTGAATTGATTTCAACTATGTTAGAGTCTGTATCGTAAATTTTCTAGGTAGTTTATAATGGAGGAGTATTTAAGTCGACATCATATTTTTAAAAACTTTAGTCTGGATGAGATTAAACAAGTTGCATCTATTTCTGAAATTGTAACATGCAGTAAGCATCAAGTTATATTTAGTGAAAAGCAGCCCTCTAAGAGATTTTTTATCTTAAAAAAGGGTAAAGTTAGGGTGCAATTATCCAGCGAAAAAAATTATGAAGCCACCAAAGGTATGGTATTTGGGGACTGGGCTATGTTGAATGATACCGTTAGGTTGGCTACTTGTCAGGCTATCTTAGATTCGGAATGTATAGCGGTTGACTATAGTCGCCTATTAGATTCAGAATCATTCCCAGCTGAGATTGCATTGAAACTAGTTTTGCAATTAACTAAATCCGTCATCAGCCGCGTACAAACTTCATCACATGTTGCAAGTGAAATACTTATTTCCAGTGGTGAAAATAATAATGTTGAATTTAAGCAAACGCTGAGGCTAAATCTTAAAATCAACAAGAAGGATCCAAAAATTGAATTTGCTTCACTAAGAGCCATCGCAGGATTTTTGAATGGTGATGGGGGTGTGCTCTTTATTGGTGTCAAAGATGACAAGAGTATTTTTGGAATAGAGGCAGACAAATTCCGAAACGACGATAAAGCACTACTGCATGTCGGTAACTTGATAAATGGTAAACTAGGAAAGGAAGCGGCTACCTACGTTCACGCTACTATAATACATTTGATGGGAAAATCTCTGCTCAGAGTGGACTGTGCTCCCTCTCCAACTCCAATTTATTTTGATGATAACAATGAACAGTACTTCTTTGTTAGACAAGGCGCAATGACTTATTCCTACAATTTAGAAGAAACAGTCAATTACGTGCTAGAAAATTTTTAAAACAAAAAATAAAAATAATGAAAGCTATTTGGAATGATCAAGTGATCGCAGAAAGTAACAACACCATTATCGTTGAAGACAATCATTATTTTCCTGAAGACAGTCTCAATAAAGAATTTTTTGTGGATAGCGATCACGAATCTACTTGTTGGTGGAAAGGTATAGCTAAATACAAGTCTATAAAAGTGGGAGAGAATGTGAATACAGATGCAGTTTGGTATTATGCAGATCCAAAAGATGAGGCGAAGAAAATTAAAGGGCGATATGCATTTTGGAAAGGCGTAAAAATAGAAAAATAATGAGCATTAATCATCTTGAGCAATTTACAATTACTAGAAATCGTACTGAAGATATTTGTGCACCACTAGAAATAGAAGATTATGTAGTGCAGCCCATCATCGATGTGTCACCCCCAAAGTGGCACCTCGCTCACTCAACTTGGTTTTTTGAACAATTCATCTTAGTCAATCACGCCAAAGACTATGAGATTTTTCATGAAGATTTCGCCTTTCTCTTCAATAGTTACTACAACAATATGGGGGAGAGATCTCAACGTCATCATAGAGGGTTTATGACTCGCCCTACGGTATCACATGTCTTAGAATATCGTAAGTATGTCACCAAAAAAATGCAAGAGTTGATCCAAGATAATCCTAGTCAAGAGGTAGTTGATTTGGTAGAGATAGGTATTCGACATGAACAGCAGCATCAAGAGTTGTTAGTCTATGATATAAAATATATCCTAGGTAGTCAACCTACACATCCAAGCTTAGGTAATTACTTTGACTTGAAGGCAGAAGCACATCAGCAGGAGTGGATTAAAGTGCCAGGTGGCTTGTACAATATTGGATATCAGGGGGACGCATTTTGCTTTGACAATGAACTTCCAGTGCACAAGCAATACGTTCAAGACTTTTCAATCAGTACAAAACTTATCACCAGTGGTGAGTACCTTGAGTTCATTAATGCTGGAGGATACAAAAATTTTGATCTCTGGCACGAAGAGGGCTGGCACTTTATCAATAATAATAATATTGAAACACCTCTATACTGGCAACAACAGGATGGCAAATGGTTCTGTTATACTTACAACGGACTAGAAGAGTTGAATAGAGATATACCTGTCATGCATGTCTCCTTATTTGAAGCTTATGCTTATGCAGAGTGGAAAGGTATGCGTTTGCCTACAGAATTTGAGTGGGAGATTGCTTCTGACAAATTCAATTGGGGACAAGTTTGGGAGTGGACAAATTCTGCTTACTTGCCTTACCCAGGATTTACAAAAGTAGAAGGCGCTTTGGGAGAGTATAATGGTAAATTTATGGTCAACCAAAAGGTACTCCGTGGATCATCAGTAGCCACTCCACCAGGACACGAACGCCCCACTTACCGTAATTTTTTCGGTGCTGGAAATCGTTGGATGTTCGCTGGTTTCCGATTAGTGAAAAAGTAGAAGTTGTAAAAATTATTTGTATACATCTCTATTCCCTATTACACAAGTAGTGTTGAATAAAGGGAGTGAAATCGTTTATTAAAATTGAATAAAGAAATATGACGTTTTTAGAACATGTAAAAGATGGGCTAGCAAAAAATCCTAAGAAATTGTCATCACGTTATTTCTATGACGCTACTGGAGATGCACTCTTTCAGAAAATCATGAAACTGGAAGAGTACTACCTACCCAGATTCGAAATGGATATCATTACCAACAAGAGTACACAAATTGCGAGAGACCTTGCTAAAGAACATAAGCATATTGAAGTATTAGAACTTGGAGCAGGGGACGGCACCAAGACAAAGCATATGCTCAAAGCATTCATGCCGCATTTTGATCAAGTAGATTATGTGGCTATGGATATTTCCGATAATATTTTAAAAACTAATGAGGCAGAGATGAAAATTATTATTCCTGACTTAAAGCAGACTAACTATGCAGGGGATTACTTTGAAACATACAAATCAGTGCCCAATGTAAAAGCTGGAGGGAGACTTGTGCTCTTCTTAGGTTCCAATATCGGAAACTTTATTGTCGATGACGCTGCTGAATTTTTTAAATTCATTCAGACTAAGTTGACGACACAAGACTACTTGCTAGTTGCCTTTGATTTGGCAAAACATCCTCGAAGGATCATTGCTGCCTATGATGATAAAGAAGGTGTTACGAAGCATTTCAATCTAAACTTACTGACTCGGATCAATCGTGAATTAGGTGCAGATATAGACGTCTCTAAATTTGATCACTATCCTTTTTATAATCCATTCACTGGTGTGACTTCCAGTCAGATCATTAGCCTCGAAAAGCAGACCATCAACCTTGAGGGCGGCTACTCCGTAGACTTTGATGCTTTCGAAGCAATTCATACTGAGGTATCTAAAAAATACTTTCCAAAGGATATTAGAGAGTTGGCGGAGAAGGCTGATATGCACATCGCTAAAGAATATTTTAACGCTACTGAAGACTACGTCTTTACTTTATTTCAGCCCAATGCCTAAGCCAGCTATATTACTCACGGGTCAAGCGGCAGGTACTTGGTATACAGATACTTTGCAGCATTTATATCCGACACGTGAGTTCCATATTGTACAGGTAGACTTTGACCCGATCAATTCATTGCTACCAGATAAATTGAAAGAAGCAGCTCCATTATTAGAGCCCTATTTCAAGGCCTTAGAAAATATACAGCAGCCCTACATTCTCGCAAATATCACACTCCATGAGGCAGTTCAGTATTTCTCCTTTACTCCAAAGTATTTCATTTCCATAGTGGACATTCTTGATAAAGAGTTGAGCAAGCGTTCAGATAAGGTGATTATCCTTGGCACCAAATATACTATGAATCATAGTTTCATTCCCTCGTTAATTCCTGAACAGTTGGTAGATCAACTACCCGCAGATTTAGAGGATGAAGTAGATGAATTGAGAAATGTGTATAACCATGAAGGAGATAAAGAAAGATCTAAAATCCTCTTCCAAAAATTGGAACAAGACTTTCCTGATTATAATTTCATGATTGCCTGTACGGAATTAGCTATGGTGTTGAGAGATGCTAATCCTAGTCCAAGAATAAAGATTACTCATCTTCCGCTCTTGCAGTGTGAGTTTCTTGTTGAGAATTCTTTAATTATTTGATTTTTTTATGGTGCTTATCTAGCGTTTTCTTCAACGCAAAGTCCGCAAAGACAAAGATTGTAGGTTCGACGCAAAGACCGCGTAGGGTGCATTCTAATTTGAAAATTGAGTAAGCAAAAAACAAATGATCCAAAAAGCTCGCTCTTTAGATCATTTGTTTTTACTATTTTATTTATCACAAGCTCGCTGCAAAGTGGCATGGAAAATTGCACATTGAAATTTCATTATTAAAATCATTATCGTATTTTCGGTCTTCTTCTCTTTCCACCTGGTTTGATTGGAGCACCACCTCGATTCATACGAGACGCTTGTTTTATAGCCCCCTTATTTTTCATCATCTTATCGAATTGCGCGACCTGCTCTTTAATTTGAGGGGTACGTACATTTAGACTTTTTAAGATTCTATGATGCTGTTCTGCCACTTTCCATTTTCCGCGGTTGGCGTTGATAGAAGCTAATTGCAATGCGACCATAGCTTTCTCATCGTCAGAAGGAAGTTCGATTGACTGCGCTTTATTCAGCCACATCTCAGCCGTATCGGTGTCCTTTCGTTGCATAGCCATAGACCCTTTTAGTAGGTAGTATAATGCACGATACGTTTTATATAACCAATTTGGCTTTGGCGTCATATCTAGTCGCTTCTCTGCCTCTTCAAATTTGTTTTCTTGCATCAGAGTACTCGCTGACTGTATCGTACCCATCATGATGTAACTGACCGTCATGATAACGAATAGCAACCAAAACCAAATGGCATACCAAAATCCGAAACCACTCATGAACGTAAAAACCAATCCACCTATCAGGCCTAGCGCCATCAAGCCGAATTTTACATATATATTTATTGAAAGCATGATTTATCTGTTTGACACAAAAATAAGCTAATTGAGGCCAAATGAGGTCTTGAAAAGGACTAAAATTGTCAATAAAGTACAATCTACTCCATCCAATCCTTATCACTCAGGAGCATATAGTTGAGATGAACTGCTAATTTGATGGCCTTAGGGAATACTTTTTTAAATATATTTTCAAAATAGGCGTCTGCTTGTACTCGATTATCGTCCGTGAGCGCCAGCGTATTCATAAGCACCGCTCCTCCATGCAATAAGCAATTTTTGAGATTTTCTAGGTATTCCTCTTTCCAAAATTCTGTTGGGATGATATTGTCCAAAAATATATCACTACAGATCAGCTGATAGGATTCTTGCGTGGTAGCTGCAAATACAAGTGCGTCGGCACAGATCAGCTGTAGAGGACATTTGATGTTTTTAGCATTATATGCCTCATATAGATATACCACATTTTCATCTAATTCCACACCAGTATAGTAGGCATCTATTCCAAAAGTTTTACTTAGGATAAGAGGGATAGAGCCCAGACCAAAGCCCATGATGAGTACCTCTTGTTTACGAACTTTGGCTAAATTCATTTGAGAAAAAGCTCCAGAAAAATTGTGGTAGTTTTCGTCAAAAGAGTAGACTGCATTTTCGCTACAGAGTTGCAGCTTTCCACTTTGCATACATATGTATAACTCAGGATTGACCTCGCTAGGCGCACTTTCGATATGCACCTCTTTGATATAACTGAGCCATTTTTTCCAAGCAGCGATCATGACTCGCGATTATGCAGAACGTTGTCTTTCCCATGAACGATATTCGGAGGATAAGTCAAAGATGTGCTTGAGAATGTTTTCATCATCCTTCGAAAGTTGAAGCCCCCTACGCGCCAGTACCAGATTCGCCGTCTCGATGACTTTCTCTATACGATGCGTTTTGTAGCTACTGTCAGGTCCCCCCCAAGTAAAAGAAGGAATAAAATTTTTCTGAAATCCAGCACCATAGATATTACATGCTACACCAGCTACGGTTCCAGTGTTGAACATCGTATTGATTCCAGCTTTAGAGTGATCACCCATGATCAATCCACAAAACTGCAGTCCCGTCTTCGTAAAACTAGAAGTACTATAGTCCCAGAGTTTGACCTCTGCGTAATTATTTTTCAGATTACTATTATTCGTATCGGCTCCGAGATTGCACCACTCACCGATGACGGCATTGCCGAGATACCCTTCGTGGCCTTTATTAGAGTAGCCTTGCATCACAACATTATTCACCTCACCACCCACCTTACAGTGAGGCCCGAGTGTCGTGCCACCATATATTTTAGCGCCCATCTTGAGTACAGAATTTTCGCCAAGCACAAATGGTCCGCGAATCAGACAGCCCTCCATGATTTTAGCATCCTTTCCGATATATACAGGACCTTCTGTCGCATTGATCATACAGATAGATACCTCAGCGCCCTCTTCAATAAAAACATTTTCTCTCCCGATCACTCTCGCGAAGGAAGGTACAGGAAGCGTTTCTCTTCTTTTTGTGATCTGCTCAAAATCATGTTGAATGGCCTGCGCATTGAGGCTAAATAAATCCGACAGCTGCTTTATTTGTAGTAGGGGAGTCTCACCTATTTCGAATCCTTTGAGTTCATTGATATCCTCATTTTGGATCAGATTATCAAATTGGCGCTCATTGAGTAGTGCTGCAATCAGATCGCCATCTTTGAGTAGTGCCTCATTTTCTTGCAGCTGTTCTATTAGTTTACAGATATGAAATGTAGGCAGCACACTTGCATTGACGACATAGTTTTTTTCCTTGATTACGATGGGAAATTTATCCGAGAGATAGTCTTGCGTGATAAACGATACATTCGCCGAAAAATACTTTTGCCATTTTTCTTGGATGGTCATGATTCCCAGACGCAGCATACCTACTGGCTTGGTGTATGTCAGGGGAAGGAGTTTTTCGCGGGTATCATCATCAAACAAAATGATATTCATTACACTGGTGTTTATAGCTTCTTATGTATATAAGTAATTGAGCCTAAATATTACTCAAAAAATATGGCAAAAAAAAATCTCATTTCCAAATTTGAAAATGAGATTCCTGTTTTTTCTACGAAAGCAAGAAGTCTAGCTTTCTGCTTTGTCTTCTTTAGCTGCTTCAGCTTTGTCTTCAGTAGGAGCATCTTCTGCTTTCTTGGCAAATTTTGTCTTAGAGAAACGCTTGTTAAATTTATCAATTCTACCCGCAGTATCTACAAATTGCATTTTACCAGTAAAAAATGGGTGAGAATCGCTAGAGATTTCTAGCTTAATCAATGGATATTCCGTTCCATCTTCCCATATTACAGTATCTTTAGTTGGAGCACATGATTGTGTGATAAACATCTTATCTGTAGATAAGTCCTTGAAAACCACTTTTCTATACGCTTCTGGATGAATTCCTTTTTTCATTTTATATAGTATTAGCTATAAATTATACATTTAAGAACCGCAAAGATAGCTAAATTCAGACGAATATGCTACAAATATCCCTAAAGTTAATGGTTCTCAGCTGGATGTTTAATCTTATTTATATTCCTATGTTTTTAGGTTGTTCGAGGTCTATTAGGAGCTTGATTTTTGGGCGTGTCCCATCGATCAAAAGCGAAGAGCTTTTATCGATAGGTCGGGCTTTCCATGGGTCCGCTGCGCTCCCGTCCCGATAAGAAAAAGATCGGGACCGCCTTCCTACGTCGTCGCCATTCCTATCCCTCACGCATTTGGCTCGGCTGCCGGGCTTTTCAAGGTTCTAGGTATTAGGCGCTAGGTCCTAGTTTTTGCCAAAAGTATGTGTCTTGAAGACATGATACATCGCGTCTCTGCGCATGCGAGGTCTCCATATTTTGATTTGGCGAAAATAAATAAACCTTGTAAAGAAAATAATGTCACTCCGCTAGAGTTCTGTTCTGTTTCCGATTGGATTTTCTATAATAATGTCACGCCGCTGGCGTTTTGTTTGGAATTTATCGGTTTGATTTTCTCTACGCGTTTTTGAATCTAAATTTGGAAATAGGATTCCAGCAAAAGATGTAAAACTAATACCTAGTACCTATAAACCTAATACCTTCTGAAAACGCGTGAGGGATGGGAAGTGGAATTAAGGTGCTTTAAAAGCAAATAATCTATACTGATCATGGGAATAAATAACACCATCATCTGACATCTTAAAGTCACTAGAATCGAAGTCTAGTGTCTGAAGGGGAGTATCTAATCCATCCACCTCTCTCGAATCCGCTAGATAGAAATGATCTATATCTCCAGTAAAAATATCCATCTTCAACAAATAACTCTGTTCTCTTCTTTTGTAAAAGTATATATGGTCTTGATAAATTGCTGCATTACTTTCTTTACTTCTGATAAGTATTGAACCAAAATCTTCAGTAGCAAAATTGTCCTTTCGCCAGTTTTGATTTCCATTAGTTGTATTAAAAGAGTAGGCTTCGGTTCCTAGGGCTATCAGGGTATTGTCTTTTAGGTAAAGACCAGATGACAAGTCATTAAAAAAAGTAGATTCATTTTTCCATATTATATTTCCTGTGTTAATGTCAAGGCAGAACAAGTCAAATCCTTTTGCAAAATATATATGCATATCATCATTAATCATTGAAACTTCTCCAGAAATAGGTTCGCTACTAAATCTCCACTCGAAAGTCTCTTGATCAATATTATAGGCGTTCACATGTTTGTCTGAATTAGATGTAGAAAAGATGATTAAAGTTTCTCCTTGATTATTCTTGTGAAATAAAAGTTTTGTACCATCTGTTAAATTTGAATCATCTTCTAATATTATTGGCCAGTCATCATTGACCAAAGTATTAATATCTTTCACAGGTACAGTGGTAAATTCTGTATAATTCTCTTCATCATCATATTGTGTAGCAATGTAAAGTTGGTCTTCAAAAATAGATAATTCATTTACTTTTGTTCCAAAGAAAGATTCATATTCCAGAATTCCTTCTCCATCAATAGCATTTATTATGATAAGCTTTTGTCTAGAGTTGTCTATAAAATATAGAAGACCGTTGTGAATTTTTGGCTCTGTGAAAAGAAATCCTGTCTCTACCAATCCATAGTTGTTCCAAACCTCCGCGCCGCTAGCCGCATCTAAGGCTATAAAGCCATTTAACTTTGGATTGTGATAGATAACTAAGTCATCAAAGAAAATTGGATGCTGTACAAAATAGCTTTCGCGACTCGCTATAGTACTTGTGGTATCTGTCAGTCGTTCCCAAATGAAGTCATCAAGAATAAGTTCATCTACCATTTCTTCATCCATAGCATCAGAATCCATGTCGATAGAGTCATCATCTGAACACGAAAATATGCAGAGCAGTGCGAGGAGTAGTAAGGAAAGTGGGTATCTCATGTTTAAGTTTTTGTTCAATTATAATTACTATCTTAAATGTAAGTAATAAAAAGGTATTTAAATAAGCTTGTAAAGGAAATAATGTCACTCCGCTGGAGTTCTGTACTTTTTCCGATTGGATTTTCTATAATAATGTCACGCCGCTGGCGTTTTGTTTGGAATTTATTGGTTTGATTTTCTCTACGCATTTTGAATCTAAAATTGGAATTAGGATTCCAGCAAAAGATGATTTTTGAAACTAGTACCTAGTACCTAGTACCTAGTACCTAGTACCTTCTGAAAACGCGTGAGGGATGGAAAGGACTGATGCGATAGCAGCAGGTCCGAGTATCTTGACCATAGCGATAGCGAATGTCAAGATAGGAAGGACGGGAGCGAACGCGGACTCCTGCACAGCCCGACTCCAGATCAGCAAAAGGGGAGGCCTAGTGTTTAGCTTTTGCTGAGATGGAGGCACGCCCAAAGAAGAATGTTTATTCGTTGAACTGTAAATTTGTTTATTTGAAAAGGCTGGCTGTCGTCTGTGATATAAACAAAAAAGCGCCAAAAGCTAATAGCCAAAGGCAGACTTCCGCAAGTAAAATTCGTAATCCATAACCCATGATTTATAATTCTCTTTTACTCAATATTCTCATCAAGAATTACTTCTGATGATCTTCTCTTTGAGAAAAAGCTAAAGCCAATCAACAAAAAGATGCCTACTATAATGCCTAGCAAAATGTAAGTTGAGTAACGGTCGTAAAAACTGGAAAGTATTCGTAAAGGGCTAAGTTCATTATCTCTATACAATGTAGTGAGGGTTATACTATATATCTCTAAATGAGAACCGAATTTAAGTAATATGGAAACTATGAAAACGGCGAGTATACTTCTGGAAAGTTTCTTGTGAAACAAAATGAGAGGAACCAAGCAGACGCAAACTGCCATAATGATGTAAGTGCTTCGGTATGCGCCAGTGTAGAAATGTGAGAAATCAATATCCTTGTATTCATAAAGTAAAGAGAGACAATTATAAAACGCATCGAGTATCAGAATCCAGCGCGTAAAATTTAATGCTCTAGCTGGAATTTCTTTATCCGCAAGAAATCTCCTAGCAAACCAAATTGTCATTACCGTGAAAGGCAATGACATGAGCAAAGGGATATTTATATGTACACTAACCAAGGTTTAGGTATTACTTCTTCAAAGCTATCGGCGCAGATAAGATCTCATCTGGGATATCAAATGCTTCCACTAAAGCGTCAGCCTGATTGCGAACCTGGAGGCACAGCTTGTCAACCAGTCGGCGGATCGCCTTGGTCTTTGCTGGGCTCATGTATTCGCTCTCCAAGTAAAAGTCCTTGTGCGATTCGATGGTATGTAGGGCATAGAGTTGACCCATTTCCTTGAGTGCCGCGCGTGTAGATTTGTCGCTGACCAACTTAGTTTGCGCGATGTATTGCTCCAAAAACGTACGCTCAATAAATGCCTCAGCCAACTGTAGTAAATGCGTCTGACAACGTAAAAATGCATCCGACGAACTCATCTTCTGTTTGATCAATCCACGCATACGTTGACTGACTGAGTACAATAATTTTTGCTCACGATATCTGAAGGTAGCCATTTGAAAATGTCCACTGAGGAGGTAAGCACTTTCTGATTTTCTTTTGGTAAATGGATTTTGCTCCATGACGAGTGTAGAGAACTGATTGCCTAGCATACGCAGCACCGCCATAAATCCATCATCATGAAATTCCTTGGAGAAGTTGGAAAGCAGTCCTTTGGATACTAAAAGCATCAGCACCGTATTGTCTCCTTCAAAGGTGGTGAAGATCTCGGTGTCGGCTTTGAGCTGACCCAGTCTATTTTCAGATAAATATCCCTTGCCTCCGCAAGATTCTCTAGCTTCCTGCAGTGCTGCAGTGGTAAACCAAGTGGAGTACGCTTTCATACCTGCCGCTAAACTTTCTATCTCTCGGATGTCTTTCTCTGAGCGTTGGACGAATCGATCTGTCAAATAATCTAGTCCGAAACTAAGCACATACGACTTGGCTAGGAGGGGCATCAAACGACGCTGGTGCGTAGGGTAGTCCAGCAGTAGCATCTCCTGTTCTCCAGGTTTGGTTTCGAATTGTCTACGCTGTAAGCAATGCTTGATTGCAATACTTAGACCTGTCTTTGCTGCACTGAGTCCTGCTCTTGGGACACATACCCGACCGCCCACCAAAGTACCTAACATCGTGAAAAATCTACGTGAAGGATTTTTGATCGGGCTAGTATATCTACCTTTGTCATTGATGTCTCCAAACTTGTTGAGTAGATTTTCTTTAGGCACTCTCACATTAGAAAACCAGATGCGACCGTTATCTACACCATTGAGTCCGATTTTGTAACCGCAGTCTTCTACTCGAACACCAGGGAGTAACTCGTGCTTTTCATTTCGGAGAGGAACTAGGACTGCGTGTACGCCATGGTTTTCGCCATCGACGATAAGCTGGGCAAACACGCTAGCCATAGTGGAGTGTATAGCATTACCTATATATTCTTTACCATCTTCTTCAGTCGGTGTATGGATAATAATCTCGTCGGTAGCCGAATCATATGTCGCAGTAGTCTGGAGTCCACGGACATTGGATCCATGACCTGTCTCTGTCATGGCAAAACATCCAAGGAGAGTAGCTTTGCCAGTATCCGTCAAATATTTATCGTGGTGCCGTTTGGTACCAAGCCAATTGATAGATCCACCAAATAGTCCAAACTGTACACCAAATTTGATAGCTAGGCTGAGGTCATGGTAGCCTAGGGTATCGAAGAGGGCAGCATATTTATCCATATCATTTTCTCCTCCATATTCGGGAGCGAAAGCGAGTGCCCCGAATCCTTGATCGGCTAGTGCTTTCGTCCACTGTAATGTATGCTCTCGATAATTTTCTTTGACAGGGAAATTCTGCAATCTAAATTCTGGATAGCTGAGTAGCTTTTTAATTTTAGCCTTGTAGTCCGTATATTTTTTATCCAAGGCTTTCGTCATTTCCTTGATTTCGAAATCAGCGATGACGCTTACCTCTTCTTCTTTGTCTTGTAAAAGCTCTGCGACTTCTGCATTAGTCGAACCCATAGAGGATTGTAAATCTTGGAGCGCAGCTTTGGTTTCATCATTGGTCCAGTACTGGGGGTCGTCACATTGATTGCAGTCTCTAGCGAGCATCATGCCCAATTCTATAATGGACTTGCTATCTACATTATGGGTTTTGCAGTATTCGGAAATGATATATTGCCAGTATTGGTAAATCTCATCTGATGGTGGATTGGTCGGGGTGCTCCAATGTGTGGCAATGACTTTATCCTCCAGGGTAAGTATATTGAGCGTGCTAATTTTTTCCTTGATCTTTCTAGATTCTTCTGGACTCAATACTCCGTCAGCCCAGCCGACATAGAACAATGGTAAGATGCTCATCAAGCCAGGGGAGTAATTTTTATTGTGGATGGTGGACACACTCATGATAATTGATTTTTAATGATTTCGAGGACTATACCTTATCTACATAGAGGTGTAATAGCCGCTACATAAAAGTACAACAATAAATTTGGGTTTTGGTTAAGACACTTGGACTTGAGATAGGGTATCAAAAAAAAAATCCCAGAGCGAATGATCGGCACTGGGACAGGGTGAATGTGTTTTTAGTTATCTCTAGTATGTTGATTTTGTCTTCCTAGCCGCCTTGTAATTATCTTGTATGGGGCTATAATTTAATCTCTTAGTTCTCTTCCTATATATCTAAATCAAATATTGGTTCTGAATATAAGGGAACGCTTGCTATAAACATATAAGTCAAATCTAGTGCCAAACATAAAGGATTTCGATATATGAATTTTGCCAATCTAAGCTTTTAGTAAAAGGTATGTATTTGCTTGAATTTGTGTTCAAGTTGTTAAAATTGTTTTAAAATTATGAAATTTGTAAAACAATTAAATATTAAGTGTAACTAAAATGTATACATTAATGTATTAATTGTGGATAACTGTAGTTAAAATGGAAGATAAATCATTGATAAACATAAAAATTACAGATTAAAATTAAATTTTATAAATAAATTGCTAAAACTATTACCATATAAAACATTTTGTTTTATATTTGCATAGTAATTATTTAGAAACGCTAAACATTGCAAGATGAAACACTTTAATAACAACACAACTTCTTATCATAGTCGTTTTCCTAATATCGATTTTGAAGTTTCAGGAGCGCAAGAATCATTTGGTGCTTGTCCCTCATCAGGCTCTGAAGTTAGGTTTACACCTTTTCGTCTATTGTCAGATTGGATTTACTATGTGCTAGTGGGCTTGTTCACTATGGTAAATAATGTATTTGAATTTGTAGTTACTTTTTTAAAACAGGCTAAGCTTTTGCCTTATTTCCGCTTTGCGATGGTGGGTGCCTTCTTGTACTTAGCATTTTACCAAAATGCTGAAAAAGGTGTGATGACTTATACCACCAATATGATGGCACCGCAAAATAGTAATAGTCCCTTGATGCATACTGCTGCACTCGTATCATCTACTAAGAAATCTAAGAAGAAAAAAGACCCTTTTGCTGAGGCATATATTAAGCGTTTTTCAAAAGTGGCCATAGTAGAGATGAATAAGTTTGGTATACCTGCAAGCATTAAGTTGGCGCAAGGCTTATTGGAGTCTAATGCTGGAAAGAGTAGATTGGCTGCAGAACACCTTAATCACTTTGGCTTGAAATGCTTTTCGAAAACCTGTAAGAATGGTCATTGCTCTAATCATAGCGATGACAGCCACAAAGATTTTTTCCGCAACTACAAAAGTGCATGGGAGAGTTGGAGAGATCACAGTCAGTTTTTGTCAGGTGCTAGGTATGCACATTTGAAATCTAACGGTACGGACTATAAGAAGTGGGCTAAGGGTCTCAAAAAAGCTGGTTATGCTACAGATAAGAAATACGATAAGAAGCTGATTGACATAATTGAGTTGTATGGGTTGGACCGATTTGATGGCTAGGTATTCGGAGTCAGGTATTAGGTTTTAGGAAATGGAAACATTATAATTTTTGCAGCTAATTGCTAAAAGCCAAAAGTCAATAGTTTATTTTAAATACACGAATACACGAATACACGAATACACGAATACACGAATACACAAATTGACAAATCAATAAGCCATGGAAAAATTAATATTTATCACAGTTACTTGTTTCTTCATGTTAAGTTTTGTGATGCATAAAGAGCGGGTTTACAATCCTGAGTTTGAAGCAAACATACCTTCTGTGGGAAAACAAATAGCAGAAGCGAGACTCCAAAAAGGATATTCACAGGCTGAGCTTGCTCAAATTCTACAAGTGAGCCTAAACAATCTTCAAAGTGTTGAGCGCGGTAAAGCAGTACCTGTTCGCGCATTATTGAATAAGATACAGAAAATTCTCGATTGCGAGATCGTAATGGATGCTCCCTACAGCCCTGTAGATCTGGCTATGAAACACTAAATTTTTAGCTGAGTTTACTTAGCTCAAAAGATGATGACCTATTTAACTGGCTCTTTAACCAGAGTAGTGTTTTATGCAGAGACATTGAATTGTCCATGAACGCTACCTCTGGTAAATGAGTTGATTTTCAAGAATCATTAAAGAATACGAATTTAGTTCTTACTTTTCGTGAGTCTCTTGTACAAGACTACCCTCTAGCAGGGTAGTCTTTTTAAATTAAAGTAGCTATAAACGTAGAAAGCAGAGAGACTAAGTCCCTCTGCCTTCGTAACAAATTTTGAGTCAGAAAAATTTGCACTATAACAATAACTATATGTTCATTTTAATTCTGAAATTAATTGATAAAAACAATCTTTTCGTTTAGAATCTTTCCAGATTGCTCTATAATAGAGAAGAAGTAAATTCCTTCAGAAAGATTTTGTCTTTCAAGTTGAATTTGATTGAAGCCTCTAGATGTCAATCCCTCAAACTCTCTAAGTATTCTTCCGTCCATATCTATTAGAGCAGCTTTATGCAGCCCTTCCTCAGCACTTGTCCACTGAACAAATATATTGTCTCTAGCAGGATTTGGTGAGACTACGATTTCTGTATTTGCAAATGCCTCCTCATTCATCTTGTCTTCTGCATTTCTAAATTCGAGAGAAGAGATTTCCATTTCAAAGCTTTTTAGCTCTCCATCACTTTCAATCTTGAAAATGATAGCTTGGATGTCGTTTAGATTAATTGCGTCTTCAGTTCCATTATTGAATCTGCTCAATGGAATATTAATTTCGTTCGATTCTCCTGAGGTAGTGATACTTGTTTTGTATTGTGCATCCCAATCCGTAACACTACTCTTGATTAACACTATTTGCATGGCTTGTGCACCACTCGTTTCAAAGTGTAGTGTATTATATGCGCTCACATCAACAGATCTGAAATTTGGCTTTAGTGATCTATAGATGCTTAGTGTATTGTCATAAGTACCATTCACTTCAATTGATCTTTCCAGTGGGTAGTTGTTTTCGGTAACCTGATCTGAACTAGGAATTACCTCATAGTTTATGTTTCCACCTTTTGTGTCGATGAACCATAATCCGTCTGCTATAAAGAGATCATCAAAAATTTCATCATTGTCATGCTTGATTCTAAAGCCCATGTCATAAACTGATCCTACTTCTACAGATACAAATTCGCTGTAGTGTCCTTCGATAGTAGCAATCTTTTTTATGGACTCTTTAAGCATTGTTTCAGTTTGTGCTTTTTCACCCTCAAGTGTAATACTCGTGCTTGCTTTCTTATTTATAAGTCTAAAATGTAACATGCCATTGGAGTATTCTCCTTGAGAGACAAATACAGATGGCGCACCTGTAGTGGTCATTGTTTCTACTTGCTTGTACTCGTTCAGCAGTTGCATAGTTTTTAAAGTTAGCTTTCTCAAGTCCTCTATATTAGAAGCCCAAATTTGAAAGTTATAATAGTTATCTTCTGTTGGATACTTTTCAAGGGACCAGTGACTTTGTATGTCAAACTTACCGTTTTCGTTTTCTCTAGCAGAAAAACTGATTGCAAATTCTCTGTTGCCTTCTGGTTGAACCATGTCTGCAACTACAAAGTCAGCGTAACCGATCCTCTCAGATCTCAAATCATTAATGATTCCTCCTTTCAATCTATCACAGATATACTTCGTATGTTCATACACTCCATTTTCTGTCGCAGTAGCGAAGATAGCAGCAAGCCTAATATCTCCGTCAAAAATATCAACTGAGAACACTTCTGTTGCATTAGTGATGGCCTCCAAATCAGTAGGAGAGGATATAAAAGTTTGTGTATTATCGATCGTGTCGATTGGAATAAATGCTTCAACACTTAACTTTGAACGCTCTAAGCCTTGATTGAAAACGCCATAAGTAGCAGTCTTCTTTTTTAAAATCATATCAGACTTTTTAGCTTTTACAATAGTTGGTTCGATCCTTCTATTTAAAGTTCTTTCAAATATCTTATCAGCAAGACGGTTGTTACTTTCTAGTCCACCATTGTTACCACCCGAGGTGCCGCAATCAGGATCTGCATCATCTATCAAACCATCATTATCGTCGTCAAGACCATTAGCACATATTTCAACATTTCCTTTCATTGGATTAGGGCATGAAGCATTTGCTGATTGTACTGTCACAGCATCCACAAAGTTACCTCTAGTAATCGTACCGCTTGATGATTTCAAAGCCTTAAGGCTGAATCTAGTTACAGTTTGTCCAGCAGGTACCTCGTATTTACCTTCGTACATAATCCATCTATCATTATCAGTAGTATATGTATTTACTAATTCAGTGGCTGCTGGCTCCTGTGGTTTTGATCTTGGGATGCCCATATATACTCCAATCATATCCTGACCATCTCTTCCTCTATGCGCAAAAGAATATTGAATTATATCACCAGGTAATGTAGCTATATCTTGATAGATGGAAGACTCGTCAAAAGCGTTTGCTTCTGCATATGTATCACCTTCGTAGGCATTTACACCTTCGTGTCCAGTAGCCAGTAAGTCAATATTATTGGTATAAGATGCTACATCCCAATAGTCAATTTGATTAGCTCCAAAGTTGGTTGCACCATTTTCCCATAGTGAATAATTTCCATCTTCAAATCCTCCGTTCAAAACAGAAGCGCTATAGGTATCAATAATCTCATCACAATCATAAAATTCATCAGATGTTTCATTCTCGTTATTACCACTATTGTTTGCTACTGGTTCTTTACACTCTACGATTCTTAAAGATAGATTGTCAATTGCTAAATCTAATCCGTTTTGACCGATAATTGTGTTTTGGATACATACTTCTATAAATGTTCTTTCCCCTATATCAAAAGTAGTAGAAACATTTTGCCATCCTTCACCTTCAATTAACGATATATTTAAATTACTTTGGTAAATCAAATCAGGTGTACCAGCACCATCACTTACAACAATTTGAAAGGCAGGATCTACATTATTGTAAAGTTCGCTTAGGACGTTTGCAAAATCACCAGTAAATTCGTAGGTACGGTTTGGCTCAACTTCGATTTTCTGACACCACAAAGCTGCGTCTAATGCTAGTTCAGGAAGATCTCCTATAAACATTTTTTTTCCTTGACTTGCTTTTAAATTTGGTGTCCAGTATATATTACAATCTGCTGGAGTCGCATCATTTTTTGTTACGGAGTATTGTCCTGGAATTTGTGGGATAATACTATTCTGACAGTCACCATAGTAATCTAGAATTGTTTCAAAATCTTGATTCCCATCCTCAAAACCACCGTTGATAATCAAATTGTCTGATAAATAATCAATTTCAAAATTCTCTGGACATTGTGCATTAAGAGAGACAATATTTGCTATAAAAATAGTAAATATGGCAGGCAAAAATAGTAATTTTTTTTTCATCTTTAACAAGGTTTAAACGAGGGGCAATTTAATTAGATAGCATTTTTATGCTATTGGATATTTTCCCGAATTGAGCTTGTATTAATGTCTGTACTGAGGAGTAGTACTTTTAGATGAGATTACACTGGGGTCGTAATTCTATTTCAATTGTACAAAGAATACTGTTCAAAATGTGTACCATAAATAGGGCAGAGACTATATTTTTAACTAATGGGCACCTTTATCAACCCCGTTCATTGGATAAAAGTAAAATTCTTGAAGAATTTCTTCATATTTAAGAGTGATAGACTTCGTTATCCCTCAGTCATTTAGCAAATGCTAAATTTCCTCAGTCTAGCCTTCCCGTGGATAACGGGACAGGCTGTCTATCAATATTAAAAGTGATTTTAGCTGACTATCCAGATGTTGGTAGGTAGCTTTGTATAATGAGTAAACTGACGTGCTTTATGTGACGCCCTTTCAGGGCTTGCCCAAGTGTATGCAATTTTACATAGGGCGATGCCCTATGCTAATTTGCTTGACCCGGTCGGGGTCTATAGTTATATATAGTTTAAAAATAAAACCCTTAACAGGTATGATATACGATTTAGCTACTAGAGCCAATTGATGAAGTATTTTCAGAATCTAAAACCTATTCTTCACCCTGACGGGGCATCACATATTAGCGAGGGGCAACGCCCTTCGTATGTAAAAAATACCCCCCACAAGCCCTGTAAGGGCGAAACACTTCATCTAAAATAATACCTAAAAGACATTGTAAATAATTTTTCAAGATGCTCTCCAATTGGAGAATAATCTACTTTACAATATGCGGACGGTCAAGTTATTTTATCTCCATTCAGAGGTTAATAAAGGTACCCTAAAGCTAAAATGGGTAATAGATTGTATTTTGACATAAGGGCACCTCTATTAACTACCTCTTGGATCGAAAGTAGAATAAAAGTAAATCAGACAAGGCGTGAGGAGGGAGGATAGCCTTAGCTATGCGACTGACAAACAACGCAGTATGGTTTGCTTTGATTCGCTTAAGAAAATTTTTAATTTTCTGATCGACCAATAATGTAGTTAATAGATGTGCCCATAACAACATCGTGTTATGTACTTCATCTTGAGTATTAATTAGTTGGACAAAAACAAAAAAAATCTAATTTTTTTACCTTATTCTAAATCAATTCTGAAATTTGAAGAATTGCTGGTTCGAAAGATACCGATGCCATTTTCTATATTATTATGCACTACTACGGGCTCTGCAAATGGGTTGTCAACGGCATTTAAATGAGCAGCCAGCGACCTTTGATAGAGATAATTATCTTTAGAGATATTGTTTAATTCCACTATAATATAAGGTGTTTGATCAGGATCTGCAATGTTAATTTGACCGCCGTTAATACCCAAGGATAAATTAAATTCTTGTCCATTAAATGATTGATCATTTATAAGTACACCTTTATAATATAAAGAGGTTTCAGCAAAAGGATTGATACTAGAAGGAGAAAACTCCCTTTGAAAAATTAAATTACCATTTTCATCTTCGATACCAGCAATAATAAACACTTGATAGTAATTTTCTTGATCTGCGGGATCTTTGAACTTTACAGTCGCTTCATCTACTGTGTATGCATATCCATAGTCCTCTTCGATGGTACCATCTTCCTGATAGGTTACATCTAGGATATTTATTTGCTCTGGAATTATTTGGGTCGACTTTATATCGTCGAAACCTTCAATGCCGCTTACTTCAACGGTATACTCTCCTTCAACTAAATCCTCGGGTAATAAATTAGCTATGTACACATTTTCATAATTATCAAAGTCTAAAATTCCGATAAGGGCATCTTCTTTATATAGTTCTACCAATGCATCTGAGAAAAAAGTACTTGCTGGTTCGTTGATATTGGAGGTTCTGGCAACAAAAGTGCTTGCCGTGGTATCCCCGGCCGTTAATTCCAAATTAATGGCAAGTTGTAATTCCGTTTCTGGTACCTCAATATCAATATCATTGACAAATTTATCTTTGCATGAAAATAGTGCCAGGAGTAAAACTACTAAAGCTATATATTGAATTTTATTCATGATGATGAGATTAAAATTTGATTTTATAGGAGATAGAAGGAATAATAGGTAAAATACTTACTTCGGAATACACACGCTCTGAGGTATCGTTACCGTTTTCATCAACGTTAAATTTAGTTCGTGGAATTACGAAATATGGGTTACTATGAAAATATGTATTGTAAACACCAAAGACCCAAGTGCGAAGTACTCGCTTTTTTTGTTTTGTGAGTTCTAAGCTGATATCAAATCTATGGTAGTTTGTCATTCGAAAGTCGTTCTTCTTACCCAGACTTTCTATCTCGCCCGAAAAGAAGCCTCCTTGCTGAGCATAAGGGTATCTAAATCTAGGGAGTGTAAATGCGTTTCCAGTTCCAAAAATCCAAGCACCTGATAAAGACACTCTTTCATTAAATTGGTGCATAGCGACGACGGAGATATCGTGTCTACGATCATATCTGAAGGGAAATGTTTCTCCTCCATTTATTTCTTCAAAGGTTCGGTTATTCCATGATAAAGTATAACCAATCCAGCCTGTCGTCTTACCTCTCTTTTTCTGCAAAAATAACTCTAAACCATACGCTTCGCCATCACCTTGGGTGATCTTATTCTGCCAGTCTTCTTCAAAACCAAACGCAAAGGAGCTGCCTTCTTTAAAGGAAATGACATTCGTCATTTGCTTGTAATATCCTTCGACAGAAAATTCATATTTGTCATTGAATGTCTTTGCCATCCCTAAAGCTGCTTGCCAGGATTCTTGTGGTTTTACTCTTGCTGTGCTAGGTACCCATAAGTCCGTAGGTAAGCTTAGAGCCTCACTGGTCAGTAAGTTTATGAATTGGGTCATTGTGCTAAAACTGGCTTTTAAAGCATAATCACGCGGTAGGAGATAGCGTAAGCCAAGCCTCGGCTGAAGAGAAGTGTAAGTTTTACCCTCCACATTAAACATGGAGAAGTGCATCCCGACGTTAGCTTTTAGTTTGCCCATACTGATCTCATCTTCAACGTATAAAGATGTCTCGTAGCTTTCAGTCACATTATCTCCAATTAGGGTATCAATATTTGTGTCAGAAAATTCGGCCTCAAATGAAACCACACCTGGAGTGTATGTATGATGGGTTAGGTTCGCTCCAAAGCGAATGTAGTTACTGGGGTTTGGGATATAATCAAAATCTACTTTTCCAGAAAAATCTCTTATTCCTGATCTGTAATTGATGGATGCGCTTTCGGTAATAGATTCTGTGGTGCCATTATTTTCTCTCTCATATGTGGATGAAAAGGTTGTTGGAATATCTATTTTATAATTACTATAATTCAGTGTTGTATTCGCAAACAGTTTGTTGTTGATTCTGTAGTTCCATCTTAGTGATGAGATCAAATTTCCCCAATCCAATCCACCTGAAAATTCTTCTGTATTGGAACCGTCACCGTCTGAATACTCATAATTGACACCAAAAACATCTGCTCCAGAGTAGGCACTAAGATATAATCTGTGATTATCGTTGAGCTTATAATTCAATTTTGCATTTAGATCATAGAAGTAGAGTTTAAGGCCAAACTTTTCGTCAAAGCCATCATTTTGATTGGCATTGTTGGCAAGTGCTATGAAGGGCTTAGCTAACAAATCTAAATACGTTCTTCGACCACTAACAATAAAGGACATTTTGTCCTTGATGATGGGTCCCTCCAAAGTGAGTTTCGATGATATGGTACCTATGGATCCTTCACCGTGAAACTCCTTCATATTACCCTCCTTCATATTGATCTCTAATACACTAGAAAGTCGTCCGCCATATCTCGCTGGAAAACCTCCTTTGGTTAGCGTAACATTTTTGATAGCATCGGCATTGAATACAGAGAAGACGCCTAGTACGTGGGATACATTGTAGACTGGTACACCATCGAGCAATACTAAGTTCTGATCTGGACTTCCTCCTCTAACATAAAGTCCACTTTGACCTTCGCCACCTGACTGAACGCCTGGTAATAACTGTAGTGCCTTCATGACATCATTTTCCCCAAGTAAAGCTGGAATCTTTTTTATTTGCTCAATGGGAATTTCCATTCTACTCATTTGTGCATCTTCTTCGATTCGATATTGTTTTTCTGCTTCAACTACTACTGTTTCTAATTCTAGAGCAGAACTAAAGTTAAAATCAATAATGGTATCTCTATTTAAATCGAAAGATAGAGCTTGGTTGGCATATCCTATATAGCTAATTTCTACATCTACCTTTCCAGCAGGAAGCGTCAAGCTGTAGAAGCCGAAGGTATTACTGACATTTCCTTGGAGGTGATTTTTTTCAAAGATGTTGGCTCCGATTAACTTTTCTCCAGTACTTCCATCAGACATATATCCACTAATGGTGAACTTTGATTGTGCTGATAGAGTTGAGGTAAATATCGAAAAGAGAATAAGCAACAAGCAAATGCCTGTCATGTTATTACTTGTTGAATTCATAGTGGTGGTTGTTATTTTAGCTTTTTTAGTTTTATAGCTCTAACTTACAATAATGCAAATATGAAGTTTTTATTTTAATTGGATCTTTCAATATTCTCTTTTAATCATAATTTAACATTGAGTCCACTCCGAAAACTGACGAATTGCATAAAATGGAATATTTTGGATGAGACTGACTGTTGCGCAGCAATATTGGTCCAGTGGACCAATATAAGGAAGGAACTGTTGCAGACCTGCAACAGCAAGCAATATCTCTATAAGAATTCTAAA
>Ga0114957_1001449_pt1 | contig 26046 bp, 25 predicted proteins | sample BantaG_FD_87175 | JGI IMG/M metagenome (GOLD analysis project Ga0114957, IMG submission 87175) | Marine algal microbial communities from Bantry Bay, Ireland - BantryBay_4 metaG | ecosystem: Host-associated > Algae > Red algae > Unclassified | place: Bantry Bay, Ireland | collected 2014-11-21
CGTTTATTCTTATAAATCTTCCAGCCATAACAAGGGAATAATCAATCGGTTTAACCAAAGAGAGCACCTAGAGCAGTGGTAAAAAATCAGATGCTCTATGCCCCAGATATTCATGCCAAACCCAACCCTCCTCACCGACCTGCGCGCCGACCCAAAATTCATGCAAAACGTCGTTGCGTGGCGGACCCTGCCCTCCCGCCCAGCGGATCTCGCGCCGATCCCCGCGACGCTCGACCCGCGCCTACGCGCTGCGCTGCACCAACGCGGCATCGATCAGCTCTACAGCCATCAAGCCGACGCCGCTGACCGCTCGCTCAACGGCCAAAACCTTGCCATCGTTACCCCTACCGCCAGCGGAAAAACGCTCTGCTACAACCTGCCCGTGCTCCACACGTTACTGCAAGATTCCAACGCACGTGCGCTTTATTTATTTCCCACCAAGGCACTGGCACACGATCAGCTGAATGAGCTTGGGGAATGGGGAGCGAGGTTTAGGGAGCAGGGAACGGAGCCAATCCCCGTTTCAAGCTACGATGGCGACACGACCAGCAGCGCCCGCGCCCAAATCCGCAAAACCAGCCGCATCATCCTCAGCAATCCCGACATGCTTCACAGCGGTATCCTGCCCTACCACCCCACATGGGAGCCATTTTTCGCCAATCTGCGCTACGTCATCCTCGACGAAATGCACACCTATCGCGGTGTATTTGGCAGCCACGTCGCTAACGTGCTGCGCCGCTTGCAGCGCATCTGCACTTTTTACGGCAGCAGTCCACGCTTCATCTGCACCAGCGCCACCATCGCCAATCCGCAACAGTTGGCCGAGCGTCTGATCGAGCAACCCGTCAAACTAATCAGCAAGAATGGCGCGCCCAGCGGCAAAAAAGAGATCGTCCTCTACAGCCCACCCATTTATGACATCGAGCGCGGCCTGCGCCGCAGCGCCACCCTCGAAACGCAAGAAATCGCCGCCCGCACAATCCTTGGCGGCCTGCAAACAATCATCTTTGGCCGCTCGCGCCTCGTCACCGAAGTGTTGCTCACCTACATCCGCGACAGGCTCGCGCGCGTGCCTAGCAACAACCTGCCAGCGGATCAAATACAAGCCGCCCTAAAACAATCGATCCGCGGCTACCGTGGCGGCTACCTACCCACCGAACGCCGCGAAATCGAAGCCGGATTGCGCGACGGCAGCGTGCGCGGCGTTGTCGCCACCAACGCACTCGAACTTGGCATTGACATCGGCCAACTGCAAGCCGCCATTCTCTGTGGCTACCCAGGCAGCATCGCGGGCACCTGGCAGCAGATGGGCCGCGCCGGTCGCACCCAAGAATCGAGCCTCGCGCTCATCGTCGCCACCGGCGGTCTGCTCGACCAATACATTGTTAACAATCCCGATTTCCTCTTCGACAGCTCGCCCGAACATGCCATGATCAACCCCGACAATCTTATGTTGCTTGTCGATCAGCTGCGCTGCGCCGCATTCGAGCTGCCCTTTGCCCGCGGAGATCGCTTTGGCGGCTGCGAGTTCGTCGATGACGTTTTATTTTTGCTGGCAGAGCAAGGCGATCTCACGGCCCGCAACGAACGCTTCTTCTGGAATGGCGAAAGCTACCCCGCACGATCCATTGGTTTGCGCAGCGTGGGCGGCGAAAGCGTAGTCATTCAACGGGTCAACAATGTAAATCAGACCGATGCGGGCGACGAAGATGCAAACGGGGTGCGCATCATCGGCGAGGTCGATCAACCTAGCGCGCTGCGGCTGCTGCACGACGGCGCAATCTACATCCACGAGGGCCGCACCTATCGAGTCAACTCGCTAGAGCTAGACGCACAGATAGCCAGCGTGTCGCCCGTTACGGTCGACTACTACACCGACGCGACCACAGAGGCCGAGATCACCCCATTGTCCATTGCAGAAGAAGCGGAACGAAACGGGGCCACGGTGCGCCACGGCGAGTTGGAAGTTTCCAGTCAGATTGTCAGCTTTCGTCGTATCAAGCGGCACACGCATGAAAACCTTGGCACCACCCCGTTAGACTATCCACCGCAGACGCTCGACACCAGCGGTTACTGGATCACGTTGACGGCTGCGGCATTTGATGCGTTAGTTTCGGCAGAGCAGTGGCGCGATTCGCCCAACGATTATGGGCCAAATTGGCAGCAGCAGCGCAGGCAAGTACGCCAACGCGATGCGAAAAAGTGTGCTCGCTGCGGTGCGCCCGAACCAGCGAGTTGGCAGCGCACGGGCAGGCAGCACGACGTGCATCACATTGTGCCGTTCCGCACCTTTGGCTATGTGCCGGGGCAGAACGAGAATTATCGTCAGGCCAATCAGCTTTCGAACCTGCAATTGCTCTGTCGCTCCTGCCACAATATTGTCGAATCGGGCGTGCGCACGCGCGGCGGGCTCGACGGGCTTTCCTATACGCTGCACCATCTTGCGCCACTCTTTTTGATGTGCGACCGCTCTGATTTAGGTGTGTCGATTGAGCGGGGAGAGTCAAAAGACAGTTCAAATGATAAAGACGATCTGCTGCCGGCAATTTATGTTTTTGAACAGGCAACAGCGGGTCTCGGTTTTAGCGAGAGGTTATTCGAGATCCACGACGAGTTGCTGCGTGCCGCGGATGCGTTGATCCGTGGGTGTGGGTGCGCGCACGGCTGTCCGGCGTGCGTGGGGCCGGTGCTAGAGAATTCTGACGTGATGATGGAGACGAAGGCGCTGACGTTGGCGCTTTTGGCCGCACTGCGTGGGCAGGAGGTTGGAGATAATGCTGAGGAGAAAGCTGAGGTTAAGGACGAGTTCAATGATGTTGATTTTATGTGATGGTAGACTATAAAATGTCTTATGTTCAAAACCGATGTTGTGTGGAATGTACGAGTATCGAGCCATCGGAAATAGCTACTTCGTTATCATTTCGAGCCTCGGATAACGTATAAATTAATGAAAGGTCGAATAACAACGAACGTTCAACTTAATTGGTGGGTCTCTAGCGAGAAGTCTGGGTCATGGAGCATCCAGACTTCTCGCTAGAGACCAAATCGGCTGCTCAAATTCAGTTTGTAGCTCGCACTTTTCCACCAACGTGGGCTGAATTTCGCTTGAAATGACCACGAACTCTCATCACGTGCTGGCGATTAATCCGTTCGCTGCAGCACTATCGAATCGACAAACAATCTCTTAAAACGGCCTAAAATCATGCCCCATCGATACTACGTGTACATCGTCACCAATTGAAACAACAACGTCGTGTATATTGGCATGACAAACGACTTGGAACGGCGTATACAAGAACACCAACAAAAACGAAACAAAGAGTTTACATCACAATACAACATCAATAAGCTTGTTTATTATGGAGAGACAAATGACGTTCACGTAGCCACTGCACGCGAAAAAGAGGTCAAAAAATGGCTACGGGGAAAGAAGGATATGCTTGTTCATAAGCAGAAGCCCACAATGGCACGATTTGGCAGCTGATTGGTAAACCCCTTCTCCATTACGCTCTACTTGCACATCCGTCTCTTTCCACCGAAAATAGATTCATGAATCTTTTCGAGCAAGCTCATCAAGATCGCCTAGAAAAAGAAGGCCCATTAGCCGCACGTATGCGACCGCGTACATTGGACGAATATGTTGGTCAGGCCCATATTATTGGGCCGGGGCGGCTGCTGCGGCGCGCGATTCAGGCGGATCAGTTGGGGAGCCTGATCTTTTATGGACCACCTGGCACGGGCAAAACTACGCTAGCGCAGGTGATCGCTAACAGCACAAGCTCACATTTCATTAAGCTCAACGCTGTGCTGTCCGGCGTGAAGGATATTCGCGAGGCGGTGGCCGAAGCACAAAATCGGGCGGCAATGCATGGTCAGCGCACAACGCTTTTTGTGGACGAGGTGCATCGCTTTAATAAAGCGCAACAAGATGCGCTGCTGCCGTGGGTAGAAAATGGCACGGTCATCTTTATTGGTGCGACGACCGAGAATCCATACTTTGAGGTGAACAAGGCGCTGGTCAGCCGCAGTCGTATCTTTCAGCTTTTGCCGCTACAGCCAGACGACATTCGCGCGGTAATTATGCAGACGTTGTCAGATTCTGGGCGAGGCTACGGCACACGCACGGTGCAGATTGATGATGATGCGCTGGCACATTTGGTGAACGTTGCAAATGGTGATGCACGGGCCGCGCTGAATGCGTTGGAGTTGGCGGTAGAGACGACGGAGCCGAATGCTGATGGCTCTACAGGTGATTCTGCTAGTGATTCTGCTGATAATCCTCTGATCCAGATTACGCTGGCGATTGCAGAGGAGTCGATTCAGCAGCGGGCGGTGCTGTACGATAAGGAGGGCGATTATCATTACGACACGATTAGTGCATTTATCAAGAGCCTGCGCGGCAGCGATCCCGATGCGGCGCTTTACTGGATGGCGAAGATGATCCACGCTGGGGAGAGCCCCCGTTTTGTCTTCCGGCGGATGATGATTTTTGCCAGCGAGGATGTGGGGTTGGCGGATCCGCAGGCGGTGGGTGTGGTGAAGGCGTGCGCTGATTCATTTGAATTTGTGGGGATGCCGGAGGGGCGATTTCCGCTGGCGCAGGCGGCGATTTATTTGGCGACTGCGCCGAAGTCGAACAGCACCTTTGCCTTTTTCGATGCGCTGGCCTCTGTCGAAGCGGAGACGGATAGCGGGGTGCCCAATCATTTGCGCGACGGAAATCGCGATAAGGAAGGGTTTGGTCACGGTGAGGGATATTTGTATCCGCACGCGTTTCGCGATCACTGGGTGGCGCAGCAATATTTGCCATTGTCGCTTCAGGGCAAAGTTTTCTATCAGCCATCCGATCAGGGGTACGAAGATAAGATTCGACTAACGGTGGCACGGCAACGCGAAGCACAGTTGGCGGCGATGATCGAGGCGGAGGCAGCGGGCGAGGTCATAGGCTTGGGTGTGGAGATTCTGACTTATTCACCGGACGATCCAGCGCGAGACCGATGGTTACAGCGTACGGTGTCGACTGCGGGCGATCAGCTTGGCGCGCTACGAGATCGACTGCTGGATGATGCGAATTTAGGTCGACATCACCTGGTGCTTGATTTGAAGGCAGGTAGCGGTTTGCTTATGTGGGAAGCGTTGCGACGGGTGCCGGAGGGTGGCGTTTATGCGATTGTACACAATCAACGTGATGCGGAGGCGTTAGGGCAGATGGCGGCGCAGTTGGATGAGTTGATGCGCCCGATTCTGATCGAAGATGAGTTGGCTATGGGTTTGGCCCAATTACAGGAAGACGAGGTTCGGTTTGATGCAATTATCGGTAATGGGGTGCTGGCGGGGCTTGATAAAAAAGAGCGCTATGTAGCTGAGATGGCAGCTCTGCTAGGAGAAGGCGGAGCGATTTGTTTAGCCGAACGAATTCCACGCTACACGCAGCGCCTGTACGAGTTGGTCGATCTGGCTACATTAAGTAAAGGGATACAAAAAAAGATAAGGGAAGCGGAAGAGGCGATATATGCCAATGAAAAAGATCCGCTTGTCAACTGGGACAAGGCGGATCTCATCGGATTATTCGAAGGTTATAAATTCGCTGTTGATCACTCGGTTAAGTCGGAACAACGTCCTATCTTGGTGACGGAGGCAGCAATAACAAGATGGTTTACGCCAACAAATGCTGACTCCACAAAAGTTTCACTCGGGCCAAAAAGATCTAGCTACGCTGAGCATCTTCTCGTTTTTCTTTCTACGCAGGAGCTTGACGAAGTCGAGAAATTATTTCGAAAAGAGCTGCTGAACAAAACGGTTGATTGGTGCAGCAAGACACTATTTTTACGGGCTAAAAGGGCTCGATCAAAGAAACTTTAGGCTATGCCATAGCTCTGCACAGCCCGACAATATTTTCAGCTTCTACAATATTTTCAGCTTGAGCGGACTGCCAATCTCCGGCAATAAGTTGAAAGATGTCCGTTTCTGTCACAATGCCGAGTAATTCGTGTGGACAGCCTTCTGGCGAGTCGTGTGTGGTGCAGATAACGGGGACGCCCCCCACTCTATGCTTTACAAATGTTGCAGCAAGTTCCCCAACTGTACACTCTCGACCAACCGTTACAACATCATGTGACATGACATCCGCAACACGAATCCACGTAGCGGCGTCACTGCGGCCATAGTTGCTGTTTGAATATTCGGCTGTTTCGGCTTCTATTACATCGGCGTCTGTCAACATGCCACGCAGATGTCCATCTTCGCTAACGACGGGTAAGCGTCGTATGTCGTGCTCTTCCATTAGCTCTGCGGCATCCATAACTAGCGTTTCTGGCGTTACGGTTACTACAGGTGAGGTCATAATTTCGCGGACAGGAATAGAGTGCATAATTTCTCCAGGCAGTTAACTAAATTGAACAAAAGAGCGCATACAGCAAGTAAGCATGTTGCATGAATTGAGATGGGCAAAAGAACTGTAATTTCTTCTGATCTTAATTTTGGGGTACGCCAATCATAGCATGGATTTGTGTGCGCATGTGAGCCAAAAGACTGACAAGGTGCTGACAGTTCCATAGTGCGCGGAGATTTAAGGTGACATATTTAGGTAGCTGTAATGTGTTACTTTGTGAGTGGGCAGAAACGTAAGTAGAGTCTACGATACCGTAATGTTCAAGAGTAAAATTTTATGGTAAACGCGAGAATTTTTTTGCGTTTGCGATTACCATTCGTCAAGCCATTCTTCTGATTCACCAACTACACGAAACTTACGCTGTCGATCTGAGTGAAGAGGTTGTTCGGGAAGAAGGTGATTGGGGGTAGCTGGTTGCTGCGTTGCCATGGGAGGCTGGTTTGTTGTAGATTGCGCGGCAGTTGGTTGCCCACCGCCAAGAATAATAACAGGTGGCTGTGAATAGGGGGGGTGGGGGTAGTAGGGCATCTGTCTGTCGTGTGGCAACTTGTCTTGGCTGTTATTGTGCTGTTTTTCTTGACGCCGCCTAGCAAGCAGGAGCAGTATAGCTGTAGGAATACCGGCAAGCATACCAAAAAACATGCCGATGGCCATGCCAAGTGCGTCGCTATTTAGGGTACTGCCGATGCGCCAGCCAGCTACAAGAATGAAGACAAGCAGCGCCAATCCTAAGAAGGTTTTCATTTAGATTTAGATCTCTTGACCACGTATATGCATTGATAACGAATAAAAATGCGAAGGTTTGAATAGTATACCGGTTTTGGTATTAAGGCGTAAGGGCTAATTTGGAAAAGTAAGTATATGAATTTACTGTTTTTTGGGACTGTACCACAAAGTTTGTAAATAACTTTGTCTGGTTAAGCAATCTAACGCCATTATTAGGATGGTCTTGTCTTTTTGGGACTGGCCCAAGCAAAGATAATCTCGCTGTGTTTCCGCATGATCTTACGCTAATACGAAATCGATATTAGAAATTTAAGTTGGTGGGTTGGCGAAATGAATGAGATGTGTTGGCGCTGTTAGTGCCAATAATAGAACACATGTTCTATTATTGGCAAATCTAATTTTTGATAAACTAGCAGCAAGATGGTGTGAAGGCTGTTAAGGAAGTTGAGTGTGGTTAGTCGTGAGGGTAATATTACCGATTGGATTAGGTCGTCTATTGGGTAGTTGTTTTAGTGGGAAGTGGATCGGACAGGATTCGAACCTGTAACCAAAGCGTTATGAGCGCTCTGCTCTGCCATTGAGCTACCGATCCATAATAGAAGGTAAGGCGTAGAAGATACAAAAGTGTGAGCGGGTGGAGGGAATCGAACCCTCGTCGTCGGCTTGGAAGGCCGGAGCTTTACCATTAAGCTACACCCGCAAATGTAAATGCTAGATTATTATATAGCAATTTTTTGCGTTGTGCAAGTGTTTTTGACGGTTGTTCTTGCCAAGAAGATGTCGCGCTAACGCAATAAATTTTACAAGCATTGTAAGAAAATGAAAAAAGTCCACTTTGTTGATTAACAAAGTGGACTTTACCAGTCGGGGAGAAAGGATTTGAACCTTCGACCCCATCGCCCCAAACGATGTACGCTACCGGACTGCGCTACTCCCCGTGGTGCCTAATATTGTACCTCACACGATTCAATTGTTGCAAATCTGTTGTGACATTAAAGGTATTATACATTATATTGCACAGATTTACAACATGGCGCTGGGGTCGGAGGTTCAAATCCTTTCTCTATGATCCACATTATGTTTCATTTTGCTTTACAGGGATTGGCTTTACAGGAATGAGAATCTATTAATTGGGTGCTTTCCGTGCAAAACAGCTAAACATGAGACTTGACTATCCTAAAGCATTATTCTGGAATCAATTTGTTGCTATTCGCCGTTGCAATAATTCAGCATACCTAACTGTTGGTGTAAATGTCGCATTGGAAAAAAGCCCCGTTGTTGATACTGTAACTCGTACATTACCCTCTCTAAAAATTATCATGTGATCCTCTAACTCCAAACCATCAAATTCATAGTCTATTTTGAATGCTGCTGTTTCATCCCCTATCGGTGGAACGGTAATCGGATTCATGCCGCTTACATCTGCGATAGCTCTCGATAAGCCTGAAATTGCAGCATCTTCCGTTAAATACACAACAGCCTGGCTTTCAACAACAAAGTGATTCCTATTCCCTGAACCAGCATCGCCATATCTAGTGAAATAAGCCGTCACAACTTTGAGTTGTTCAGCACCGTTAGGCGATACCTCAAGCCATTCGTCACGAACTATTTCCCAACCTATCGGTACATCACCGCCTCTAAGGCTGGCATCTATTGCAGTGATATTGTACGGGCTTGGAGTCGGTACTTGTGTTGGTGTTAGTGTTGGCAACGGCCTTGATATAACGGGTAAAAAACTTCTTAGTGGAGTAGATGTTGGTGCAGGTGTTAAAGTTGGTGTACGGGTAGGTACTGCTACTGCACGCGTCACTGTTGCAGTTGGCGTAGCTGTGGTTGGCAAAGATGTAGGTATCTGAGTAGGTATCGCAGGTACACTTGTCACTGTTGGCATAGCCACGGTGGGAGGGAATGATGTTGGCGTAAAAGTTGGTACTGGTAAAGATGTAGGTGTCTGGGTAGGTATTGCAGGTACACTTGTCACTGTTGCAGTTGCAGTTGGGGCAGCAGTTGACACCATCGTTCTATCACTCAACCCTGCCAATTCTTTTCCAGTTGTAGCCTTTACTTTAGCCGCAGGAATCACCACAAACGAGTTTAGGCAAAAATACATAATACTAATTAGAAGCAAACAAACAAAGCGAATGAAAATGAAATTTTTTCCCATGGGAGACACCCTCAGCAGACGTTGTATTTTATTTTCTCTATTGCACTACTCCAAAGTATAACTGAATGCAATCACAATGCCTACAAAATACACCTTACCATATTGTTAGTTGCGTCTTACATCATTCATTTTGATATACATTATCTCGATAATATCGTTGTAGCCATCTGTGGTTTGCCACTCTGCATCTGCTGCTACAAAACTTACTGCCCATTCTCTTGGCTTCATATCGATCATTGCAATGTTCATATTCGCATGTTGCCATCTTAGAAAGTGGCTCGGTTAATGGCTCCGGCTCTACACCATACTTTCGATCTAGCTCTCTGAACCTGTGCGCCTTCTGCCTACAGGCTGCATTGCAATAAACACTATCTTTTCTGTGACTCCCAAATCTATCACCGCACACTCGACAATTCGTTTTATGGCTGTAGCTAGATAACTCGATTTTATTCTTTTGCATAATATCCCCTGAAGCAAAACGTAACATTTGCGTTACCGTCTGGGCTGGCCGCTGCCGCTCGGCTATACCTGAAACGCAAATGTTACGACTATCCCTTATCACGTTTGGCAACATCAGCAGCATCTATATATCGTAGAGCCATCGCCGGACTATTCCAGCCAAACCAATCACATAGTTCTGCAACCCCATAACCCTTGCGCGCCATCTGAGTAGCACAATAGTGACGGCAATCATGGGCTGATAGTTTGCCGATTCCGGCCCCTAATGTTGCAACCCGTTTAGATAGGTTGTCACGACGTAAGCCCTTGGCCGACAGTTCACCATTTTTACGACTACCCAATAACAAAGCCCCGTTGCTAGGTGCATCATTCTCAATATAGGATTTCATGGCCCGATAGGTTGGCGCTGTCATCTCATGGGTTGCATTTTCCTTGTCTGTACCGCGTACTTTTTTGCGTTTGAACATAATCGTTTTTGATTTCATATCAACCCCGTCAACCTGTAGGGCTGCAACCTCAGAAGCTCTCATTCCATGCTCAAGCAATAGAGCCATCAGTAAACTATCACGCCGCCCCTGTGGGCTATCGGGTTGACTCATCAACTCTTTGGCCTGTGATGGTGTGATGATTGTGCTATCGGCTTTCTTGTGACCAGTGCGTTCAACCTCGCGCTCTTCATTTACATTCGATTGTTCTTTTTTGCTGTATCCGGCTACTGTGGCAACCAATCGCAATTGCTCCATGGCCTCTTTAACATTTTCATCTTGTGGAAGCGTTGAGAGACTCTTAGCCGCTAGCTTGGAATAAGTCTTTACTGTTGAGAGTCTACGGTTCAGGCTACCCAATGCCGCCCCTTTCTTTTCCTGCCAAAGCTTGTACCCTTCAACCAATCCCCAAGAGACGCCAAACCATGCCAAAGGATCTGATTGAAGACTATCAGCGCCAATTGAGTCTTGACCAACTTCTGAGAGATACGCACAGAAGTTGTTTAGATCTGATAGTTGAGCCGATACGGTGGAAGATGCTTTTCTTTTGGTGTAGTCACTAAATACAAATTTGGCTGCTGTGCTGTTTGCAGCCTTGCCAAGCGCAAGTGTCAGGTGTGAATTATATTGAACTAGTTGACTACTTGTTGCAGTAGATAATTGGATGTTTGCCATGCTACGGTATTCCTATTTTTCAAAAACAAGATGGAAGGGGCCAAACTACAGCCCCTCTTTTTTCTATATTTAACAGCTATCGTTATCGTCGGCTTTTCTGTGGAGTCGCCCACAACATACCGTCTTCATCTTCATAGAATGTTGGCTTTGCCTTTTCCAACTTCTCTAGCTTTTCTAGCGAGTAGTTATGATACTTGGTGCGATACTCGAAGTCATCATTAACGACGTGTGTCGTCTTGTAATTGACATCGCTGTCCGCAGTTGGAGCCGACTCGGCAACCAACCATTGTTGAGAAAGAGTTTGCGCTGCTACTACTAACGTGTCTGCTGCTGTGGTATAATCTGACATAAGACGGGCCTCGGCTTGTTGGTGGCTAGTTGCACTTACTTTCGACGGTGGAGCAACTAGCCTTTTGTTTATTTAGATAATTCACATAATCATAAATTATGTGGTGCAATAATTATACATGTTATTGCATCATTTGTCTACTGCTTAGGGTGACTACTACCTGACAGTATATCCCTTATCTGACATTAAATTAGCAAGCTAACTTTCACCACTTGGAAATAAAAAAGTCCTACAAGCATTGCCGCTCACAGGACTAATTATCGAACTAGGATTATTTGCTTTACAGAGAAAAGGGCTTGGCATTAGCACTAATGGATCCTCTCCCGTTATCACCTGTAGCAAGCTCATCTCTGCATCAATTGAGAAACACTATTGAATCTACAAAGACAGCTTGCGTCCAACTTTATTTTTCCTGCATGGCACATCATCCCCAATTAGATATGCTGAAAGATCACTTCTCGCCCATTCTAAAAATGCACGTGCATCCTGCATCATCACCTTGTCCTTCCTTTTGTCGATTGAATCATGATGTGCCTGATTGACGACTGCAATCAGCAAACGAATATATGATTTTGAGATATCAATCTGTTCAGCTAATTCTATTTCAGATAACATATAGTTCACGTGTCTATTTTAAGAATGGCCACGATTCGCAATTTGATGCTACGAATCGTGGCAGTGCGAAGGCGTCCCGCGCGTGTCTATCTGTGCTTGCGCTTGCGTGGCAGAACCTCAACAGTAGTCTTAGTCGGCAGCGACGATTCATCTGTGAGGCGAGGCCGGACCTTTCTCGCATCGATGGTGTCCATTCTATTGGCACGTGGATTTCGTGAAGATGTTAGATTGGCGATAGAAACACTTTGATAATCCATGCTGCCATCGGCAGCGCCAACCACCCCAGGCCTTCGCAACTCTACACCGGTGACTTTCCATGTGCAGCCCAAGTACAAAATCAAATCGCCTTTTTTGTATTGATAATCCGGTGGTGTTTTTTCCGCCAGATTCTCGACAATTCGGATGGTTCCTCCATGGCTGCTTGGGGTTATTTTTCTCACTACATCATCAGGCTTGTCGGTAGATGCTAGTGCCAATCGAGGATAGTCATGTGGGTAAGTCCCGATCCATTCGACATCGTGTATTCGGTAATATGCCCCATCATCTATACAGACGTCTTGTCCTGCTTCGTAAGGGGTGCGATGACGCTTTGTTGTTGCATTCATATTCGTTTCTTTCCTTTCTATATTATTTGTAAGTTGATATTGTTTCGAACCCTAGAAAAACTGCCGACCCTTCTTGAAAAGATTTCTTTTGGGCTACTTCATTCGTGGCAAAAATTTTTCAATCAGTTTTTCTCAGCTAATCTCTCCTCGATAAAACTAAAGAATCCCTCTCGACTTCGTTCTGCTGCATCTACTGCTTCGATGTACAGAAGCATCCATGGGGTTAGATCATCTATCATTTTGCTGTACTCATCCTCATCAGGTATAGACACACCATCAGCATTTGCAGCAGCAATGATGCGCTGCTTGGACTTAGCAGAGAGTTTCCGCGTGTGCTGAAAATCTCGTACTTCTTTGTTGGCGACATACTCTTCGTATCTCCGGATTTTTTCGTCTATTTTTATTTTGGTTAATTCGTTTTTATCCATCGTTTTTTATCGCCTCTTCAACTTCTGCCAGTCGCGCAGTTAGTGCCAATGTGCTGCTTAATCGTTCAACCCGTGCAAGAAGTTCGTTGCTTGCCGACAACCTGATTTTTAGCGTTCGCGCCTCGTCTGAGTCCAATGGGGTTTTTAATGTTATTGCCTCCTTAACTGTCCCCATTGCATCATCAATCAGATCGAACGAACCGATCACCAGTTGCATCAGACTGACTTTGCCAGCAGCAGCAAGGCGACTGTTAAATTCAGGCAGTTCTAGCCATTGATAAATTGTCTCCCTCGACACCCCACTGTACTCAGCAGTCTCGGTGATATTACCACTTGTGATCAGGTGAGACAGTGCTGCATTTTGCTTTATTGTTAAGGCCATAATATTCCGCTTTTTCTGACAAAATCTGACAATTTTTGCTATTTTTTCGATATTTTTTTGATAATATATATGATATGAATATTTCCTACGTAGGAAAAAATCAAGCATCAAAATATTTCCTACGTAGGAAAAAAACAGGCTACATTTGGCTCCGGATGTGGAGCATATTAGCAGCCTGATTTAATGGTGGAGCTGATGCCTGTGTAACGAGTACGTGACAGTAGTTTTGATGTGAAGAGACTACTCTGATTTGCATGTGGCAAAAAAAATCCTGAGCTAAAAATCTATGTCATCTTCATCCAACGCATCCATCAATTCTTGAAGCTGATATTCTTCTGCATTCTTTTCCTCGTATGCTTCTGCTAGTGCCTCAAAATCTTTCAGTCTCACAACCACCAAATCGTTATCTGCGCGTTGCCCTGTTTCGTGCAAAACGGCAATCGGTATCTTACTCGCATGAGCATCCACGGCTTGCCCCATCGCTTTTTTCAACCATGTTGGCAACGATTTCCTCAGCTTGCATTCGATACTAAAAACACTGTGCAAAACATCTGTTGAACTTCGATTGTCAGCAACGGCTATACGCTCCCCGTTCAATCTTCGCGCAATCCGTCTCTCATGATCCTTCCACGTCGATTTATGCCTCATCTTCTGCCCCTTCATTTCGGTGTCGGTTTGGACCACAATTGCAAGGTTGTAGAGAATGGTGCTTGGCGATCATGTTTGTGATCTTGATGCTGCGTTCGTTGTTTGCTGCCTTGCATAATCTATCTAAGTCAGCCTGAGAAAATTTTGGTTTTTTAGTCATATTAAATTTAAATATCCATATTTTTGTATAGCCAATCAACAATATTTTCATCGTTGATTAGCATGTCGTTAATGTCGTTTTTGGTTGGTTTTAATCGCTTCGAATTTGGCAATCTATCCAACCACCAATCCGCGCCAGAATCGCCACTCTCATCAGAATCAAATGCAACCAGTACCATTGGTGCATTACTCAGTAAATCAACCCATCGTTGCTGTCGAGCTTGCTGCGTGCCACCTGTAGCCAATGCCGAAACTATCTCGCCATTTGTAGCACTCCAAATTGACATTGCATCAATTTCAGATTCACAAAGGACTATTGGTTGGGTGTCAACAATTCTGTCAGTCGAAAACATTGCGCCACTGTCGGAGCCTGCAACTACCCAATAATTTTGCTGTGCCTGTGGACGTCGAATTCTTAGTTCGACAAAATCCCAATTGATTAAATTCGGAATTACTATCCCCTTGGGAATTTTCAGATCCAAAGGTTTGCCATTGTCTTGATATTTTTCAGGTAGTCCCCATTCGTCGCGAGGGATGTATGTATCTGCCGGATGATAACCAATGCCAAATTTCCAAACTGTTTCGATATTCAGTTTTCGGGTTTCAGTTAGCCAAGATAAAGCCCTTTGGCCCGCGTCGGAGTGCAGCCGATCCTGACATTCGAAAACCATTTGAGCGCATGAGTCCTGCCACTTTTGCAAGTTGATATCTTGATTGGATTGTGTCGCTGCGCTCCCTTTTTGTTTAGAAGCATTAACAGCCCTGATTGATAAAAAAGATTCATCCCCAATCTCATCTACCCGCTTGGCCGCGTCCACGTAGGACATGCTGCTAAACTCTCGAAGAAACTGTATGGCATCGCCAGTTTTTGAGCACACTCGACAATGGAACCTATGCTTCTCCTGTGCTCCATAAATTACGAATCTATCATTGCCGTCCCTGCAAAATGGACAGGGGCCAGCGTGAACGCCATCACCATTCGATTGGTGGAATTCTAATTGTGTTTCGGATTGAATAATTGAAAGTAAAGACATATCGTGAATCCCATTTTTTTCTTTTCGATCAGGGCAGTTAAATGTAGTTAAAAAATAAGCGCAAAGCACCACATCTGTAGTTGATTTTGATGTTTTTTTAAACAGATTTGAATGTATAGTTATGTATGGTATGTATAGTTTTGCATTGTTGTGCTTACTTTTGAAAAAAAGTGTATTTTTTTAATACTTATACCAACAATGGAAAACTATACATACCATACATAACCATACATAGAACTTTCACTGTTTTCTGCGCTTGGAGTGATTGAAAAAAGGTACATGTTGCCACTTGTAACACGTTTTTTCTGTGCTTTAAGTCGTTTAAGTTCTTTGCCAAAATTGGTGCTATTTACCACTTTGCGCCCATTGTTGGATGCCCATGCGGAGTAGTGCATATAAGCCAAGTTAGATAATGTGGCTGGTTCATTGGTTTTAGTAGTGCATTCGCTCAGCCACTGCTCGACAGGATTGCTCTCATGTCGATATTCAGCAATTGCAGCAGCAACAGATCTGGATTCGGTGAAGCCATCTTTGCGAAGCTGTTGCAGTCCAACCAAGGCGAGGTTTAGAATGCCTGACAATTCATCTTCTAACTTGGCACCAAGGTCTTTGTCCTGCTCACTCTTGGTAAAAGTACGTTCGAAGGGGACAAGCTGCATTCGTCGCCAAATCGCATCTGACGTGTCTGTGATAATCGGTCGATCATTCATGGCCCAAACCACCTTGGAAGTCGAGTTGAATTCAACAGGCTTGCCATAAATGGGACGGGTTTTGACTATCTCACCACCAACCACAACCTTTAGCAGTTGTTCGTTTATCTTGCTACTCTTGGCGGCTTCGGTCGAGAAGACAACTCTCTTGCCTTGGATTCCGGCTGCATCATAATTGCCCTGACTGCCTATAGTTACGAAGTCGATTGCACAGGCTAATGGTCCCAATAGTGCTTTTATCACATCTATCAAAACAGACTTGCCATTTGCGCCCATCCCACTCATCCAAAGCATTGCGTTGTGTTTGGTTTCAATCGTCAGGCAATAGCCAATGTACTGGACAATTAATTGCACTAGTTCGTGATCTGTTTGCTCTGTCTCTGAGTCGATCAGAACCTCATCAAGATATTGCTCAAATCTTGGGCAACGTGCGTCAACATTAAATTCGTAGGGCAACGTGTACGTAAAATAATTATCATGATCATGGGGCATCAAATCACCTGTATCCAAGTCCAAAGTCCCATTTAGGAGATTCAAAAAGTTGCCTTGGTCTAAGTCGGCAGCATTGGTTGTTCGATCCAATCTAGCCATAAACTCGACAGAAGATATTTTGTTTTTCGAACGCTTGAATGCTGCGACTTGCGATTTGTGGATCGAGACTTGTTTTTTGGCTTCTGCTTTTTCGTTATCGTCGCCATTTCGCGCGGCCCGAAGTGCATCAGCCAATCGTGATTTTGCTTGGAAGTGCATCGCAAACATTACGTCTTTAATTTGCTTGTCGATACCCATCAGTTTGCATTCGGCCCAATGCGTGTTTTGCCATTGCAGCCAAATTTCGGAACCTGTGACGTAAAGCCACTCATCACCATAGAGATCGGCCCATGCATCCAATATGCCCCCATCGTCGGCTGAATACATGTCTATCTCGATTGCATCTAATTTAGTTGTTTGTGGAGAGTTATTTTGTGGTATACTATTCGTATTCATCGGCTATATCCAATGTCAGGAAGATAGCCAAAAATATGTTAAAATACATAGGCTATCCATTTTGTTAGTTTTTGGATGGTTATCTATCGCAAAGCCCTTTCCGTGAGTCTCGCCAAAGTCAAACGGTTGGGGCTTTTTCGATCCTCTATTGAGGCAAAGTTGATACATTGCTTTGTCCCCTCGCTACAGACACATCAACAAACTGTCGTGTCTCGCTTCGCTGCACAAGTTCGGCCTGATTAACCAAACGTTGGATAACTGCTGACTTACTCATTTTTAACTCGTTAGCGAACCGAGATAATTTTTTATAGTCTGCTTCTGAGAGTCGTACCCCTGTCGCGTGATCCAATGTTTCTTTCGCCATTTTTTTGTCTCCTGATTTCAATAAAATTAATTAACTACGTGAACAATTGTATCGGCGTTGGCGATTGATTTGCTCATGTGTTCGTTCATAAATGTGAACTAATAGTTTCGATTTATCATCTATGGGAGTCTCGCTTACATGGTATAATTGTTCATGTAGGCATTCGAGACATTGAACGATATCCTTTCTGCAAAAGCAGCCTCGCGAATCTGAAACGCGAGGCTGCTTTTGTTTTATGCTACGGCTAATGTCTCGGCACGAATGATAACCCCATTGGCAATCACAAGCCCATCACTTTCCAACTTGTCCAAGTCACGTCGAATGGTTCGTTCCGACACGCTGAAGAGTTGCGCCATGCTTTTGACAAACACACTGACATCTTGACTATCGACATATGACATTATCTCTTGCTGTCGTGTCGCTGCTTTGTCCTGACGCGCTGCCGTCATGTCAGCAGGGGAGACAATGACTTGTGACATTTCGGCGGGTTGACGTTCTATCGTGTCCGGCTCGGTGGGTGCTGTGACGACAACGTTACGTTTATCTGTGACATTGCGACGTGTGCGCGGTGTCATCTCATCTGCAATTTGCGACACATTGGCTAGTACCACATCCATCATTATTGACTCTGCCGTGCGCTGCAATGTGGCTGTATCAAAGTCGAGTGTCGATACCAAAATCTCAGCACCTTTTTCGCGGGCAAGTGTTCCGGCATCAAGTATCTTTCGCTTACGTTTCGACTCAGCAGAAATAGACGTTGCGATTGGTAGAGCAAGCTCACTGCAACCAATCAGGAAAAAGGCGAGAAGATAGCCAAGCCAACCAAGGTGATGAGAATAAACTGAACCTTGGATCAAGGCTGACAAGATGGTGAAAAATGCAGTCACGGACAAAAGACTGTAAAAAGCTTGCTTGTCTCTCATATCAACCTCACTCAGTTGGTGAGCTAAAACGACAAGTGCTACACCAAGCCCAAGGCCCAACGTCCAACTGGCAAGGCGATCATGTCCAAGCCCAACAAAAAAATGGGCTACGTTTTGGATACTGGCGATACTAAAAATTAGTGCCAAGCCAATGACTAAATGCTGATTCTTAATTTGTGGAAATTGTATTGATTTCAATGTTTCAATGTTCATGTTATTGTCCTAATAAGTTGTTCGTCCGGCTTTCTTTTTGTTCAAAAATTTGAATAATGGATCCGGCTCTTGTTGCTCTGAAACTAGAACCAAAATGCCTTGGTAATTCCTCGGCTGCAATCTGCGATACTGCGCTCACCTTCGTTCCAATAGCAACTCTAAAATCATAGATAGCTTTATCATCGAAATGAGATTCTTTGATGCATTCGCCATTGATTCGATGCTGACGTAATACTTGCTCGATACCTTGGCCCGTGGCAGGGTGCTGCACATATTGAGAGATAGCAATATTGTGCGGTTGTCCTACGTCTATTTCGAGCGCATCAGCCATGGCTGATCTTATCCATCTGATAATGCTCATTTGTACCCCTATCGTTAAAGTAAAAATATGTCGATTTTTTCCTACGTAGGAAAAGCGGTTACACGACATCCCATGACTCATCCTATAGAAAGGCCCGTAGAATGTCCCATAACCCATCCCGTTAAGCAGCCCGTGCAACGTCCCGTACTTTTGTGCGTCTTAGAGTGTCCAAACGATTCCACATTGCAGCATCAATTCCAATGGCCGTAACCCAACTCTTAGCCTGTTGCACATTGCGATAATCATGCAGTTGCACGTACCAACGATTGCAGTCATACACGAATAGCGGTCGTGTCTTTTCACTCATCTGAGACAGTCTGAGAATGCTTCGAAGAACAGTTCGTTCACTCGCCAAGAGAGATGGTTTGTCGTCGCTATTCCAATGCTTTCTCCAAGGGACTCGAACCAATAATCTGCCATCAATCGGATCCACATTAATAAGCTGCCGTCTCTCATCAACCTCATATATCTGCTCTGCAAAATGCAATAAGCACTCGTTTAATAGTTCAGCTTTTTGAGAGTAGCGAAGGCTGTTAGAAACGTTTTGCGCTACCCCACGAACCACATCAAAACGTTGTGGTCTGGAACTGCGGATGCCGTCTTTTCTGTCTTGGAAATTGTTCATAAAATATTACTCCCGATAGTTTTTAAATCGTTCGTTCTGTTCATGGCGCAACAGTCTGTAACCAAGCAATGCCTGTAAAACCTGCACCCCATAATGCGAAAAGAATTGTGATAGTAACCAAGTGCCAAAATAGGTGATCACAGACGTTGCAACCATTACTCCAAAGGTGACAAGTGAGAAAATTGGGATCCCCAACCCGATCCACGTGAATGAAGCAATAGCAAATGGTGCTGCTACTGCTAATGGAATAGAGATATGGACAAATGCACGTGCTATGTCCATATGTTCCCCACGTTGGGCGCGGTATGGTTGATCGGATGTTGCAAAGTCATATTTGGCAGGCACTTGTTTTGGCTGCTCAATCTTGCTAATAGTTGCCTGACGTGGTGCTGTATCGAAATCAATATACTTGGTTTTGCCTTTACTTCTGACGGCTATTTTTTTACTCATATGCCCCCCTGCAGAAACTTAACCACTTGGCCCCAATCGTTACTTGCCTTACTCAACAACGCGCGCTGCTGAGTTTCTTTCTGCTCTGCCCGTTGCCAAAGTGAGGCATCCCTAACTTTCGCAACCTCACTTTCTATTAGTGCTGAAATAGTGCTTGGATCCAATGCGTCTAGTTCCCAACTGCTGTACCCATGGAGATCTATATAATCGGCTGCGCGCGTGTCAGTGGTTTTGGCCGGATTCGGTGGTGGATTGTATTTCTCAACCTGCGAATAATTCAGCGCGATTCGATTAATCTGCACATCGCTCTTGCAAAATAATTCCAACCTTGATTGCACATCTCTCGTCATATCGATACCGGAGGGATCGTGATCGCCTAGATGCAGAATGACAGGACGTTGGCCACTATCAATGTACCCTCTCAGTCTTTGTGCAGCACTCCACATTTCCGATTGGGACGTATACCCTCGGCAGGAAAAATAATCCACATCCAAGCGCCCACAAACTCCACTTATGACACCAACTAAGGCATCCTTTTCGATCCAAATCTCGATACGATTGGGTTGATCTGCCCACTTGTCGATTCTATATTGTCGCGATACGGTGCGCATGATTTCGCCGGGGCTATTCCAATGTGAATTACCCTTCACGGCGCGAGTGCGATCTACAATTGCAGCCCAATCTACAAGCCCTGCCATGCGTGCATCTGATATGGTCCGGCCCAACTTATCGTATTCCTTTTGACTGTTGGCAATCATGTCTCGACTCACCATTTGGTAGTACAGTTGGCGCAATGTCAGATCGTACCCCTGTGCGCTGTACTCAGATATGATGATGTTGGCCGTGTCAATTACTTTGAGAGTAGCAGATCTAAATTGTTTGTCTGTGTATGCAATCTTAGGCATGATTAATTTTCCCCCACGATTCCGACAATTACAGAGTTATCGACACCGATTTTACCCGACTGTCTCGCTCCAATTCCGACTTGGTTGCTAGCATCCCCAACTCGCTCGAAAACTTCAATCGCTTTGTTTTTCCGCTCTTCCACACCACCAATAGCCAAAAGTATTTCATTCTCTGTTTGCTCCAAAAAATCTAATGTTTCATCTAGTCCAAGCTTGGCTATCTTCGCTGCTAACCATGCGTTAGTGCGTCCACCATAAGAGAAGAGAACAGGCTCGTTATTTTCATCAAGCATGTAATCAGGAAATATGTAGATATTGTTAATCAGTGGCATGGTTCACCTCGCTGGTAGTTGGGGCAAGCTGCTTATATTCGATTATTTGCTGCATGTGATTTGGTTCCTTTGTGTGGCAATTAAAAATCACCACACTGTCTATGGGGATATGTATAGACTTGGAACCGTAGAAGAGGTAAAATACGGTTAGCCTATACGTAGCCCGACGATACGTATATGGTTAGTTGGTGGTGAGTGCCTGATACCACTTGCCACCAACGAAACAACTATTTAATTTTCCCTTTTGGGGTTTGGGTATCTTTCCTTTGGTGGTCCATTTTCTAAGAACCAATCCAAAGCGTCTTTGTCGATAGCCCATGATCTTGTTCGTCGATGCTGTTTGGCTTTGATTTTGCCATCTCTTATCCATCGCCAAATCGTAATGTAATTAACGTCTGCATGTTCTGCTGCTTCGTGAATTGTCATTAAAATTAATCCTTATAATTTGTATTTATCTGCCGGACTCGAACGTCTAGCAGCTTTTTCGATATCTGCCTCGGCTAGTTGGGCATAGTGCAAAACCATGTCGAGTCTTTCATGTCCTAGAATTTCTTTTAACTCAAATGGATTGCCCCCTGCCCTAAGAAATTCGATAGCAAATGTATGCCTTAGCTTGTGGGGCCAACACCTTTCGACACCTGCCCTATCTGCTGCCATATTCAGGATATTTCGAATCCCTGATCGGTTAAGTTGATTGCCATTTTTTGCGCAAAATAGATACTCGCTTTTGTGCGGATCGCGTCTACTTGCAAGGTATAGCCATATAGCTTTACGACATCGATTGCCAACGAAAACAAATCGTTCCTTATCACCCTTCCCATGTCGGACGTGAATTCTGCCCCTGCTCGATTCGTAATCCCTGACTCGTAAATCGCATAGTTCACCAACCCTTAACCCACTATCAACCAATGTGATGATGATTGCCTTATCTCTTTTGGCTGTTCGTCGCTTGGCGCGTGCAGCATTGTGATCACAGGCTTTGACGATCTTCTTCACATCAGGCATTGGCACAGGTTGTATTTTTTTCTCTGTAAAGCGAGGTGTATCTACTTTGCCCTTGATAATGTGCTCGACTTCCAGTTCGATTTCTACCCATGAGAAGAACGACGATAAAACGAAGTAGCAATCTCTGATTGATCGTTTACTCAATTCTGTATTTTTCGACAAGTGACGCAAGAACCCTTTTATATCCTGACTGTCAATATCTTCTACCTGCTCATCCTCCCCCACAAAATCAACAAATCTATCGAATACACGCGCATATCGCTTGATAGTTTCATCAGCCAAATTTACTTCTTTGTCTAGCCAATACCCTTCGAGTGCTGTTTTCAAAATCATGATCTGTTGCCCCTTTTCGCTTATTTTTGGGTAATAAAAAAGCCCCACACAAATGAATGTGTGAGGCTTGATATACCTAAATAAAAGCTACAATTTTATGCTACTTTGGGGGTGCAATTTGAGTACCGTTTGGCGATTCTTGTCGCCCCAAACGATGTACGCTACCGGACTGCGCTACTCCCCGTGGATGCAGTAATTATATACTATTTGTTTATCGGGTACAAATCAACGATGTAGTATTTGTTTAATAGTTATGGAACCCATTGCAGATCGTGATTTAACCAGTTGCTGCCTAGTGTGCCTGTAATCGAAATCAATTTTTGCGCTGTACCACCATTTATTGAGACTGCCCATATTTCCCAATTGCCGTTGCGGTTTGTAAAAAATGCAACCGATGTACTATCGGGGCTGACAGTTGGCGAGCCGTCTATCGCGGCAGTATTTGTTAAGCGCAATATTGCTTGGGTATTTGGATCCACACGATATAGCTCCATGTTGCCATCACGTACGTTACTCATAAAGAGAACATAGCGACCATTACGTGACCAGGTTGGTCGACTATCTGCGGATACGTCTGTGAGTTGCTTTCGCTCGCCTCCGTTGCCATTCATCGTCCAAAGTCCACAACCGTTCCCTCTCTCATCACAGCCACGGTAGACAATTTTGTCAAGCGTCGGGTGCCACTCTGGCGATTCACCAAAGGTGTGAAATGTCGTGGCACTATTTTCTTCAGCCCAGACTGTATAGATCCGCCACAATCGATCACCTTCGCGGTTGCTGGAAAAGACAATCCGATTTCCATCAGGGCTCCAGCTTGGCAAGGTATCTTCTACAAATTTTGTATAACGTAGAGTGAGATTTGTGCCACTGTCGATTGATGTAATACCGCCAGCATCGTTGCGCAGGCTGCGATGAGCCAGTCGAATACCGTCACGACGAAGTGCTGGCTGTGCAGCATCCATCGCGAGAAGAAGTGGCTGGGCGCTAGATAGTTGGTGCGCAAAAATGCGACTACGGTTATCGTTGTTATCTTGCGCAGAATAAATTATGCGTCCAGCTGCGGAGATTGTCGAAGCAGATTGCGCAGCAGCTATGGTAACTGGTTTTGAGGTCGCGATCGGTGCGGAGATGATTGTTGGTCTGGCGCTTGCTGTAACCGTAGCTGTAAGTGCTATGGCTCCAACTTTGGTTACGGTGGATGTTCGCTCGGGCGTTGATTTTATTGTGGAACCACTTTCCTCTTCATCAGCTGCACTTCCCAATGTGGGTTTCGCCTTCGGTATAGCTACCTGCGCTGTTGTCTTGGTCACATCGGCAGTAAGTTTACTTGCCGTTTTCGGATCTTCACGTTCACAGAGCGCGCGGTAGGTATTACGCTTGCTGGTTGAGCCTGGCGTTACCTCAATCGCGATGGCTAAATTATACTGTTCTACTGCTTTACACCATTGCTTTGCTTTTACAAACGAGTCGCCGTACTCCATATGGGCGTTCTGCAAACGTTCATTTACGTCACGATAATCAGGTGAAATTCGCTCTAACTCTAGTAAAACATTTACCACGCGTGCCCAATCCGTGCCTGCTATTGTCAGCGCATCTTGATATGTAGCAATAGTCGTGCGTAAGTTGCGAGCATCAATGGCAGTCGGCTTAAGTTCTATGGCACGATCAAGTAAAAGAAGTGCTTCCTCAAATTGACCATCTTGTTCCTTTTCTTCCGCTAATCCAATGATAGCTCTTGCCAACAGGTCTGTCACTTGAGCGAGTTCGTAAGTTGGGTTGACATCGAGAAGTTGGTCAAGTTTTACAATTGATTCGTCCCAATTTCCTTCGGCGAATGATTTTTGAGCAGCCTCCCATTGCTCGTCGGCAAGAATACTTCCAACAGAGGGCTGTGATCCAATAGGTTCACCGCTTTCGAGTTGTTGCAGCTCATTGATTCCCTTTATTGCATCGCTATTATTTGATTCTAACAATAAGACACGCTCATATGTGACAATAGCTTCGTCATAACGATTTTCATATCGCAGATCCTCGGCGTATTGCAACAAAATACCAATTTGCTGGCGGCTTTGGGTTTCAACTTGCTGCTGGCCTGCACGGCTGCCCAAAAACAAGGCAAATATCATGGCTACAACAGCGAGAAAAGTTGCTATAGCCATAATTATTTTTAGTGGTGTTGGGAAAAGTATTCTATTTTTAAGAAATTGTAAGATCGGTCTTGAAGTCATTCGGTAATGCTCAATTGTTCTATCCTGTACGATACGATAACAAAATACGCCCAGCGCTATCTTCAAAGCGCAATTCCAAGATTACAGTATCGTCTAATTCTATAGCAGAAGTTTCAACAAATGGTAACTCTGGAGATGCATCGATGGCGAAGCGCAATATTTCTACGCCATCCCCATAAAGCAGCAAATCACCGCTAATGGGACGAGTCGGGTAGAACCCAACTGTCAAGCCCCCCGCCGATGCCGACAGATTTACGGCTGCAACTTCGTTGGCGTAAACCATATCACCAATACCCTGAAGCGGGTACCACACTTCTCTCCAAGTAACAGATCCTCCCGCTGGCAGTTGATAATGTTCGAAAAAACTTGGTGCAAGACCACCGTGCAGTTCAACATAACTTGATTCGTCATCAGTATAATAGTTTGTAGGAAGTGGCGATTGCCAACCCGGGCTAAATATTTTGCTGCCGCGGGCCACGTCCGCAGGGAAGATTCGCACAGCGCCTGCATCGTATAGCCGATCATAGACAGCAGCAAATGGACCTGATGCAGATGGCGATTCGAAAAATCCAGCGTATTCTGACCAAGATTCAAGCATGCTTATATCGCGACTATTATAAATCGGCCAAGGAAATGATTCAGTTGGTGCTGGTAATCTGTCATCACCAGTACTATGCACGATCATTTGGCTAGTTGGCAGAATAAAGTGGAGCGATCCGCTTGGCGTATTTTGTGGGCCGGGTGCTAGCATAGCAGAGTGCCAGTAATCAAATTCAAGCTCTGTCTGGCTAACATTTGAAATGGTTGGTTGCAGATCAAAGCTAGCTGCGCCAGCACGGAGAGAAATCGCAATACTGGCCGAGACTAATCGACCATCCCATGGGGTAAAAAGCGTGACCGTTGCCGATTCGGGATTATGCTGAACGGGCGAAAACCCCCATGGTGTTCCCCAGTCATAACCGTGTTCAATCACAGGAAGGTTCCATTCCAGCCCGCCAAGCGCTATCCACCCAAGTTGTTTGGCTGGTCCCCATGGCGACGGTTTGACCACCTCATTTTGATAGAACATGCGATTTTCAGCGCCTTTATGGGTAACTTGCCACAGTCGCCCGCCAAGTTCGGGTAAAATTATTAGCTGGATGTAATTATTTTCTAATATAATTGTTCGGTAAGTGCGGTCTACGGGTTGGGAAGGGTTTGCTCTAAATCGCTCATAATCCAATTTTGTATAGGGCGAATTAAAAGTCGGAGCTATCTCGCTGGACTGATATGCTTGAAGTGGATAAGTTGGAAGCGTTACTGTCCCCTCATACAGCTCAACGGTGCCAATCGGTTCTGGTGCAGGGGCAGAGTCAACTATGACTGTAGGTAATGGTTCTAAAGTCTGTATTATATTGGGGATCTCTTCTTGGTTTTCCGCATCTGTGCGGGATGAAGAAATAACTTGAGCAGGCTGTTGTTGCGGTGTTGAAGGCAGTTTGTCTACCGCA
>Ga0114957_1001452_pt1 | contig 25936 bp, 25 predicted proteins | sample BantaG_FD_87175 | JGI IMG/M metagenome (GOLD analysis project Ga0114957, IMG submission 87175) | Marine algal microbial communities from Bantry Bay, Ireland - BantryBay_4 metaG | ecosystem: Host-associated > Algae > Red algae > Unclassified | place: Bantry Bay, Ireland | collected 2014-11-21
AAGAAGGTAGTGGTATTGCCTCTACCTTTGGAGAACGTATTCCTGCACTACGCATAGATCACATCTTAGTGGATGACAGAATTGAAGTACTCGATCACACTATCAGTCGCAGCGAATATTCTGATCATTATCTAGTGATGGCAGAATTGGGCTTATAGCTGCGTCTCGTTGCTGTCGTCTATGAGCTTAGCTGCAGCCTTCTTGAATTCTCGCCAGTCGAATTTCTTGTTCATATCCTCGTCTAGACCTTTGAGCATGGTGTCAGCAACGACTCCAGAAATAAGGCTATTGACTTTAGCAGACTTAACCAGTTTCTTAAGTTCTTTTTTGCTGAGATACCCATCACCATTCTTATCAAAAAACTCAAATGCCTCTTGCGGAGTGGCAAAACTCTGAGTAATGAGGATTTTAATCTTATTGAGTATTTGTTTCTTGGAGGCCATATGCTTTTTTTTAAGAGCCTAAGTATAAGTATATTAATTGCCCTGTAAATATATGCTGTAAGCAATTAAGAGATAATGCGAGGAGAGCCTACACGATAAAGCATAGACCCCCTTCAAGTAGTAAGAGGAATTACTTCTTACAACATTTTTTATCGCCTTTCTTACAGCTCGACTTTTCTGAAGCCTTGTTTGCAAGCTCAGCCTTGGCAGAAGCTGCAGCAACTTTGGTTTTTTGGTCTCCAACTTTTACCCCTTCCTTCAGTCCTGCACACTTGGCCTTACATTCTTGTAGCGTCATACCATTTTTCGCAGCGCAGGTCTTAAGATCAGAATCTGAACCTAAAGTCGTTGTGGAAGCAGCAGAGACTGCACTTGTTTCAGTATTGACTTCCGTGCCAGTGCTGGCTATATTGGCTGCGTATATTTTCTGACACTTTGTTTTACATTCCTCCAGCGTCATACCCATTTTGGCAGCACACTCCTCTATGGTTACACATTTCTTAGCTTTATTATCAGTTGTGGCAGTAGTTGCTTGGCCGATTGCCGTAAGTCCTGACAATAAGATGCCAAAGACGAGAACGAGTACTTTATACATAGTTAAAATTTTTATTTCCTCAGAACCGCTGAGTTACCGGATGCTAATTAACAATTAAAATTATCACGTTATCAAGGTCAACGGTGTCTTACACTTGCTAATCGCTGGTTAAAGACCTGTTAAACGGTGACAGTCATAAGCAAATATGTTGCTCATTGAAATTCTATCTTCATATTGCTAATTATGAATCACCAGCTAACTTTACGCAAGGTACCATATTTATTCTCTATAGTTTGCCTTGGTTTGTGTACTCTGATGGCCTTTCCCTTAATTATTGAACAGCCCACATCAGCTGCTTGATCACGAGATATTCTTCTATGCCATACTTGGATCCTTCGCGACCCATCCCACTTTCCTTGACACCACCAAAAGGCGCTACAGTCGTCGACACTGAAGGCGAATTGATACCCACCATTCCGTATTCTAACGCTTCGGCTACCCGCCATATCCGACTATGATCTTTGCCGTAGAAATATGATGCTAGACCATACTCCGTATCATTGGCCATAGCGATGACTTCCTCTTCTGTATCAAATTTAAAAACTGGCGCTACAGGTCCGAAGATTTCTTTGCGGAATACCGCCATGTCGGTCGATGCATCTGCGAGTACAGTTGGTTCATACAACAAGGACTGAGGTGCACCGTGACGCTGACCACCGCAAGTGATTCTAGCACCCTTCTCCAGGGCATCTGACACTAGTGCTTCTACAGAGGCCACCGCTTTTTCTTCTATCATGGGCCCTATCACAACCCCCTTGGTCATGCCATCTCCTAGCGTCTGTTCTCTGACGGCCGACGTAAATTTTTCTATGAAGGCTTCGTAGATTCCTTCTTGTACAAATAACCTGTTAGAGCAGACACAAGTTTGTCCTGCATTGGTGTATTTGGAAGCAACGGCCCCTGCGACTGCCTTTTCCAGATCAGCATCATTGAAAACGATAAAAGGCGCATTCCCGCCTAGTTCCATAGAAACTTTCTTGACTGAGTCGGCTGCCTGCTTCAGTAGTAGCTTTCCTACCGCAGTGGAGCCTGTGAAAGATAATTTTTTGACGAGTTTGCTACTTGTCATTACATTGCCTATTTCTGGCGCATTATTCGTAGGAAGGATATTGAGGACACCTGGAGGGAGGCCCGCCTCAGTTGCGAGTACGCCGAGTGCCAACGCCGATAAAGGCGTCAACTCAGAAGGTTTGATGACCACTGTACAACCTGCTGCGAGAGCGGGTGCCACCTTTCTGGTGATCATGGCACTAGGGAAATTCCATGGGGTGATGGCTGCCACTACGCCTACAGGCTGTTTGAGCACGATGATTCTCTTGTCTCGTTGGTGGCCGGGAATCACATCTCCATATGTTCTTCTGGCTTCCTCTGCAAACCACTCGACGAAGGAAGCACCATATCTTATCTCTCCCAAGGCTTCCCTGAAAGGCTTGCCTTGTTCCATAGTCAGAATCTTGGCCAGGTCCTTCTCGTGAGCTCTCTGCAAGTCATACCACTTTCTCAAGATCCTGCCGCGCTCCGTGCCCGTATAGGATTTCCAAGTCTGGAAAGCTGTGTAGGCCAGGTCTATGGCTGACTTAGCTTCTGTAGCGCCACAGTCAGCGACACTGGCGATCTGGGCACTGGAATAGGGGTTGTATACGGGAAATTGCTTCTGACTCGAAGCCGCCACAAACTGTCCACCTATGAAGGCACCCTCCTGGAGTAAATCTTTTCTTTGAATATCAATCATGAGTTATAAGGCTGTAATTATTCAATAAATGAGTGCTTAGCTATTAAGCTTATGCTAAGATAACATAAGCTGACGTATCGCTCTCCAGCCTTTGATGTTCAGAAGTGAGAATCGCTACTCACTGCTCTGCTATTCTGCCCTATGACTGCATAATATTAGAACCGCTGCGCAAATAGCCTTCCTATCTTGAGGAGGGAGGTCCTGTAACATTAAAAGGGTAGCTGTGATAAGAGTATTGCTGAGGTGTACGGTTTGAGTTCGGTCTGAGTTAATAAATAGTTGCTAGAAGTAAATGTAAATATTTGAAAAACTTTGTGTTGTTGGTTGCGACCATATCTTGGTCCCGCTGCGGATATTGATAAGAAGGGTTTGGACCCGTTATGGTATAATTGCTATCTATGCTTCAAAGAGAAATTAGTACGAGCATTGAGGCAAATAACAAATTATAGTTAACTAAATTTCATTAACCAACTGTCCTAAGAATGGGGGGAACCTCACTATATCATTTTGCCAATAATAATATTCACAATTCTCATAAAGACTATTGATTTTAACTGATGCTAACATTGTATAAGACGGAAGCCGATAAATACAACAATTAGTTATACCATTCATATTTCTTCTTTGACTTCTGTCCAATATTCCAAGGCTCTTATTGCCCTATACCATCCCGCTATTCTTACATCCACGGATTCTCGATCTTCGGTCGCTTTGAATGAAGCATTGGTTTTCCATAGGGACTTTACCTCTTCAAAATCTTTCCAATAACCCACCGCTAATCCCGCCAGAAAAGCGGCCCCCATGGCTGTTGTCTCCACGATCTCAGGTCTGACTGTTGTTATATCAAGGACATCAGCTTGAAATTGCATGAGGTTATTATTGATCGTCGCTCCACCATCCACTCTCAGCTCTTTGACGGATATCCCAGAATCTGATTCCATGGCTTTAAGGACATCCAGTGTCTGGAATGCAATGGCCTCTAGAGCGGCTCTGGCTAAATGGGCATCTGTGGTACCTCTTGTCATGCCGAATATGGTGCCCTTTGCTTTCTGATTCCAATGTGGTGCACCTAGCCCAGCAAATGCTGGCACAAAATAAACCCCACCCGTATCGTCTACAGATGCTGCTAGTTTTTCTACATCTGAAGATTTTTCGATTATTTTAAGTCCGTCTCTGAGCCATTGTACCACAGCACCGGCAATGAATATGCTGCCCTCCAGCGCATAGGTGACCTTGTCTCCGATCTGCCAGGCCACAGTCGTTAGTAGCTTGTTGTCTGAAAGTTGAGGTTTGTCACCTATATTCATCAGCATGAAGCATCCTGTACCGTAAGTATTCTTGACCATCCCTTTCTGTATACACATCTGCCCGAATAGAGCCGCTTGCTGATCACCGGCGATGCCTGCTATGGGAATTTCATTATCAAATAGGGTAGAGGTGGTGTGACAGTATACCTTACTGGAGGACTGTACTTTTGGTAGTATTGACTTAGGGATGTTCATTAATTGTAGTAGGTCGTCATCCCAAGTCATCGTATTAATATTGAACAACATGGTACGAGAGGCATTGGATACATCTGTTGTATGTACCTTACCACCCGTAAGCTTCCAGACTAGCCAGGTATCTATAGTACCCATATACAGATCGCCGTTCGTTGCTTTTTTTCTGGCGCCGTCCACATTGTCCAGAATCCACTTGATCTTAGTACCAGAAAAGTAGGAGTCTATGACAAGTCCCGTCTTTTCTCTGACAGATTTTTCATGACCTTCAGCTTTGAGTTTGTCGCAGTAGTCAGAAGTTCTCTTGTCCTGCCACACAATGGCATTATAAATTGGTTGTCCTGTTTTTTTATCCCAGATCAAGATCGTCTCACGCTGATTGGTGATGCCTATGGCCGCAATATTTTTTGCGCTAAGGTCTTGTTTATTGATGGCTTCCAGAGCGACATTGGACTGTGTATCCCAGATTTCCAGTGGGTCGTGCTCTACCCAGCCTGGTTTTGGAAAGTGTTGGTGGATTTCCTTCTGCTCGACAGATATGATAAACCCTTTTTTGTCGAATAGTATAGCACGCGAACTGGTTGTTCCTTGGTCTAAAGCCAGTATGTAAGTATCCATATGATTACTATGCATTTATTGAGTATGATATATTGTGAAATTACCCACAGATCAAAGTGTCTGATAGCAATTAAGATTCTTCTCATAAGCATAAATATGGGTAAAGAATCACAGAAACTAAAGAATATAATAGATATGCCGAGTATTTTTAACCAGAGTTTTACTAAATTCTATTACTTAGTATGTAAGCTGTTGAACGTACATGATCCCAATTTTTTTAGAGTAGCTCCACAATAAAATACCTGAGGGAATTATAGTTTTTTTTGAGAATTTTCAGTCGTAAAAATCAACGACAAAGTCAAACCCAAATAATTAATGGCATATACTTTTTGATATAATAAAAATCCGCTTTCGCGGTTCTCTTGCTTAGAGCATTCAGCTCTATCCGCCGTTGCGGAATCAGTTTTATTATTTCTTGACGACCTTAAAACTGCAATTCCTATACAGGCTTAAATTCGCCCTTGGCTCTGACACAACCCTGTTCTTAACGGAATTTAAGCCTGTAAATCTTAAAATGAAATTGGCCGATTTCTGATGAACCTGTAGAATCGGTGACTTTACTTGGTGCTGCTTAAATGCGCTATTCGGAAATAAAAATTAAATCAAGAAATCAAGTGGTGAACAGACTTGCTGATGATGCAAGACATCAGATGACTATTGGTCAAAAGATTCTACACGTAAGAAGGTTTATATGTATTTTATTTGGAAAGGAAATTAATCAATTCAGAATTAGACTCTAATCAAATAACTATCGATATTTAGGATTTTCAATAGTTTTTAATACAATCACGGTATGAAGTTGAAGATCAGATTAGAGACTGAAGTAGATGGTCACTACCTAGAGGTTATTGAAAAATTTGACTTGAAACTATTCGAAGCTCTGAAGCCTACCTTCGGGAAAATGAAAGTTGAAGAGTTCACCGGGTCCAAGAAGGGTGATATTGTTCGGCTTGCATTTCTCAGCCCTGTCAAAACAGAGTGGGTGAGTGACATCGTAGAAGATGGTGCAGATGATAAGGAGGTATATTTCATAGATGAAGGCCGTATCCTGCCATTCCCATTGTCCTTCTGGCGACACAAGCATATTGTGCAGAAGGTTTCTGAAGGTCGATCCCGTATAATAGATGATATGTCTTTCATGGGCATTAATATTTTCTTTACTCTATTCTTATATCCTGCAATCTATATTGTATTTTATCCACGTAAGAATATATATAGAAAGTACTTTGGAAATTCAAAGCTGAGTTGACATAAATGTTTAAAGCCGTGTGGTTCATTATAAAATAAATTATCAGACCGTATTAGAAAAGTAAAATGAAAGTTGATTTAATATACACAGTTCTTGCACTTCTGATTATCGTAATAAGTTTATTACCTAAACTCAATTTTAAACATTGGGTATTCAGGATTGCTGATTTTCTTCGTGTACAATTTACTGTATTGCTTTTATTTATTTTTCTTATTGGCTTTGTTTTAGATATTGAGAGTACTTTTTTCAATAACTCTGTAATTGTTTTGTTGGTTGTTTCTGTTTTATATCATTTGAAAATTATTTTTCCATATGTTATAAAGAAGAAAAAGCCAATCTCTTTTTCTAAGAATATACTATCTGTTTTAAGTGTAAATGTCCTGCAAGATAATGATAATCATAAAGGCTTAATAAAAATTATCAAGGATGTAAATCCTGATATACTGTTGACGATGGAAACAAATGAAGAATGGGAAAAAGCACTGTCGGAAATTGAATCGGATTATGAAAATGCCTGTAAAGTTCCTAAAGAAAATAAGTACGGTATGCATTTGTATACCAGACTAACGGTCATAGAATCCAAGATTCATTATTTGATTTCAGAGGAGTATCCATCCATAGAAATCAGATTGCGAGATAGAGAAAACAACGAGTTTATTTTTTGGGGAATTCATCCACCTCCGCCAAGTCCCACTGAAAAACCAACTTCCAAGCAGAAAGATGCTGAACTCATGAAGGTGGCAAAGATAATTCGCAAGGATCAAATTCCTACTTTAGTGGCTGGCGATTTTAATAGTGTTTGCTGGTCAAAAAGTTCTAAACAATTTGCAAAGTTATCCATCTTGAAAGATGCCCGAATTAGAAGAGGGATCCTGGGTACCTTTCCAGCAGAATATTGGTTTTTGAGATTCCCTGTAGATTTATTTTATCATTCACAATCCATAAAGGTTACAAGATTGGACACTTTACCTGATTGGGGTTCAGATCATCTTCCATTGTACGCAGAATTTTTTATTAGTGCTTCAACTCAGGAAACTAAGAATCATATCGACTCTGAATTTAAAGAGAAAGTGAAAACAATAATCAAAGAAGGGGAAATTGCTGTTATTGAAGAAGACTGAGAATTTGAAAATGAAAAACAGAAGTATGAGTTTTGACAATTTGATTGCTATTTATGCTAAGTTAATTACTCTTACTCTTTGAAAAAATCACCTGCCACTAGTCATACTGATACACTGAATAAGGTGTTTCAGAGAATATTGATAATGAAGAAAGTGACTATGGAAGAAATCAAGTTGATTGATTACGTCATACCATCGGGATGAATTATATCGAGACAGTACCCATTTTGATTTTTGATGGTAATTTTTATTATAAGTACCTTATTCTTCAACTTCTATTTCCTTTTGCTTATTTATTTTTGATCAAGCTAATGGAGCTTAGGGTTAGTCATATTGTGATGTAAGGAGAAATTTATTAGAATTAGTATGGTGCAGTTATAGAGAGGCAGTAAACATTTAAGATTTAGATTGTTTAAGATGTATTAAATATATAGAAATGAAGAAATTTGATGTGATAATAATAGGTTTAGGTCAAGCAGGTATGCCTTTAGTTTTAAGAGTGGCAAAAGAAGGAATGCAAGGGATTCATTAAAGTCAATAAATGTTCAGGGTATCTACGCTTTGGGGGACTGCAACGGAGAGGGCGCTTTTAACCATACTGCTTACAATGACTACGAGATAATAGCTGAAGACAGGTTTGAAGGAAAGGATAGAAAAATTTCTGAGCGTATTCTCACTTATTGTCTTTTTGTGGACCCACCGCTAGGAAGAGTAGTAATGACAGAAACGCAAGCTATTGATAAGGGGTTGGATATTTATGCAGGAGAACGACCTATGAGTAAAATATCAAGAGCCAAAGAAAAAGGAGAGGCCCATGGCTATATGAGTGTAGTCGTGGATGCTGAAACTGATAAAATTTTAGGGGCTACCGTATTGGGTGTAGGCGGCGCCGAAATTATAAGTAGTTTTGTTAATATTATGTATGTCGATTCTAGGTTCAAAACAATCAAGGATTCAGTACAACCACATCCTACTGTTTTAGAACTGATTCCTACGATGTTTGGAATCTTTGAGCAAGCCAGAATAATTGAGTGATAAAAGCCTTTATAATATTCTAATCTAATATGAATTTAAGCGATCATTTTCTCAAAACAAGAAAGCATACTCAATCGATTTGTAAGCCATTGACGATTGAGGACCATGTAGTACAAGTGGCTATTTTTGCCAGTCCAGCCAAATGGCATCTAGCACATACGACCTGGTTCTTTGAAACATTTGTTCTTAAGGTGCACTGTCCTGAGTATAAGGAATTTCATAAGGACTTTAATTTTCTTTTCAATAGTTACTATAATAATGCTGGCGATAGGGTTTTTCGTGCCAACCGTGGGAACATGACCCGACCAGGCGTAGAAGAAATTTATAATTATCGACAGTATGTAGATGACAAGATGATGCAATTGATCACCAACAATGGCGACGACAGCTTAAAAGAGTTAATCACTTTAGGCATTCATCATGAGCAGCAACATCAGGAGTTATTATTGACTGATATCAAATATATGTTAGGTCATAATCCGCTATTTCCTGTATATGATAACAACACAGCTTTATTGGATTTTGAAGAAAATGTGGATTCAGGCTATTATACTGTAGAAGAGGGTGTATATGAAATTGGATTTCAGGACGCTGGATTTTGTTATGATAATGAATTAGGTGTGCATAAGGTTTACATACATGATTTTGAAATATATAAAGGCTTAGTGACCAATGAGGAATTCATCGAATTTATTGAAGATGGTGGTTACTCTGATCATAATCTTTGGTTAGATGAGGGTTGGTCTTGGCTTGAGTCAACGAATGTTAATGCACCACTTTATTGGCATAAGATAAAAGGAAAGTGGAACCAATATACCTTAAAAGGCCTGCAAGAAGTAGCCCCGAAATCAGTCGTCAAACATGTGAGTTATTATGAAGCGGCGGCTTATGCGGAATGGAAAGGGATGCGTTTGCCTACAGAATTTGAGTGGGAGGTTGCTGCTGATAAATTGAACTGGGGCCAGCGATGGGAATGGACAAACAGTGCTTATTTGTCTTACCCGAATTTTGAAAAGGCGGAAGGCGCATTAGGTGAGTACAATGGAAAATTCATGATTAATCAAATGGTTTTACGTGGTGCTTCCTTTGCTACTTATTCGGGTCATAGTAGAAAAACTTACCGTAATTTTTTCAATTCAGATGCTCGGTGGCAATTCACAGGAATTCGATTAGCTAAATAATAATATGGACGAACAGTTTAAAAAAGACGTTGAAGATGGATTGAGTAAAAAAATCAAATCACTTCCTTCCAAATATTTCTATGATAAGATAGGTGATGCGCTTTTCGTGAAGATAATGCATATGTCAGAGTATTATTTGACCAGAGCGGAATTGGAAATCTTCAAGAATAAGTCTAACCAAATCATCGATTATCTACAGGTACACAAGGATCAATATTTTGAATTAATAGAATTGGGTGCTGGTGATGGGCTGAAAACAAAAGAACTTTTGGGATGTTTGTTGGATCGTGGATTCAACTTTGATTATTTTCCATTGGATATTTCCCAAAATGCGCTTAACAATCTTGAAGAATCATTGATAAGCGAATTGCCTAAGCTAGGGATAAAGAAACAACAAGGAGATTATTTTGAGATACTAGCTTCTTTGAAGAGCACGAAGCACCCGAAAGTCATCTTGTTTTTAGGCTCTAATATCGGGAATATGTCTGATGAAATTGCGGCTGAATTTATTTATGCATTAGGTGCTAATTTAACTAAGAATGACAAGCTATTACTAGGAGTGGACTTAAAGAAGGCAGCATCAATTGTATTGCCAGCCTATAATGATAGTGAGGGAATAACTAGAGCTTTCAACATGAATCTGTTGAACAGAATTAATAAGGAGTTGGGTGGTAATTTTGATATTGAGCAATTTGGTCATCAACCGACATATACTGAGGAAGAAGGTATAGCTAGGAGTTTCTTGGTAAGTTTGAAAAAACAAGAAGTACATATTGATGCCATAAATAGATCTTTTGTATTTGAGGAAGGTGAAAAAATAGCAACTGAAATTTCGAGAAAGTATAGTGATGAAATTATTGAGCAATTAATTACGGATACAGATTTCGAGATTGTTTCAAAGTTAACGGATGAAAAGATGTATTTTGCTAATTATATATTCACTAAATTATAAATGACTGAAAGTAGATTGCTTGGTGTTTTAAAAATGGGTGAAGCTTCTACACATTTCTATATCCAACTCTTGACAAAGTCATACGAAAATCAGCATCTAAATGATTTGAAGCCTTGGAAGTTGATTTCTGCTGATTTTGAAGTTATAAACAGCTTATTGCCAAATCGTTCGCTAGAGCTTGAGGCATTAATGGTAAGATATTTTGAAAAATTGTCTTTTAATTGTATTGATGTAGTTTTGATCCCTAATATTACCATTCATGAAACAATTGATGCAGTGCAGAAAACCTTGAGCTCAACAATAGCTGTAGCTCATCCGTTGTCTGGGGCCATTGAGAGAATGCTTAAAGCAGGCAATAAGACTGCTGTATTATTCGGTTCGATTTATACGATGACTTCAAGCTATATCAAAACTGTGTTTGCTGATGAAGGAATAAAAATTGTTAAACCAAATTCAAAAGATATGGAATTTATTGATTTTGTTAGAAGGCAAGTTTTTTATGAGAGTGCCTCAGCAGAAATATTAAAAGAGTTTAATAAGCTGGTTGTAAAATATTCAAACGACAAATCTGTTTTGATCGCTTGTTCTGAATTGTCTCTCGTTCTGGAAGTAAGCAAAGATAGTGTATTAGATATGGCTGCCATTCAAGTTGCAGATGCTATTTCGATGATTTTAGATTAGGCTTGATTTTAACAGTATAGTCATAATTATATATGCTTTGAATCTTAATCTTATAAATTTTTAGAAATTCTAATATACCTGTAATGAATAGAAACGATAGTACCTTGCATTTGCAACAATTCGCTTATGCAATAGTCGTAGTTATTGGAATTGGATACTTGCTTTATGTAGGGGCATCAATAATAATTCCCTTGATTTTTGCTGGATTGTTAGCAGTTTATCTATACCCCATAACTAAATGGTTGTCGAGGTTTATTAAATGGAGATCTGTGACAATTGTTCTAAGTTTTCTGATTATCGTCATTCCAGTGCTTCTGGTTGCTACTTTTTTTTCATATCAACTTGTTACGATAATGGAAGCATTACCCGAGATTAATAAAAGCTTGAGTATAGGATATGATAAAGTGCTAAGTGGTCTTAATCGCTTAGTCCCTGCAATGAACATTGAGGGAAAAGAACTCCTGTCTGATGGAATGGAGAATGCTGATCTGCAAGCTCCACTTAAGTTTATAGGGCAAGGATTAATCTCCACTACGTCGTTTTTGACTTCATTTGGCTTGGTGATTTTGTATGCTTTCTTTTTGCTTTTTTATAAAGACAGCATTAAGAATTTCATTGTATATCAATTTGAAAAAAGTGCTAGGTCCGACATAAGGGAAACACTTATGAATATGAAGGAGTCAATTCAATCCTACATTAAAGGTACAGCTACAGTCGTTGTTATTCTTTCAGTGATGAACAGTATAGGTCTTAGTATCATAGGAATTGATTATGCAATATTTTGGGGTTGTCTTGCAGGCATTCTTGCAATAATACCATATATCGGAACAGTTATAGGCGGGGTTCTGCCTTTTCTGTATGCCTTATCTTCTGCAGATGCCCAGTGGCAACCGATAGCTGTTTTAGTTTATTACCTTATGATTCAGCAAATTGAAGGAAATTTTATCACGCCGAAAATTGTAGGCGATAATGTAGACATTAATCCACTTTTCGCTATTATTTCGCTTGTATTTTTTGGTTCTTATTGGGGAATGCCGGGTATTATTTTAGCACTGCCTTTGATCTCCATTATAAAAATCTTATTAAGTAATTTCGAGAGTACTTTACCTTACTCTGTGCTTATGAGTTCTGGGATAAGCGACAAGCAAGGCATCTTTAAGAAAATGGCAGACAGTTAATTATAACCTTAGTAAGGATGAATAAAGACTTCGAGGAATTTCACTCTAGCATTTTATACAATTAAAATTTGCCTTACTATTTTGCGATTCCAGTATTCACGAGATCCAGAGCGACATCGATGATCATGTCTTCCTGACCGCCTACCATTTTACGGTTGCCCAATTCATTGAGAATAGTTCTCGTATCTAAACCGTATTTTTCGGCGGCACGTTCAGAATGCAACAGAAAACTGGAATAGACTCCGCAGTAGCCCAGTGAAAGCGTTTCTCTGTCCACTTGCACAGGACGCTGCTGCAAGGGACGTATCACATCATCGGCGATATCCATCAACTGGAACAGATCAGAGTCATGATCTGCTTCCATTCTATTGAGTACCGCTATCAAAACTTCTAGTGGGCAGTTGCCTGCACCCGCACCCATACCCGCTAAGGAAGCATCCAATCGTGTAGCCCCTTCCTCCATTGCCACAATGGTATTGGCGACACCTAAGGATAAGTTGTGATGGCAATGAATACCGATTTCAGTTTCTGGTTTGAGAATAGACTTGAAGGCTCGTATACGATCTCTTACACCATCCATAAGTAAAGCGCCTGCTGAATCAGTCACATATACACAGTGTGCACCATAGTCTTCCATCAGCTTGGCTTGCTTGGCCAAGTTATCAGGATCATTCATATGGGCCATCATGAGGAAGCCAGAGACATCCATATCCATCTTTCTTGCGGCATCGATGTGTTGTCCTGAGATATTGGCTTCTGTGGAATGCGTAGCCACTCTGACAGATTTGACTCCTAAGTCTTTGGCTCTTTTTAAATCTTCTATGGTACCTATGCCTGGAATGAGTAGCGTCGTTAGTTTGGCATGAGTCAAGTGATCTGCCACGCCCTCTATCCATTGCCAATCCGTATGCGCCCCAAAGCCATAATTAAAACTACCACCCGCAAGGCCATCTCCATGCGCCACTTCTATGGCATCGACTTTGGCATTGTCCAAGGCGATGGCTATGTCTAGAATTTGTTGCTTAGTGTATTGATGTTGGATCGGATGCATGCCATCACGAAGGGTTACGTCTTGGATGTATAGTTTTGCCATTGGGTACTTATGATTTTTTTGTTTCTAAAAAGTCTATACCATAATTGATGTCATATCAACAAGCTGATCTGCCGTCATCATTGCCGCCGAGGTCATGATATCTAAATTACCGGCATAAGCGGGAAGATGATGCCCGGCACCTTCAACGCGTAGTAACACAGTAGTTTTTAAGCCGTGGCGATGTCCTAAGCCCTCGATATGGACAGGCTTGTTTTCAGGTATGTCATCAAACTGTACTTCTTGATGTAGCGTATAGCCTGGCACATATTGTTGGACCGTGGCGACCATCTTTGCGATACTTCTTTTGATGGCAGATCTGTCTCCTTGCTCACTTAGCGTGAATACAGTATCCCTCATGACCATGGGCGGCTCAGCAGGATTGAGTATGATCAATGCTTTGCCTTTATCTGCACCTCCCACTTGTTCTATAGCCTTTGCTGTTGTTTCTGTAAATTCATCAATATTGGCTCGCGTGCCCGGGCCTGCAGATTTACTGGCAATGGATGCTACGATTTCTCCATAGTGGACTTTAGCGACTCGATTAACTGCCGCGACAATGGGGATGGTTGCCTGCCCGCCACAAGTGACCATATTGACATTGCGTACATTATGAGTCTCATCAAAATTGACTGAAGGCACCAGAAAAGGGCCTATTGCAGCAGGTGTCAAATCTATGATTCTCTTGTCTGGATATTTTTCTACTATGCTCCAGTTGTAGGCATGCGCTTTGGCGGAGGTCGCGTCGAAAATGATTTTTATGTCTGCCCACTCGGGCATAGCTTCCAGTCCAGTAATACCCTCAGCCGTTGTTGCGTAGCCCATGCGCTTAGCTCTAGCAAGTCCCTCAGAACCAAGATCAATGCCGACCATGACTGACATTTCCAGATGTTTGGATAGACGTATCACTTTTATCATCAAGTCGGTCCCAATGTTTCCAGGACCTATTATGGCTACTTTAGTTTTGGTTTTTTTCATTTCAGTAAATCTAGGTTAGAAGAGACGCTAGGCTCTACCCGGTTGATTTAATCGCACTCTGCGTTATCAGCGGGTAAAGATATTATTTCTCTCATCTAAGCTTCTTGAAAATTTCAAGGAAGCTCTATTGTATGCAACTGGATTTATTGCCACAGTATTTCATGCAGTCTGAAATATCCTAATCCTGCTATTCTTTATTGGAAATTGACCTGTAGGACTAGGCTCAGGCACATTACCATCGCTCTATGCTGACTACACGAGACAATACCTTGATTAGTGTAATGATTTACCTCGATAAGTAGGTAAACCACGTATCTCGTAAATTACGCTTTTTCAGGTATGAACAGTGGCTGGTTAAGCTGCATTTTTGATGTATATTTTAATACTAGTTCTATGTTTATAATTGGATTATCAAAGGCATTAAGCCATGATAACAAGGATTTTAACGTTATTTTTTTACCAAATAATGAATTACAATGGCAGTAAAATCTAGTAAGAAAGCAAAAGTTGCAACTGCAAGAAAAAATGCAGAAGCTGCTAAGGCTAAAAAGAAGGCTATTAAGGCTACTAAGGCCAAGCCAGTTGCAAGTGGACCATCAAAAAAGGGCAAAAGCCTTATTGGCCAGGCAAAAAAGAAATAGATAGGAAGTTGTTTTTTTTGAAGGAATAGCTGTCTGCAAGGGACGGCTATTTCTTCTATTAATTTGGTATATTCAAATTATGTAAGGAATTGATGATACTGATTCTGCACAAATAGTCTTTATGCTAAAGGTTTTGCTACAGTGATTAAAGTCTATGTAACTAGGAGGTCAATAGCAGTATTCTCTAGAATAGCATACATTAGCACCTTAAAGAATCTTAATATCTCAACAATATATCAGCGGCATCATGAAAAAGCTTAGAACTGTCCTTCCCAATGAATTTGAGCCCCACCTTCATTGGTATGATAAGGCACTGAATGCGACCATACATCCTATGATCAGTTTCTTCCTAAGCCTAGGGCAGGAGCGGATTATAACCCGTTATTGTCATATGCACCCGCAGGTCGAGAAGAAAAAACTCCAAGAAGTCTTGAACCATAAGTCTAAGTATTTTCTCTGGGGAGGTGCAGATTTACTGAATGTAACCTCTGCGGGTGGGAAGCGTCAGATGGTCGTCATTGAAAATAATTCTTGTCCCTCAGGCCAGAAGTCGATGCCTCTGGTAGACGACAACCAAGAACAAGGCAGCTATCGACTGATGGTGGAAAGAACCTTTAAGCCAATTCTGAAGAACTTAAGAATTAAGGGCGGATTAGCAGTCATTTATGATAAAAATCCGATGGAGGTATCTGGCTATGCGGAAGTGATTGCGGATGTAATGAATGAGCCTGTGTATTATACTTCTCTCTATAAAGATGATGAGAACTCATCAGCTAGATTTGTAGATGGCATACTTCATGTCTTAGTGGATGGAGAATGGCTTCCTATCAGGGCAGCTTTCCGATATGTGACTCAAAAACCCTGGAACAGAATACCTGTCAATTGTAAGACCAAGATTCTTAATCCTACTATTGCTTGTCTTGCAGGCGGTAGGAACAAGATGGTCGCTGCCAAGGCCTATGATATTTTCAATGCAGAGTTAGCGGAATCCGGTCTTAAGATCAATACCCCGGAAACCATTTGGGATGTGAGTAAGAACGAAGTGCCCATCTGGGTCAAAAAGCTCGGCGGTCATGCTGTTATTAAAGTCCCTTACAGTAACGCAGGTCAAGGTGTCTATACCATCGTTACCCCGGAAGAGTTAGATGCATTCATGGAAATGGAATTTGACTATGACTTATTTATTGTGCAGAGTCTGATCGGTAACTCCAATTGGAGTAGTACTACTTCTGCAGGAAAGCTATATCATGTAGGGACTATTCCTGATAACAAAAACCAAACCTTTGTGGCAGATATCAGGATGATGGTCAGTTCTACCGAGAAAGGCATCAGGCCTCTATGTACCTATGCTCGTAGAGCAGAAATGCCACTGGTGGATAATATTACATCTGCTATAGACAGCTGGTCTATGCTCGGTACCAATCTTTCCATCGATAATGGGGATGGTACCTGGAGTAGCGATACCAATAGATTGGTATTGATGGATAGAAGGGATTTCAACAAGTTGGGAGTTGGACTGGATGACCTCATAGAAGCTTTTATTCAGACGGTCTTGTCTATGGTCGCCATTGATAAAATGGCACAAACCTTAGTGAACAAGCAAGGGAGATTCAGATTGAAATTATTTAAGAGTCTCAATGATGATGAGAGCTTGCTCAATGAAATATTAGTAGATTGATTTTTAATCTTGTATCAATTTATATAAGTTATAATATGGTGTGGAAGAAGAGTGAAAAAGAGAATTATTACTGATGAAGAATGCATACTTTAACTTGATAGAACAAAGTTATAGCTTTCCGCAAGAGGGTTTTGATCTTCAAAATGGTTATCTTACCTTCCATAGTATCTCACTTAAGTATCTTATAGAAAAATATGGAACGCCTTTCAAACTCGTCTACCTTCCTGTAATAGGAGAAAGAATCCGCAGAGCCCGAAATTTATTCAATAGAGCGATCAAAAAAGCAGGCTACAAAGGCAATTACCATTATTGCTATTGTACCAAGTGTTGTCACTTCTCACATGTCGTCAAGTCAGCGCTCAAGGAAAAAGTTCACCTGGAGACTTCTTCAGCTTTTGATATAGACCTGATTTTCAAGTTACTCAAGGAAGGTGAGTTGACTCAGGATACCGTCATCGTACATAATGGCTATAAGACCGAAGATTATCTTGAGAAAATTGTAAAACTGAATCAAATCGGTTTTAAGAATTCCATTCTCGTATTGGACTCCAAGTCCGAGATACAAAGAGTCAAGAAATTTGCCTCAGTGATAGATGGTAAGTTAAAAATAGGAATCCGTATTGCAATAGATGAAGAACCGCAGTCTGCCTACTATACTTCTCGGCTAGGTATACGACCAGTAGAGGTCTTGGATTTTTTTCATGATCAGATAAAAGATGATGAAAATCTGAGTCTTAAGATGGTTCATTTCTTCGTCGATTCGGGTATCAAGGATACTGTTTATTATTGGGGTGAATTCCAGAAAGCATTGAATCTATTTGTGGAATTGAAGCAGACAGTACCAGAAATAAAAGCACTGAACCTAGGGGGTGGTTTTCCTATAAGGAACAACTTGGGTTTTGAGTATGACTACGAATATATGGTTGACCAAATAGTAAGGAATATTCAAGCAGCTTGTCACGATGCAAAAATAGAAGAGCCGGATATATTTACGGAATTTGGGAAGTATACAGTAGGGGAGAGTGGTGCCATTGTTTTTCAAGTGCTGGAACAGAAACAACAGAACGACAGAGAGGTATGGTATATGGTAGACAATAGTCTGATGAATACCATCCCAGATGCTTGGTCCATACTCGAGAAATTCATTTTGCTTCCAATAAATAAGTGGGAAAATGAATACACTAAAGTCAATATCGGAGGAATTAGCTGTGATCATTCTGATTATTATAATTCTGAAGATTTCAATCAGCAGTTATTCTTACCGAAATACAACAGTGATGACGAAGAGCCTTTATATGTGGGCTTCTTCCATACGGGTGCCTACCAGGATGCCATCAGTGGTTATGGTGGTATAAAACATTGCCTCATTCCCGCACCTAAGCTCATTGTAATAGACAGAGACGAGGAAGGAAATTTAATTGATTATAAATATTGTAATGAACAAACTGTAGATGAGATGCTCGATATTTTGGGGTACAATAAATCGGAGCAATCATGACTAGATTTGCAGGGATTCCGCAGCGGTATACCAGCCTTGAACGTGCGGCAATAATTCTTCAATCCATCGCATATGATGGCACGAGTACCTGGGGTAAGGGCGCTGATAAGGGTTTTGCTGCCTTTCTGGATGCTGCAGAGAATATGGAACTCTACGACATAGAGACCAATTCTGAGGTTTATAAAAAAGGCATTCATATGCCTGAAGAATGGAAGGCTTTTGATAGTCCTGATAAAATGTTTGCTCAGGTGCATGCGGCAACTCAAGACTTACTTTATAAAAATAAATTTCTTACTTTTTTTGGTGGCGAACATTCGGTAAGCATAGGTGTGATCAAAGCATTTTACGAAAAATACAAAGATCTGACAGTACTGCAATTGGATGCGCATGCAGACTTGAGGCCTAGCTACGAAGGTACGCCATACAATCATGCTTGTGCCCTCTATGATGCCAGTCAGAACTGCAATCTCATACAGGTCGGCATTAGAAGTATGGACGCAAGTGAAAGCATATATATGAATAGGGACAAGACCTATTTTGGCGATGAGGTCAACAGGAGTCAGGAATGGGTGAATGCATCCATAGATCAGATGACAGAAGACGTTTACATTACCTTGGACTTGGATGTATTGGATCCATCTATCATGCCTGCAACAGGAACACCAGAGCCTGGGGGTATGAGTTGGTATGGTTTAACTAATTATCTCAAGTCTGTATTTGAAAAGAAAAACGTGGTAGGTTTTGACATTGTAGAGTTAGCACCTATCGAAGGCCATAAAGCGCCACAATTCTTGGCGGCTAAATTGTATTACAAAATGCTGTCTTACAAATTCATCTAAATGGAAAAAGGAAAAGTATCACAGTTCATATTGGAACATTATAAGCATTTCAATGCCGCCGCTCTAGTAGATGCTGCCAAAGAATACGAGAACCAAATTAAAAGTGGTCATAAAATGATGGTGACACTGGCAGGCGCCATGAGTACTGCTGAGCTAGGCAAGTCGCTTGCAGAAATGATACGACGGGACAAAGTCCATGTCATCACCTGCACTGGCGCCAATCTGGAAGAGGATGTATTTAATTTAGTAGCGCATAAGCATTATAAGCGAATACCCAACTATAGAGACCTTTCTCCTGCAGATGAGAAAGAACTCTTGGATAAGCATTATAACAGAGTGACGGATACTTGCATACCGGAAGCAGAAGCGATGAGGGCTATTGAGGAGCATCTTTATGATGTATGGAAGGCTGCGGATGATGAAGGGGAAAGCTATTTTCCTCATCAGTATTTTTATAAAATATTATTGAGTGGAGAGCTAGAGAAAAAATATCAGATTGATCCTAAAGACAGTTGGTTATTAGCAGCAGCCAAGAAGAATATTCCCATCATCGTACCTGGATGGGAGGATTCCACCTGTGGTAATTTCTTTGCCTCTTACTGTATAGAGAAAGATCTGGTGCCAGCGACTATGAAGTCTGGTATTCAGTACATGATGCTATTGGCTAAGTGGTACAGAGAGAATGCAGTGCACAAAGGTGTTGGGTTCTTTCAGATAGGGGGTGGAATAGCTGGGGACTTTCCTATTTGTGTGGTACCTATGTTGCATCAGGATTTAGAGCTGGATAATATACCGATGTGGTCATACTTCTGTCAGATAAGTGATAGTACGACCAGTTATGGATCTTATTCAGGTGCAGTGCCTAATGAAAAAATAACGTGGGGAAAACTATTACCTGAAACACCTAAGTTTGTAATTGAATCAGATGCTACGATAGTAGTGCCTTTGATTTTTGCATACGTACTTGATTGGTGATTAATATTCTTAGATTCAAAAGATAAATGCAATTTTTAAAGTGGGTTTTAAGACTGACTCACAATTCAAGTCAGGGAGAGTAAAAGCTAATAAAAAATTTAAAGCTTTCGATCAGACTAAGAAGTGGAGTCAAATTAAAGATTGAAATATTACGAACTAATATAGTTATCGGTGAAAAAGAAAGTACTTATTCTAACAGATCACAAGAAACACTCCTCAGAGAATTCATTGTATGCTTTATCTCTCGCAATGTTAGCTCATCCTGACACAGCTCTTGTAGACATAGCGACTAGGGTCAATGAGAAAAATTATGATTTTTTCTCTGGAAAGCCTAATGCTGAGCTCTATGCGACTTCCATAGGTAAGGACTTTGCTTATGTTAATTCAGATCATCCATTGGATATGAGTTATGAAAAGGTGGATATTGCGAGATATGATCTTGTGTGGCTGCGCTTACCCCCGCCATTGACTGAGAATTTTCTGCGGTACATATCTGAGGTATTTGCCGAGAAGGTGGTCATCAATAATCCTCAATTCATTGAAGAGACAGGCAGTAAAGAATTTCTTATCAATTTTCCTTCTGTCTGTCCACCTATGAAAATATGTCGGACATTAGAGGACATAAATGAATTCAAGAATGCTTTCTCAATAGTGCTTAAGCCTTTCAATGAATATGGTGGGAAAGGCATAGTGAAAGTAGATGGAGACAGGGTCAGTGCTGGTAATGAGCTGATGAGCTACGAAGCTTTCGCTGCTGCCTACGCTAAGGACCCTATAGATTACCTAGCCGTCAAATTTCTCAAGAATGTGAAGCAAGGCGATAAGAGGATCGTAGTCGTCAATGGACAGATAATGGGCGCATCATTACGTTTGCCGGCAGTAAATTCGTGGTTATGCAATGTCTCCATGGGCGGCACTTCCAATTATGCAGAAGTGGAGCCTGAGGAAAAAGAAATCGTAAAATTGATAAATCCCATTCTGACGGAGATGGGTATCGTTATGTATGGTGTCGATACTCTAGTGAATGATGAAGGTAAACGTGTCCTCTCAGAAATAAATACAACCAGCATTGGTGGCTTGCCACAAATAGCGGCTATTAAAAAACAACCTCTAGTAGAAAAAGCTATAGATTTAATCTGGTCTTACTACAAGGAGAAAACCCAAATATGATGAATGAAAATGTAAAAATTATAAATGAACTGATTCTGGATAAAGTACCTTGTAATGCTATTACCAGATATTGGTTGGAGTTGCTTGAGGATGGGATGGGCGTGCCCATCAAGATTCCTGTTATAGTCGCTAAAGGCAAGGATACAGGTAAGGTCGTAGGTCTTACTGCTGCCGTACACGGAAATGAACTCAATGGCATTCCTGTTATTCAGAGACTCTTTAATGAAATAGACATTAAAGAATTGAAGGGTACGATAGTGGGTATTCCTGTTCTGAATACGCCATCATTCTTGAGGAAAAAGAGAAGATTTATTGATGATGTCGATTTGAATCATATCATGCCAGGCAAAGAAAATGGAACAGTCAGTCAAGTCTATGCTTATAGAATTGTCAATAAGGTGATTAAATATTTTGACTATTTACTTGATCTTCATACGGCGAGTACTGGTCGTATGAATTCCTACTATATCAGAGCAGATATGAGTAACAAGGTCGTGCAGAAAATGGCCTTACTACAGAATGCCCAGATAATAGTACACAATCCTCCTAGTGATGGTACTTTGCGAGGAACGGCATGTGAGTTGGATATTGCTGCTATTACTTTAGAAGTTGGGAATCCAAGTTTGTTTCAGAAAGGAATGATACGAGATGGCTTGACGGGTATACATAACCTGCTCGGATATATAGGCATAACTGATTCTGAGGTCGAAGAGATTTCAGATGAAACCGTCATTTGCAATAAGTCTTATTGGATTTACTGTGATCAAGGAGGTCTTATGACTGTGCATCCCAAGGCAACAGAGATAGTAGAGAAAGATCAAGTTGTAGCGACTTTGCGGAACGTATTTGGCGATGTCATCAAAGAATACAAAGCACCAGAAAGAGGCATCGTGATAGGTAAGAGTGTGAGTCCTGTGAATCAAGCAGGCGGACGAATTCTGCACTTGGGCATAATTAAGTGATAAATCGAATGCAACAGTAGCTAATAGAGGCAAAAAATAAAGGAGGTCTAATAATTTTTCTGGCTCATAGAATAAAAAGACAGAATTACTTGAAAGTAATTCTGTCTTTTTTATTTATAGTCTCGTTCTTACCTGGGATGGTTAGCTTGAAATTCTAAATTAACAATCCGTTATACTATTGCTGCTCTCTAATCTCAATTTTACTCTTAAGATAATTTAAAGGTATACTTTGGAATTGCGTGGAAGACTGTGTCTGATGATTACATCTATTATTTCTTTGATTTTCTCAACTGCTTCTTTAATCTTAATCAGCTCGTTATGAACTGTCGAATTTGTTCCAAATACTTTTCCGTGGTTACCTGGTATGACATTTCTGAAGGGAAACTCATAATCTTTTATTTTTAGTTTTTATCATAAAGCCAGTTATGATCATCGAGGATTATTCACCTACTGCGGATACTGCTATTTACAATAATTCATAAATTTGAAAATGACTCAAAATTCTACTTATAGTTATAGGCAAGCATAGCTTTACAATAATAGTCATCTATGTTGAAAATAGCATATTTAGGTGCGCCAACATTGCAAGCAGCTTGTCTTTGCTGAACCATGTGAAGGTACTATTTTAAAAATTTGCTTTCGTGCCATTTACTCCCTTCGAGAATGATATCCAAGGCTTTGAGCCCATAGTAATTAACAGGAGGCAATTTTGTTTCAGTCACTGTCACAGCAAAACCCGCTGCCTCCATACGCATTTTCAGTCCTTTGGCAGAGTAAATTCTCAGATGATCCTTCTGACCGTAGTGTTTGAGCCTATCTGCTTCGTTTTTTATACTAGGGTCTTCATAAGTTTCTCCATCCTTGAAAGGTGTCTGTACGTAGCAATGACCACCCACTGCCAGCACCCGGTAGAGTTCCTTCAGTGCCGCCTGATCTCGTGCCACATGTTCCAATACGTGATAGCAGATGATAAGGTCAAAATTGTTGTCTGGTAGATCGATGTCCTGTATGTCGATATGATTCTCGGTTTCGAATTCTCCTACATAATCCGTAGCTGTGTATTGTGTGGTATTGCCCTGCTTTTCTATTTTGGTTTTCAGACTTGATGAGGGAGAAAAGTGCAGCACCCGCTTATCTGCTAATTTTGGCTCCAGAAATTTCCACAAGCTCCGCGCTCGACCATTGCTACCACAGCTGGGACATAGTAGATCACCACTCTGGATAGCTACGAATTTATTCAGTTTATAATCACACAGATTACACTGGTGTTCATCTCCTCGATACTGCAACGCTACTAGTTTTCTGAGCAGCCGCTCGTTTTTTTGGAGTAAGGATTTTGGTAAAATAACTTTAGCAATATTTTTGATCAATGTATACATGGCAGGTGATTATACTACTTATCAGAATACTTGACCAGAAATACACCTGAGAATATCAGTACTAATGCAATGAAGAAGTATAGACTAAAGGATTCTCCATCCATAAAGCCCCACAGCATAGCCACGATAGGTGTTATGAAACTGACTGAACTCGAAAATATCGGATCGGTTATTTGTATCAATTTAAAGAATAGGATATTGGCCAGAAAAGTGCCTATCAGCGATAGAGTCAATAGTGCCAGGAGCGATTGCAAGCCTTCCGGATGTGAATGAGTAACCTGGATAAAATCTGATCGGAATAGGTACAATACTGCAAATAGACCAATCATACTGAACGAAATCGTACTTATGACGAGTGGCTTGACGTGCCTGAGTTTAGAGCCGATAGTATTGGCACTGATGCCGTAACAGAGAGTTGCTAATACAATCAGCATGCCCAAGGTATAAGGAAAATCACCCGTCGTCTCATCCTTGGATAGAAATATGATTAATGTGCCCAGGAATCCCAGAATAATACCGATGTACTGCTTACTTCTTGTCTTACCACCAAATATTGTCGCCGCTAGCAGTAAGGTGAATATCGGCGTCATGGCATTGAGTAGTCCCGCGACACTGCTGGCAATGTCTGTCTGAGCTTTGGCGTAGAGGAAAGCTGGAAAGGCTGAGCCACAGAGCGCCACCACGAGCAGTGGCATCAGGTCCTTCTTTTTTACCTGTTTTAAAATACTTGGCAGGAAAGGTAGAAAAGCCAGAAAGGCAAACACGATCCTGCCCGCACCCACCTGTGTAGAGGAATAGGCGAGCAGTGATTTTTTGATGAGTATAAATGAGCTGCCCCACACCACACTGAGAAAGAGCAGGAGGGTCCAGGCAAGTAATGCAGAGTTTTTTTTATTGTGCTGAGTATCCACTGATATGGGCTAGATCATAAACATACCAACAATTAGGTATTCCATTGTTGATATATATTGAATTTGCTACATATCTTAATGCTTGGAATCTTCATATTTTCACCGTTTTACAGGGATGTGCGATATTCCCTTAATCGATCAAGCAGTGAAAATTATGAATGTCAAGCTTATTTCAGGGAATGCAACCAGTACCTTGGCCAGCAATATCTCAGATCATTACGGAGAGAAACTGGGTTCTGTAGAAGTCAAGCGCTTCAGTGATGGAGAGATGCAGACCATTATACCAGAGTCTGTAAGGGGGTCCTATGTTTTCTTCATACAATCGACCATCGCGCCAGCTGACAATTTACTGGAGTTGCTATTGCTCATCGATGCGGCCAAGCGGGCTTCTGCTGGTTACATCACAGCGGTGATTCCATACTTTGGGTATGCTCGTCAAGATAGAAAGGATAAGCCCAGAGTACCTATTTCTGCTAAGCTCATTGCCAACTTGATTGCGGCAGCAGGCGTGGATAGGATCGTCACGATGGATTTTCATGCCGATCAGATTCAAGGCTTTTTTGATTTGCCTGTTGATCACCTGAGAGGTGAGGCTATTTTTATTCCTTTTCTCAAAAAGATGGATATGACCAATGTCATCTTTGCCTCACCTGATGTGGGTGGCGTCAAGAGAGCCAGAAGTTATGCCAAGTACTTTGAAAGAGATCTCGTGATCGGAGACAAAGTCAGAAAAGTGGCCAATAAGGTAGAGAGCATGACCATCATAGGAGAAGTCGCCGGTGCTGATGTGATATTAGTGGATGATCTTATAGATACTGCAGGAACCCTATGTAAAGCGGCACAGGCGATCATGGACAAAGGCGCTAAAAGTGTGCAGGCCATAGCTACTCACGCCGTATTATCCGGCCCTGCGTATGACCGTATCAACGAATCAGTCTTGGATGCCGTGCATGTGACGGATACGATACCACTATCTGAGAGCAAGTCTTCTGACAAAATTCATGTGCTGAGTTGTGCCAAGCTATTTGCGAGGGCTATCCGGAATACACATGAGTTCAAGTCCATTTCTGCGCTGTTTGTGGATTAGGAAATTCAGCGGTACGGCGGGATAAGGGCGCAGTAGTAGTTAGTGATTCAGCAGGTTAAGCATACGATGGCTTATCAGATATCAAATGTCGCTATACTTAAGAACTTAAGAGATTGAATAGGATAGGTGATAGAACACTAGGGGCAATACATAACACATAACGTGATGATGATGTAGGCCAGCTTTCTGTCGGCTTCAATCTATCGTGGAATCTTACCTGTAACTGTAAGCAAAAAAGACAACTGGGAAAAGAAGCCGAATTCAAAATTCAAATTAATTATAAAGCCATATGGTGATTGAATCCAAGATTTGACAATGAAATTGCGAAACTTTATAACAGACCTGGTGTCAGTCTCAAGTGAACTGATTACTGATAGGGACAACAAATATGCAGTTGCTATAGACTACTCTGAAACAGAAAACTAAAGAATGCATTATGCCACC
>Ga0114957_1001456_pt1 | contig 25881 bp, 10 predicted proteins | sample BantaG_FD_87175 | JGI IMG/M metagenome (GOLD analysis project Ga0114957, IMG submission 87175) | Marine algal microbial communities from Bantry Bay, Ireland - BantryBay_4 metaG | ecosystem: Host-associated > Algae > Red algae > Unclassified | place: Bantry Bay, Ireland | collected 2014-11-21
AGCCCTCACCAAGTGAAGAGCCCCCCCCCCATCGTCCCCTCATCACACCCCCCAAACCTCAATTTCCATAATCGCATCTACGTGTGCCTGTGCAATCTGATCACGCACCTCCTCTTTCAACAATCGCAAACATTCTGCCTTATTATTATAAAAACCATTTTCGGTCAATACCGCCGTCATACCTGTTTTACGGAGCACAAAAAACTGATTACCCGGACGAGACTTGATGTGTCGATTTTTAAAACCCGTTTTCTCCACCAAATGTTTTTGAAAAACAGCGGCCATTTTTTTACCCCGACGACTATTATGGTAAAACCAAGTCTCAATCCCGCTGATCGACGGATTTGACCATTTGCCAAAAGGCGCCGGAGCCGCATTCGCGTGTACAGAAACAAACAATTTGGGTAAAGAAGAAGTCTTTTGGTTAGCACGGCTTACCCGGCCTTCGAGAAAATTATCCGTATGTATTTCCGGAACAACGATATAGTAAGCCACACCGATTCTTTTTAGGATAATTTCGATGCGGCGCACGATGTCCCGATTGAAGCGGTACTCTAAAATCTGCCGGCCATCCGCTAATTTGGGAGATCGTTTACCTGCAGTTTTACTTCCGTGCCCGTTGTCCAGACACCAGAGGTAACGCTGCGTATGCGGTGCAGGCGTGTTCTCCGTAGGCACCTCGTCTTCGGGTAGATCCACCACGACGGTTCCTGGCAAATCCGGCACGTCCGATACATCGATCGCGACGGGATCTTCTTCCGTAATAATCACCGGATCCATCTCATTTATTACCACAATTTCTTCCGAATCTGGTGGAATATCCGAACCATCTTGCGGTCCGGTTACTTCCACTTCTGGAATCTCTGGATCAACATCCGGAATAATCGGATCTTCTGGCACCCAGGGTGGTTCCACTTCTTTCTCCTCTTCAACAATTGGAGGATTCGTTTCTTCACGGGGAGGAGGGGCCGGCTGCTTTCTACCGCCAAACAGGCCCGCAAATAGGTTTTTGAAAAAGTCTAGTATTCCTTTTAGCATGTTTCAAGAATTTGGTGGTCAAATATAGGAATTAATCATTAACCAAACTACTGGACACTTTCTATTCTATAAAATAATTGGGCATACTTATTGATTTATATCACCATATGAGACTAAAGTCATGAGAAAACCTTACGTCTTTAACTAAGTGACGCTTAATTGTGACATATAAACTCCCATATTAATGAGAAAATTATTACAACTTGCTTTGGTTGTTTTGTTTGTTTTTTCCTTTGGAGGATATCTTCAAGGACAAAATATTGATTTCACACTTCGATTTAATGCTACTACTTCTGTATACGAGGTCTATGGTAAACCTGATTTTGATGACAATGCTTTTTTTGTAGGTGGTGGAAATCAACTTTCTTTGTTATTTCCTGCTGCGGTCAACGATGCTCCCATTGCCATCCAAACGGTCAATGGTGGTCTTTGGTTGGACAACTCTCAAATATACGCACCGGCTGCTGATCCAGTCCACGATTTTCATAGTATCGCATCCAATGGTTCAATTGTTACTTTTGTAAATGATGAAGAACTACTATTATTTACCTTCAGTTTTCCAGGAAATTCTTGTATCTCCAATATTCGATTATTTGAAAATGAGACAGACCCGCAATCAAACGATCCTGGAATGGGAGGTGGTGACTTTAATAATTATTTCGCAAATATTTTTGATTTTATAAATTACTATAATGAAAATTATAACAATAACGGAACCATATGTTTGTCTCCTCCAATAATTGATCCACCCGATTTAATAGTTCCACAGGATAGTTTGATTACAATATGTACAAATATTATGGATCCAAATGATGGAGATACTTTTTCGACCATCAGCTGTACGCCAGGCCCTGAAAACGGGTCGGCGGATTTGTTGGTTGACGGGGATCAGCTTTGTATCACCTATACTCCTTCTTCAGGTTTTGCGGGAAGCGATGAAATATGCGTAACCATTTGTGATCAGACTGGTTTGTGTGCTGATACCATCGTACCCGTTAATGTGGTACCGGATGGTTGCCCCGATACCGATGGCGATGGGGTCTGTGATCAGTTTGACAACTGTATACTGATTCCTAATCCGGATCAGGCAGATTGTGATAATGACAACGAGGGAGATGTTTGTGAACTGGATAGTGACAACGATTCGGTTCCGGATGCTTGTGATATTTGTATTGGAAATGATGCGACGGGTGATACCGATGGGGATGGAATTTGTGATGATGTTGATAATTGTGTTTTTATTGTTAATCCGGACCAGGCAGACTGTGATGATGATGGGGAAGGAGATGTTTGCGAACTGGATACTGATGGTGATCTGGTTCCCGATGATTGTGATGTATGCAGAGGTAAGGATTCTTCTGGGGATTTAGATGGGGATGGGGTTTGTAATGATATTGATAATTGTATCTCTCTGAGAAATCCAGATCAGGCAGATTGTGATGATGATGGAGAAGGAGACGTTTGCGAACTGGATGCCGATGGAGATTCGGTTCCGGATGTTTGTGATATTTGTATTGGAAATGATGCCACGGGAGATACGGATGGTGATGGCGTTTGTGACGATACGGATAATTGTGTTTTTACAAACAACCCAAATCAGATAGATTGTAATAACGATGGGGTAGGAGATAGCTGCGAAAATGATACCGATAATGATGGAATTCCAGATGGTTGTGATCTTTGCGAAGGAAACGACGGCAGTGGTGATTCGGATGGCGACGGGATTTGCGATGATATTGATAATTGTACTTTCGTAGAAAATCCTGCGCAGACAGATTGTGATAGCAATGGAGTTGGAGATTTATGTGAAATAGATACAGACGGAGATTCGGTTCCGGATGCTTGTGATACTTGTGAGGGCAATGATGCCTTTGGGGATGATGATGGGGATGGTATTTGTAACGAAATTCCAAATTGTACTTCTTACCAAATCGTAGTTAACAATGATGGAACCGAATGTGTACAGCCATTTACAGATATTAATTTGAGGGTAGAAATAATCGGTGGGACTATCAATCCTGATTTATTTAGCTTTAGCTGGACGGGACCGAATGATTTTAGCTCTACTAATCAAATTGCCGTTTTACCCAACATTCAAAATAATCATTCTGGAACCTATACGGTGACCGTGACTAGCTTGGAGGCTAATTGTGAATACCTGCTTTCCACTGTAGTAGATGTAACGGTTATCCCAAATGAACCGCAAATTATTCCTTCTTCCTCCGTGATCTGTCCTGGAAATGAACTGATCCTTTCTATTCCTGAATATGCTGGAACAGATGTGCATTATGAATGGTTTGGCCCCAATGGAACATCTAGTGCCGGGGCCTACCCGGATCAGGCAGTAATTGCTATTTCAAATTTTACAGCCGCCGACGTCGGCGCATATCAAGTTATGGTGACCGTTGATGAATGTAGTTCCATCATGTCTTCGGTAATTGAAATAGCTATACAAAATGCTTTAACAGCTCCAGAAATATTGGGTGACAGCCAGGTTTGTGCTGGTGGAATTCTTACGCTGCAAACCAACGTCGTAGCTGATCAATATTACTGGAATGGTCCAAATGGGTTTTCATCCAGTGAGGCAAATCCTTATATCACTATTTCTGCCGGTACACAACACGAAGGAAATTATAGCTTAAATGTTTTCAACAACGGGTGTACATCTCCTGTCAGCACAATGTCGGTAACCTTGAGTGCCTCACCTGCTACTCCGATTTTGGAAACAACAAATGATATTTGTGCGGGTGATGATATTTTGTTAAGTGTAATCAATCCTGCGGCTGCGTCTTACCAGTGGTTGGCACCTTCTGCTTCTGCCAATAGCTCTTTTGGTTTGTTGAATGACCCGAATAATGCGGTATGGACGGTTGAAGGAAGTACGACTATTTCACAAAATACAAATAACGCGTATTATGAAACCGGAATGTGGCGAGTACGAGCATTAAATGAGTTGGGCTGTGTGTCCCAAATTTCAACTGGTCAGCCAGTTAACATTGTCAGTCCACCGGCTTTGGCGATCGTTTCTTCAGAAGGAGATGTTTGCGAAAACGAACCGATTTATTTACACGCCAATCCGATTCCTGGAGTTACTTTTTATTGGTACGATGGAAATCCTGACAGTGCGCCTGCGGGAAATTTGGTGGCGGTAGGAACAGATCCCATCCTTTTTGATGTCTCTCCTGGGGGGCACCAATATTATGTGTTGGCGCAACGCAACGATTGTCCAGCGACCGCTTACGCCCGGGTAGATGTGTGGGTAGAAGAAAAACCTGTATTGAACACCATCAACAACCCGGGACCTTTCTGCGAAGGAGAAACCATTCAGCTGGAGGCTCCCTTTATTCCGGGTGCCAGCTACCATTGGTTTGGTCAAAATGGATTTGCTTCAAATGCACAAAATCCTGTTATCTCGAGGGCAACGACGGACATAGAAGGTACTTATCTTGTATTTATAGAAATCAACGGTTGCACTTCCGATCCACGCACTACTGAAATAATATTAAATCCCGAAATAGCTGTTCCCATTGCCATCAATAATGGACCCGTTTGCACCGGAGGTGATCTCTTGCTAAGCGTCTCCAACGTTGATACGGCGTTAACGTACGAATGGTTTGATTCAATCGGAAGTATTAGTATTGGAATAGGTGACGAATTATTATTTGAAGGAGTGGAGGCGAGTAGGACGGGGACTTATTACGTAGTGGCAACTTCGGGTAATTGTAAGTCAGATCCTGCTCAAACAACCAGTTCGGGAGAAGATGCTTTCTCTCAAGTGATAATCGAAATAGCCGATTCGGACGCAGCCTACGTAGGAGATGCGCTCTTCGCTTGTGAAAACGCGATTACCATAAATGCCTTGGCTTCTACGACGGGAACCGGACACTGGACATTGCTGCATGGTGGACCTAATACAACAATTTTACAACCCGGTCAGGCCAGTACGTTGGTCGTGGACTTGCAAGAAGGGATAAATGAATTGGTCTGGTCGGTGACCAGCAATAGTTGTAGTACCGTTTCTACAGATACGCTTCTGGTGGAGTGGAGTAATTCACCCATCGCAACGGATGACTTTGTTGATATTGAATATAATGAGCCACTAAATAATCTGATCGTTTTTGACAACGATATGCCTAATACCGATGAGTTTGAAATTAGTATTGCAACGGATGTCAAAAATGGAAATTTAGTGGTACTCGATAATAACGTGTTGGCTTACTGGCCCGAACAGGGATTTATTGGAGAAGAAACATTTGAATATAATATTTGTCATAAGTATTGTGAAAATTTATGCGATGTTGGTTTGGTGACCATCAGAGTAGCTGTTGGCGAAGATTGTGAAGCGGCTTCAGTGATGACACCCAATAACGATGGATACAACGATACATTTATCATTACTTGTGTCCTGAATCATCCGGGTTCTGCACTCTCTGTTTTTAACCGTTGGGGTAATGAAGTTTACGTCAATCCTGACTATCAAAATAATTGGGAAGGTACTTACGACGGTAAGCCACTACCATCCGGAACTTACTATTATAACTTACAGCTAAACGATGGCGATGAGACTAAAATGTCCGGCTATATTTACATAGAAAGGTAACCTTTGATTAATTGTTAAGAATACTTGGAATATGAGAAGATTAAGAGATGTATTGATATTTGTTTGTTTATTTTTAACAATAAATATACAAGCGCAGCAAGAGGCACAGTACACACAGTTCATGTTTAATAAACTGGCATTTAATCCTGCTTACGCGGGAAATGCCGGGTTTCCTTGTTTCTCTGTTTTACATCGCAGTCAATGGGCAGGATTAGAAGGGGCACCCCGGAGTCAGGTTTTAAACTTTCATATGCCTTTTAAAAATGAACCTGTAGGCATCGGGATGACCATTTTACATGATAAAGTTGGTCCTGCTAATCAGTGGTCCTACCAACTAAAATACAGTTATGGAATCCCATTGGCAAAAGGAAAATTATCCATCGGGCTACAGGGTTCTATGAAAAGACATCGGGTCGACTTTAGCAGTACGAATGCGATCCAGTCAGGTGATGGATTACTCTTGGAAAACCCTGCGAGCAAAATATTTCCAAACTTCGGTGTCGGTTTTTATTTTCAAAATGACAAATATTTTCTCGGTGCTTCTCTACCAAATATATTAGGTGCAGACTTGTCTTTTTACGAAGGTATCGAAACACGTAAAGACTTCTCAAGAGAAACACCTCACTACTATTTTATGGGTGGATTAATACTGGAAAGTGGAAGTTATACAAAGTTTAAACCTTCTATGTTAATAAAATATACCCAGCATGCCCCGGTCTCGATTGATTTGAATACCATGGTGATTTTCTTCGATAAATTTTGGTTGGGAATGACTTATCGAATGGGAGGTGATAAAAGCGCAAGCATGGGAGAATCCCTCGACGCTATCGTTCAGGTACAATTGAGTAAATCGGTCAGAGCCGGAATTTCTTACGATTATTCTTTATCCAAAATTCGACACTATAATTCAGGAACTTACGAGATCGTACTGGATTACTGCATTAGAAAAAATGATCAGGTAATGACGAATCCAAGGTTTTTCTAACGAATTCATGTGCTCGCCAGATTCCCTGATTTATTTAGACTTCTTCAAAGTGGTTCGATTAAAAATAACAGAAATGTCACAATAGCTGAATCAAAAAATGAAAATAAAGAATAGTAACATTTATCAACTTTCAATTATGAAAAATGCTAAAATAATGTTTTGCATTTTGGGTTTATTCGGATATACCGGAATCACTACTGCACAAAATAATACTTACGAAGATCGTATGTACGAAGATTTGGCGTACAAAGAAGTTATTAAATTATACGAATCAAAAGACCAACTCACCTTGGAAGAGATGGAACGGATTGCCAATGGTTATCGGCTAAATCATGATACTGAAAACGCAGCGCTGTGGTTCGGAGAAATAATAAAAGAAACTGATAATCCCATCAATTTACTTTACTACGCACAGGCTTTACAAAGTAATGGAAATGCACAAAAAGCAAAAGAATATTTTTTAAAATATAATGATCTAATCGGATCTGAATCAGCGGATCAAAGAGGGGTTGACCTCGCCGCTGCAATTGACCGGATGAACGAATGGGGAAATGATGAAGATATTATGCTCGAAAGAGCGGATGCTATTAATTCTGAAAACCTGGATTTTAGCCCAACGTTTTATAAAGACGGCATCGTATTCGTCTCTTCCAGAAAATTAACTGACAACAAAAAATACAAATGGACCGACGAATATTTTATGAATCTTTATTATGCAACGGCCAACGAAAACGGAGACTTGGATAAAGTACAGTCTTTTTCAAAAATGATTAATTCCAAATATCACGAAGGGCCCGTAGCTTTTAATAAAAGCTTTGATAGAATATTTTTTACCCGCAACGACCACCTCAATGGTAAACTAAACAAAAATAAAAAGGGCATCCTGAAACTCGGAATTTTTACCGCACTGCGCGATGGTGAAAAATGGACTGAGCCAAAGGCGCTTGACTTTAACACGACGGAATACGAGGAATGCCATCCTACAATCACAGCGGATGGTAAATTACTTTATTTCGCTTCCGATCGCCAGGGTGGTCAGGGAGGAATGGATATCTACGTAGCGGAATTCAATGCAGGTAAATGGAACGAACCCCGCAACCTGGGACCAACTATTAACACACCGGGTAATGATGTTTTTCCTTTTATTCACGACGATGGCACCCTCTATTTTGCTTCTGATGGGTGGGGGGGATTTGGCGGCCTGGATATTTTTTACACCAAAAAAGAAGGGACGGATCGCTGGACTCTAGCCACAAACATGGGACAGCCTTATAATTCACTGAAAGACGATTTTGGATTTGTTCTAAACGTATTGGGTACTGAAGGGTATCTGAATTCCTCCAGAACGGGTGGCAAAGGGAAAGATGATATTTACAGTTTTAAACGTCGCTCCTTCGAGGAGTCTAAAAAAGAAATATCTGATAATACGCATAAGTCAGACATTACTATTTATAAATTAACCAACAATTACTACACAGAAATGAACGTGGATAGAGAAATGGAAACAAAACTACCAGGGAAGGATGAAAATTCAAAACCTAAAATAGTGGAAAACCCAATAAATTTAATGGTAGAACCCAAGGTGCCAAATGTGTTTTCTGAAATAACATTGTCAACGGTTGAGAAGGAAAAAGGTATCGAAGTGAAAAGTGAGAAGCCTTTACCAACACTGGATTTGATGGTGAGAAGAAATCAGTTTACAATTGGTGAAGTTTTTGAACTGGATAATCTCTACTACGGATTTAATAAACAGAAAACAAACAAGCAGGGTACTAAAGAACTGGATCGATTGATACAAGTTATGCAGAAAAATCCTAATATGAAGATTGAGCTTTCTGCCCATACCGATTCCAGAGGACGAGATCGCTACAATACCTGGTTGTCAAGAAAAAGAGCGGAGGGAGCCATGGACTATATGATCGCTCAGGGAATCAATCCTGACCGGATCGTGGCGATTGGACACGGTGAAAACAAGTTACGAAATAATTGCCAGGATGGTATTGATTGCGAAGAAAAATACCACCGCATGAATCGCAGAACGGAAATTAAAATTTTGACAAGATAAATGACGACGCTGTATTTCCTCTTTTTCCGCCACCTGCGCCTGTAAAATGGTTATTATTTTATAAATAGCATTCACATTACAATTTGTTTGTTAATTGATGCCAGGTGGAGACAAATTCAATATTAAACCGGTGATAAAGAATCCTAGATATACCTCAAATAAACCCTTCTTTCAAGGATTTAAAAGGAAGTTATTCTTTTTGAACCCTGGCTGGCATTTGTCTCTTTGCTTATGCATTTGCTGTATCTTTTCCTATGCTTTCAGTATTGGCTTCTCTAAAAAGGATTCAGCAGCATTATCAGCTCAGATGACGCTTTTGGCTGCTTCACCTGGCGATTCTATTGTTGTCAAACAGCTCTATCTATCAGGCGCCAGTCTTGCACTGGATCGCAACGATCCCGTCGCAACCGGCGACCTTACTACCGCATCCGTCGTACTGGAAAACAATTTAACTACTAATAATATAGCTGACCAGTTTGATCTGCCTGGATACAATGGGAATAATGGAAGTCAACCTTTTTCAAATGACTGGCAGGAACTAGGAGAGGTAGACGGTCCGGACTTCGGTGTGGTACAGTCTAGCAATAGTAATGCATGTGCTTCTGGAAGCTGTTTCAATATCGGTGGTATTTTGTCTAATCTTGATAATCGGGGACTCAGTCGAGAGGCTGATTTATCCAATGCTACGACGGCTACTTTAACCTATAGTTATCGCATTCAATCACTATCGCTGGCCCTGAGTACTTCTGCCGTGGAAGTTCAGATTTCGGGTGATGGTGGCCTTTCGTGGACCACGCTTCAGGTATATGTCCTGAATGTTAGCAACAACACACATATATCACAAAGTTTTGATATTTCTCCTTTTATCGCGGCCAATACACAAATTAGATTTATTGCTTCTGGTAATACAGGACTACTCGCTGACTTTATTTATTTTGATAATATTGAAATAACGCACCAAAAGATTACGGGACCAGACAATATTACTTTTACCCAGTTACCAGTTTTATGTAGTCCATTGAATGTAGTGGCAAACAACCCAATTGTACTGACTGCATACGTCAATGTTTTGGAAGGTGCAATGTCGTCAAACCCGGATATTATCGCTACCATCAGCTATAATAACGACAGTATAATTACGCTGTCAAATGCGATTTACGATCCGCTGGAAAATCTTATCACCTGGACCGACACGCTGCTATCTGATTTAACTGTTCCGGAAGGAGCAGCCATTGATTTAAAAATAATAACCAACGAACCAGATCTAAAATTCGAACTAAATTATGACAGCGATACGGCACCTTCTAAACTGGAATTATCCGTATCAACTTATATAAATATCGATGCTTACGAAGTATACGATGCTCCTTATCCGAATGGAAATATGATCTCAAATGCCGTAGCGGGAGCGACCGTTTATCCACGGGTGCTAGTCTCCGATCCTTTTGGTTATGAGGATATTAGAGAATTGGGTATCGACATTTCTGGAGATTCATTTATAGCCAATTCGGTAGATTCTTCCGCTTGTAGCAAAACATACGAGTACCAATGGAATACGCCCGTCACTGGAGGTACCTATTCGTTACTGGCTACCGCCAGGGAGGGGTTTGAAGATACTGTCACGGACGTGAAATTTCTGGATTTTGTTTTGTGTAGCCAAAATGTTGATGCGCCTGTTTTTAATCTCGGAGATACAACTTCCAGATGTCAGGGACTAGATACTGTTTTGTATATCGCTACTTCTACTAGCGCAATCAATATTAGTTATAGTTTGGATTCCCTGAGTTTATCTGCTGGAAATAGAATTGATACTACTTCTGGTGAATTAATTTTTTCTTCTGACTGGTTAGGAGGTGCCACTGTTACGGCTACGGCGGAAGGGTGTAATAATTCCGTTACCTCAACGCACACAATCGTTGTTTCATCCAGTTGTCCACCCATTGCTTATAACGATAATGTAACGATCGATCAGGGAGCAGTAGCTTTTATTAATACTTTAGAAAATGATTTGGATATTAACAATGATCTGGATACCACGTCTTTTCTTATTACGCAAAACCCTGGTAATGGAAATGTAATAATACAGGAAGGCGGAGAAGTAATCTATATCCCAAATGGTAATTACATTGGACAGGATACCTTTCAATATCAGATTTGCGATCTTGCAGCAAATTGTGATATAGCGAGTGTTTTTATTACCATAGAAAGGAACTTTCTTAATCCCTGCGAAGAGGCAAATAAAATCCATGTTTTTTATATTCCATTTCCAGAGGAAGATTTATTTACCGCATTACGAGGAGCAACCACCTGCCCCGAAAACCTCAGCGAAAATGTTCGGAGCATCATTTCTATTAAAACACCTTACCCTACTATTTTTATCAAATATGATCATTGGGAGGATGGGTACGAAGAGGATCTCAACCAGCCCATTCAGGCAAGTACCGAGATATGGGGGGATGGGGATCTGACCAACGGTGCGCCTCCTGGCTACTCGGAAGACATATTAGTTGCCGGTTCCTCTATCGTGATTGACAACACATTTAACTATACACCGCCCCGCGACCCTTCGGTAATTGTCTATGATGGAAAAGATAAATTAATCACTTCTTCGGATATTTCAATTTCAAAAATATCTGGTGATGACGATGCGTTTGCTTTTCAGTCGGCAAAGACTTCAGTCTACGATGTCAATCGCTACGGTACTTCATTTACTGTTCCCTTTGGAGAAGATCTGGGCGCAGAATTCAAATATACGGTGCTTTTTATCGCTGCGCTGGAAGACAATACGTTCGTTACGGTCGATGTAAATGCCGATGGTCTTATTGACAATAATGATATTATCGATACTTTAAATCAGGGAGAAGTTCTTTTTATTGACGGTGACCCTACTGCGGTTAATCAGATCAATGATGTGAAATCAGGAGCGACAATAATCACGAATAAAAAAGTGGGGTTAGATGTGCTCTTTGGAGGATTGGATTGTGTTGGAACCCGAAATGTCAACTTGTTGCCTGCAGAATTTTATTCTAGTGTATATTATTCTCCGGTACCTACTCTGAATGTGGATGCTCCGGCAAGGGTTTATTTTTACAATAGTTACGCAGAGAATATCACCATTAACTGGACGAGCAATTCCGCTGCGGGAACCATTAACGTCCCGGCTGGATCAACTTCAGATTTTTTATTGCCTCTCAATAATACAGCGTATAAATTTGAAAACCTGGAAGGACGATCTTTCTTGGCATTGGAAGTAATAGATTCCGACGCAGAAGGTTTTTCTTTTGATTGGGCCTTCTCGTTAATTGGACTGGAAGAATTAAGTGATTTTACCAGTATCGCCTGGGCACCGGGATCTTTGGATTTTAGTAGAAATGATGGCCCGCTTTGGGTCACTCCTACCGCTAACACAACACTTTATATAAAAAATGATGGTGATGTTACTACTGGAGGTCCGCTGCTGAGTCCTTGTGGACGGGCTTACGATGTGGCGGTTGATATTGATGAATATGAGGTTTATCAAGTGAAAGATTTTACTGATAATGATCAGAGTGGTACCGCACTTTTTACTTGTGATTCTACCTCCTTTTTTGGGGTCTACGGAGAAGATCCTTCCACGGCCCTGATGGGGGTTCCTTCACTGGATGTGGGAACTAATATGCAGCCGATGTGCTCTGACAGATTGATTCTGGCCAACGAAGATGTGGCTACCACTTTGCCAGATGTTCCAATTGATATTCCCGTGCTGGATAACGACGATGCCTTTTTAGTTACCATTGATCCAAATACACTTTCACTGGATGGTGTTTTACCTCCTTTAAATGGTACCGTATCCATCAACGCTGATGATCGAATACTTTATACGCCAGATCCGGGTTGGCAAGGAGAAGAGATTTTTGAATATCAGTTATGTGCTGTGGAGGATCCTATGATTTGTGACGTTGTCACCGTTATCGTAAGAGTCACTGATTGCGACGCTTCACCGATCACGGTCGTTATTAATGGGTTTATTTATCAAGAGTTTTTACCGGATAATGGTGCCTACGATGGAGAGCCTCTGGTTGAAAATGTAAATGTCGACTTATACATGGATGTAAATGCCAATGGGATAATTGATGCCTCCGAAGATTTACTCATTGACGCTACCGTTTCTAATGTTTCGGGATTATTTGCATTTCCAAGAAGAGAGGTAGGAAATTATATTGTTAAGGTAAACTCCGAAAATGAGGAGTATACGCCGGCTATGCTTAACACCCAAACTGCTGGTTTTTTCGCTTTTGGAACTTGTGTAAATGATTTATACCTTGGAGTTACTTCCAATTTGATGGCGGTGGATGATCTCAGTGTCGGGGATCCAAATCAAACCCAAATTATTGAAGTTTTAAATAATGATCTGGGAATTCCCGCCTTTTCAACCCTGGATACTGCCGGACTCCAACAACACCTGCACGGCGTGGTTACTTTTGACTCTGTGGGTGTTTTTTATTACCAGCCAGACTTTGAATTTATAGGACTTGATTCTTTTGAATATCGAATTTGCAGTGCTATTGATACTTCGGTCTGTGATACGGCCATGGTCGTTGTTGCTATTTCCTGCCCAACGGTTGCTGGACAAAATGGAATATCCGGTACCATCTTTTCTGATGAAAACGGAAATGGTCTTTTTGAAAATATAGAAAGCGGCGGGGAAAATATTAAAGTACGCATTTACAAAGATGTCAATCAGGATGGCTTACTTGGTTCAGATGATATTCTCATTGATTCTTTGTTTTCAAACACCGATGGAACCTACTTTTTTGAGCCTATCGTACTGAGCGATCCGCAAACAGTGACGATAGCGGTTGCCGCCGGAAATGAGGACGCAGAAGAAAATAAAAACAATGGAATTGTTTCAACAACCAGTAATGATCTTAAACTCGGACAGTTCCGTAGAAATTCTCAATGGGTAGGAATGCACTTTAATAATGTGTCCATTCCTGACGGTGCTTTTATTCAAAATGCTTACATCGAATTCTACGCAGATGGAAATAATAACGCTACTTCAAATCTAGTTATTTACGGAGAAAATATAGACAATGCTGCTATTTTTTCTAACGCAAATAGTAGTATTTCTAATCGAACTAAAACAGATCCGTTATTTTGGAATAATGTTCCCCCCTGGACAACCAACAATACTTACTCCACTCCTTCTATTGCCCCCATCGTTCAGTCTATTATAGATCGTCCGAACTGGAACACGGGCAATGATTTGGTTTTTATGATTGAAGGAACCGGGAGGCGTAGAGCAGAATCATTCGAAAGTTTAAATTCAACTCCGCCCCGGTTGATCGTTGAGTATGTCACAACTACATTGCCAGCTTATTTTGTTATGGAGGTAGATGTGAATACGTTACCTGTCGGTACCATGTTAACCACGGACAATGTCGAATTTACCATATTTCCATCTATTGGAGAAGATGACTGTATTAATAATTTTGGTTTTCAAGCCTGTCCGGGAGGGTGTGCACCTACTGCAAATGATGATGATGCAATCACCGAAATAAATACTCCAGTATTGGTCAATGTACCAGCCAACGATACTGATTTGAATAATGACCTGGATACCACCTCTGTCACTATTCCTTCGGGCATTCTACAACCGTCCAATGGATCGGTTATTGTCAATGAAATCAATGGTGTCGTTACCTATATACCAAATAATGGGTTTACCGGATTTGATTTGTTTGAGTACATCATTTGCGATTTTTCTACACCATTGACTAAATGTGATACGGCCCGCGTAAGTGTTGAAATAACAGGTTGTGCGGCTTCCCCAACGCAAAAAAGAATCATCGGTAGGGTATTTCAGGATGTTAATTCCAATGAAATTAATGACAACGAGGCTGGATTGGCTGATGTAGATATAAAAATTTACGAAGACGTCAATCAGGATGGTTTGGTAGATGGTGAAGATATCATTTTATCCACTCAAAGTACCAACCTGGTAGGTGCGTATGAATACCTTTTTACTCCTGTCAGTATAACGGCAACGGATGATTTTTCCACTGGAACCTATGATGGAGGAACGGGACCCTGGACGACTGATTGGATCGAATCGGATCCGGATGGTACGATCGGACCCGTAGGAGATTATGTAGGGATTGTTGATGAACGGTTGACCTTTCATTGGGCTTTTCGAAATAGTGAATTTATTAGAAGAGAGGTTGATTTGTCGGGTATGGTCACCGCAGTACTTTCTTTTGATTGGGAGTCAGTGGCACTGGATAGCGGAGAATCACTGTCAATTCAATTGTCAACCAACGGAATATTCTACACTACTATTGGTACCTTAACGGGAAACCAAACCAGTTTTTTTACTCAAGATATTAGTTCCTATATTTCTAGTAATACCAATATTAGATTTGCCGTCGAAGGAACAAACTGGGAACAAGGAGAATACGTCTATATTGATAATATTGAAATTCTGGCGCAGGACGACATCACGCATTTTGTGATAGAAACAGATCCTGCTACTCACCCGTTAGCCTATAGTTTAACAACGGATAATGTCGAAACCGCAATCCTTCTTTCCACGGGGGAGTGTGATACGCCCAATGATTTTGGAATGAATATCCTGGACAATGATAACGATGGAATTCTTGATGTACTGGATATAGATGATGATAATGATGGAATTCCCGATTCAGAAGAATTAACAATTGATCCGCTGAGAGATGCGGATAATGATGGTGTTTCAAAACTATTTGATGATGATGATAATGATCCTGATATTGGTGATGAAGATAGCCGTATCTTGTCTGATTTTGATTATGATGGAGACAATATTCCCAATCACTTCGATCTAGATGCCGATAATGACGGTTGTCCGGATGCTGCTGAATCTGGGCACAATCAGCAGGTGCTGCCCGGCGACATCATCACTGGTCCTTATGGTTTGAATGGACTCTCCGCAACGGTAGAAAATATTGATTTAATAACTGCTACTATCAATTATGACATCAGGGAAACAAATCCCGGTATTTTTGATTTTTTAAATGACAGTATAACAACGGGTTGTAACGAAAAACCACTGGCTATTTCTGACATAAATGCAACCGAAAAAGGAATCCCGGTTACGGGCAATTTATTAACCAATGATCAGGACCCAGACGACGACAATTTATTGGTCGATCCAGTACCTGTCGATATTTCAGGAGGTACTATATTGATGAATGTCAACGGAAATTATACCTTTTCGCCTACCACCGGATTTGTTGGAGAAGCGCTGATTACTTATCAGGTTTGCGACGACGGAATCCCGGTTCTTTGTGATACCGCTTTTCTAAATATTGATTTAATTGATGTTTCAGATTCAACTAATAACCAGGTATCTGGATTAGAAGATCATTTTATAATGGAAAGAAATAAAACACTTTCCGCTGATTTACTGGCCAATGATCACGATCCGGAAGGAGATATGCTGTCAATAAATACGACCGCAGTTAGCCTACCTCTTTTTGGAAATTTAACCATCAATTCAAACGGTACTTTTGAGTATCAGCCAAATAATAGCGTCACCGAAATTGATCAATTTACCTATGAAGTATGCGACAATGCTGCCGTGCCTGCCTGCGATACGGTAACTGTGACGATTGATCTACTGGAAGACGATGGCGTAAATAGTTTATATGCTACCGATGACACTAATTTAGGGAATAGTGAAGATACCCTGACTGGCAATCTACTGCTAAATGACAATTACCCGTCTACCGGAATACTGCGTGTAGATTCCGTTCCATTATTTGCTACTCAAAATGGACTACTGGAACTTAAGACCGATGGAACGTATACTTATATTCCAAATCCTGGATTTTTTGGAAATGATCGGTTTGTTTATAAAATCTGTGACGACAGTACACCGGCTTTTTGTGATAGTGCTACCGTATATCTGACTATTTTGGGCAATTCTACTTTGCTAAATATAAAAGTTTTCCTGCAGGGCGCACTTTTTGGCGCAACGGATAGTTTGATGCGGGCTGACTTGGTAATGCAAGGTCTGGTACCTCTGGAGCAACCTTATAATTCTGCTTTTAATCCATTACTGGGAAATCGTTTTATACACACAATCGGAGGAACTGAAACTACGACAAATGCAGTCTTGAACGCAAATGCGGGGACACCAGATGCTATTGTTGATTGGGTATTTATTGAACTGAGAGATCCAGCAGATTCACTAACCGTTATCCGAACTATCTCGGCGTTGGTGCAAAGAGATGGTGACCTGGTAGATGCTCAAAATGGAGGAGATATTTATGTCACAGATTTATTTGGTCAGCTATTTGTATTAGTAAGGCACAGGAACCACCTCGGAACGATGACCGCCGCTCCAGTAAGCATTGTAAACAATGTGTTAACGGTTGACTTTACCACCATGCCCAATGATCGTCTATACCATAATGATGGTTATGACGGTTTAGAACAAACTGCCCTCTACGGTAAAAATGCCCTTTGGGCAGGCAATGCCAACGCTGATAATAAAATAAAATATGATGGATCTTTCAACGATCAGATTATTATCGCAACTGAAATTATCACTTCTCCCAATAATATTGAACAGGTACTTAATTACGATAACGCAATCGGTTATTATCAGGGAGATATTAATATGGATGGCAAAGTAAAATACGATGGATTCCTCAATGATCGAATTATCTTGCAATCTATCCTTCTTGGTTATCCAAATAACACCTCCAACCTGGACAACTACAATCTAATGTTAGAACAAATCAAATAGAAATAATATTTATTTTAATTTATTTACCACATGAGAAAAATTCAACACCTAATTTTCTTTGTCCTTTTTTTACTTGCCGGAACAAACGCAAGCGGGCAGGACATTGATTTTAATGTACGCTACAACGGGGCCATTAATGTCTACGAAGTGTACGCCAGACCCGATTTTTCTAACCCTTTCTACTTTGTAGGTGGAGGTAGTCAGGTTTCTATCGTATTACCCGCATCTATTATCGATGCTACACTAAATATTACACCAGTCAATGGTGGATTATGGACTGACAACTCACAGGTCTACGCACCTGCCTCGGACTTAAATCACGACTTTCATGGAGTTGCGTCCAACGGTGCGCCCGTTTCGTTTGTCAGTGGAGTAGAGTTACTACTCTTCACCTTTACGATCCCGGAGGCTTGTATTCCAGGGGTTCGATTATTTGAAAATGCCACAGATCCTGGCTCTACCGCTCCTGGTATGGGAGGAGGGGATTTTCAGATGTTTTATGCAAACGTTTTCGATCCACTCAATAATAACTGGAGACTGAACTACTTTAATTCTGGTCTGGTTTGTCCGGAAGCACCGGTGGTTATTCCTAATCCAGTCACTATCCCACAGGGAGGCACCGCAAATACTTGTTTGTCTATTTTAGACCTTAACGTAACCGATAGTTTTACAGCAATAGTTTGTGCGGGTAGTCCTGCTAATGGTACGTCTACCGCTACGGTCTCTGACAGAACACTTTGTTTGGATTATACGCCTACAGCGAGTTTTACCGGGCAAGACGATGTTTGTATTATTGTTTGCGATATTTCTGGTTTGTGTGATACGGTTTCTATTCCAGTTACTGTTATTCCAGCATTGGAATCAATCCCGGATCAAGAGTCACCGATTGTAATTGTTACCCCGATTACGACCGCTCAGGATTCTACGGTGATTGTTTGTACAAAAATTTTAGACCACAATACTGGAGACACTTTTACGTCGAGTTTCTGTGGAGGAGCACAGCAAAATGGTACGGCAACGGCTACGATCGTAGACAATGTTTTATGTTTGGAATATGTACCGAATACCGGTTATACGGGCAAAGATGATATTTGTATCGTTATTTGCGATCAGGCGGGAAATTGTGATGCGGTAAATATTCCAGTATCTGTAATTCCAACACCGGATTTTGCAACGATTCCTCAAAATCCAATTTTAGTGATGCCACCGGTAGTTACACCGGAAGACAATACCTTAACGGTTTGCGGACCAATTATCGATGCTAATGTAGCGGATGTACATACTGTTACGATCTGTACACCACCCGTTCATGGTTCGGCTACAGCAGTTGTAAATAACGCCGATAATGCGCTTTGTATTACCGTGGATCCTAACCCGAATTTTTCTGGAACGGATAGTGTTTGTGTGACCATCTGTGATCAAACGGCACTTTGTTATACGCTAATTGTACCAATCGAGGTGACACCAGAAAATGATCCGCCTCTGGCGATCAATGATATCAATGTTACTCAAATAAATAGTCCCGTTGATGGTAATGTTTTAACGAATGATAGTGACGAAGAAGGTGATGTGTTGACCGTAAATACTATTCCGGCAAACGTCACCAACGGAACGGTCGTAATTGATAATTTAGGAAACTATACTTTTACACCAGATCCAGATTTTGTTGGGAACGGAACGTTTCAATACGAAGTATGTGACAACGGATTTCCGGTAAGGTGTGCTACCGCTGATGTAGTAATTGTTGTGACTGATAATACCAATCCACCGAACGTAGACAATAACACAGTAATCGGTGTTCCGGATCATTTTGTGATGGAAGAAGGAAACACGCTGACAGCTTCTGTTATTAGTAATGATACCGATCCTGATGGTGATAATTTGACAATTAACACGACACCTGTTACCAATCCAGACAATGGAGTAGTCATAATTAATTCGGACGGAACCATTAACTATACACCGACGCCAGGTTATTTTGGAACAGATGCATTCATCTACGAAGTTTGTGACGACGGCGTTCCTCAGTCCTGTGTCGATGTAATGGTTACCATTGACATTTTGGAGGACGACTTAATGAATGATTTATATGCAGCGGATGATTTGAATAGTGGAGAAGCGGGTCAGATACAAAGTGGAAATGTGACCGATAATGATTACGATCCAGAAGGGGGTGTTTTAACTGTCAACACCGTGCCTGTAACTGATGTTAGTAATGGAATATTAACCCTTAATGCAGATGGTACTTATACTTATTTGCCAAATCCAGGTTATATTGGTAACGATCAATTTGTGTATAGTGTCTGTGACGATGGTACACCGACCGCTTGTGATGTTGCAACGGTTTACTTAATCGTATTTGATTCTAAAGATGCACCTGTGGTAATTACCAATCCAATTTCGGTATCCATAGATAGTATGGCTAGTATTTGTATGCCCGTAACGGATCCAAATACAGGAGACCGCTTTACCGTTGTTTCCTGCGCAACTTCACCCGCAAACGGGACGGCTATCGCAAATATTGTAAACGGTAATCTTTGTGTTGATTACACACCCAATACGGGATATACTGGAACCGATGATATCTGTCTGATCGTTTGTGATCAGACCGGAAGATGTGATACTGCTTCTGTTCCCGTAGTAGTAGTTCCGCTATCTGTACCATCTATTGTACTTGAAAAACCAGCAGTGATTATTACACCCATTACCGTTGCACAAGATTCTACCGTAGAATTGTGTACACCGATTATGGATCAAAATACCGGAGATACTTTTACCGCAACTTTTTGTGCCGGAACACCCGAGAATGGAACGGCCGTCGCTACGATCATCGGAAATACTTTATGCCTGGCATATACACCTGATATCGGATTTGTCGGTTCGGATGATTTCTGTATTATTGTTTGTGATCAAACGGGAAGGTGTGATGATATTAATATTCCGGTATTTGTGGTAGGAACCCCAAAAATTGCGGATACCCTGCAAGCACCAATTCTTGTGATGCCACCACTGGTAACGTTTGAAGATATAGATATAACGACTTGTGGGCCAATCATTGATGCAAATGTGGAAGATGTTCACACGGTAACTATTTGTGGTCAGCCAGCCAATGGGGTAGCGGTAGCAACCGTTAATAATACTCTCAACAATCTTTGTATCGATTTTAATCCTGACCCAAATTTTATCGGAACTGATAGTGTTTGTGTAACGATCTGTGATCAGGGAGCATTGTGTTATACCTTGGTTGTACCGATTGAGGTCATTCCATTAAATGATGGACCACTGGCTATTGGTGATATTAATAATACACAAAAGAACATTGCCACCAGCGGTAATGTACTGACAAATGATGTAGACTTGGATGGGAATAATCTTTCCGTAAATACGACGCCAATAAGTGTAACGGACGGAACGGTGACGATAGATGCTGCGGGTGTATATACTTTTGTGCCTGACCTGGATTTTATTGGAGATGCCTCTTTTGAATACGAAGTTTGTGATGATGGTACTCCGGGAATTTGCGATACGATTTCCGTTTTAATCGCGGTGGTTGATATCACCAACCCTGATAATAATGAAGTTATTGGAATACCGGATAATTTCTTAATGGAAGACGATTTATTATTAACCGCAAGTTTATTGAGTAATGATTCGGACCCTGATGGCGATTTGATTACCATTAATACGGTACCGGTTACTGCGCCGACTAATGGAGTTTTAGTAATCAATTTTGATGGAACTTTCTCTTATGTACCGACTCCTGGATTTTTTGGAGTAGAAACATTTAGTTATCAGATTTGTGATAACGGGATACCTCAGGATTGTGATATTGTTCCGGTGACTATTACTATTATAGAAGGCAACGGTGGCAACGATATTTATGCGACTGATGATTCTGATATAAACGAAGAGGATGCCACGTTTATCGGAAATTTAGTTGCAAATGACAACGATCCTGAAGGCGGTCTATTATTGAATGTTTCCATTACTCCTTTGGTACCACCTGCCAACGGTACATTGATTTTAAGTCCTAATGGAAATTATATTTATCAACCAAACCCGGACTTTACGGGTAACGACCAGTTTGTATATCAGGTTTGTGATACGGGTTTACCAACCGCTTGTGATAGTGCGACTATGTATATTACGGTACTAAACGTTTCTACGGATGTCAGATTAAAAGTTATGTTGCAGGGACCTTTATTTGATGCACCTGATAATTTGATGCGAGCGGATCTGGTGGCAGCGGATTTAGTTCCACTGGCCCAGCCTTATGACGCAGTGAATAACCCATTGTATGCATCCCGTTTTATGCATTTACACGGTGGTGATGAAGTAACCACGACTGAAGTATTAAATGCTAATTCAGGAACACCGGATGGAATTGTAGACTGGGTATTTGTTGAATTCAGAGACGTCGCCGACTCTTCGAGCGTGCTCCGGACATTATCTGCGCTGGTGCAAAGAGATGGGGATATCGTAGATGCAGCTACGGGGGGTACTGTTTATGTAGACAGTTTACCCGCGCAATTTTTTACTGTAGTAAAACATCGAAATCACCTTGGAGCAATGACGGCTGCTCCGGTAGTTACAGTTGCTAAAGTGGCAGCGTTTGATTTTACAACAGCCATCGCTGCTGATCTTTATAACACGTCAGTTGTTTATGATGGATTGGAGCAGGTAGCCATCGCTGGCCATCAGGCATTGTGGGCTGGTAATGCAAATGCGGATAATAAAGTGAAATATGATGGTCCAGTAAATGATCGATTTATTATCAACGCAGATGTGGTGCTTCATCCAGAGAATACTTCGAGTACACTGAATTTTGACAATGCATTCGATTACTATCAGGGTGATGTTGATATGGATGGCAAGGCAAAGTATGATGGAATCGGTAATGATCGTATTTTACTACAATCTAATGTACTAGGTTATCCATTAAATTCTGCTTTCTTGAATAATTATGATTTATTAATCGAGCAAGTAAAGTAAATAGAATCGTCATTTATTTTGTCAACATTCCTGAGTCTGCTGACCGGGTATCTGGCCAGTAGACAATTTTTGAAAATTAAAATTAAAAAATGAAAATATACCAATTATTAATCGTTGTCTTTTTACTCTCTGGATGTATGATAAACAGGATAGCGGCGCAACAATTTGATTTTGAACTGCGGTACAATGATGCAGCGGCGATCTACGAGGTTTATGCGACCCCGGACTCCTCCAATAGCAGGTATTTTGTGGGCGGTGGATCTCAATTGTCTATCTTGCTTCCGCAGGATATGGAAGATGTCCCGTTAGAAATAAATACGATTGCCGGAGGATTATGGACCGATAATTCCAGTGTATTTGCTCCAGAGTCGGATCATATTCATGACTTTCATGGAGTGGCATCTAATGGTGCAATCGTTAATTTTATTGAAGGAGAACCCTTGTTAATGTTTACCTTTGAGCTACCCAATGGCGCTTGTAGGAGCGATGTTCGGTTGTTTGAAAATACGGGAGATCTCAATTCGAAAGCAGCCGGAATGAATGGTTCTGATTTTAGAAATTTCTTTGCCAACGTATTTCAACCGACGGAAAATGGTTGGTTAAAAAATAAAAACAGTTTAAACGCAATTTGTGCGCACGCACCATCGGTGGCATCTAATACGTTAACGACGCTGGAGAATATTCCTGCCACCATTTGTATGCCGATCAATGATCCCAACGTGGGTGATATATTTGAAGCAACGCTTTGTGCGAGTATTTCAGCATCTACCAACAGCGTTTCAAATATCACGGTTTCGGGCAATCAAATCTGTTTGGAATATATACCATCTCCCGGTTTTACAGGAGCAGAATCTGTTTGTATAGAAGTTTGTGATGATTCGGGCTTATGTAATACTTCGACGGTCTCCATTTTGGTTGAACCCGAGCCGGTCTATGCTAGTTTTTCAGCCACTTCCGATCAGTGTCAAAATGTCCTGGATTGGACGATATTCAATCCATCTGATTTTGAATATTTTGAATTAGAACGGAGTGAAGATGAGCAGATTTACGAATCCGTTGGATTATTTGAGTCTACTGGACAGACCGAAAATATGGATTTTAATCACGTAGATGAATCCGTTGAAGGAGATTATTTTTATCGCTTAAAATTAGTATTCATGGACGGTCGGATTAATCGAACGCAACCCTTGTTTGTTCACACCATTTGTGAAGAAACGCCGTTCTTCTCTCAAATATCGGTTTCTGCAGTTGCGAATGCTTGTGAAAACAAGATCGAATGGATTGTTAACAATCCTATTGTTGGTGCTTATTATGAATTAGAACGAAGTATCGACGGAAATGAATTCAAATTTTTAGATACCCGTGAAGTGAATTCGGAAATTTCAACACTGGCTTTTCATTTTATGGATAAAGATACGAAAGGTGATCATTATTACCGAATAAAATCAAGCTATCTCGACGGGAGTGAAAGATACTCCGAAGCCGTCTTCGTCAAGTCTGATTGCGTAGTAGACGATAGATTTTTGCTTTATCCAAACCCTATTAGTCAAAGTCAGTCGATCTTAACACTAAAGTTTGTATCTGAAACCGAAACCGTGAAAATATTTGTAACTGATGCACTGGGACGAGTTGTAAGACGCGTAAATCTGGAAGTAGAATTAGGGATGAATGTATATCGGCTGGATGTATTGGATCTTGCAGTAGGTACTTATTTTATTGCACTCGAAGGCAAAGAAGAAATTACAAAATCTTTTGTCAAATTTGATGAACGATTCTAAATAAATTTAGACACTATGCTTCCTCTTTTTCCATCACGCTTCCCCGTCGGACAGATTGTCAGATCGGGCAGGGTTACTAAAATGGTTATTATACTGTGCATAACGCCCATTTTAGCGCCTTGATGGATGAAAAAATATTTCGCCTTTTATCTCCATCTATTTAATCGCCATTCCTAAAACAGCACTTTTCCATTATAATAGTTTTGGAAAATAGGTTAACCCCGAACTTTGCATTGTCAAAGTTCGGGGTTGTTTTTTTTGTGGTGTATTTGTACGGGTTTACTATGCAAATGCCAGGAAAATATGGTACTTTTAAATAGGCAGACTATTTCTTTATCGGTTATCTATTGACCTGTTTTTACTTTGCCAGTTTTATTATACCGAAGGGACTAATGCCTTGAAAAAAGCAAATTAAAATTACAAAAAAAATAATCCATATCGACATGGACGCTTTCTACGCCTCGGTAGAGCAGCGCGACCAACCCAACCTGCGCGGACGCCCCGTCGCCGTAGGCGGAAGTCGTCAACGTGGCGTAGTTGCCGCCGCCAGTTACGAAGCCCGTCGGTATGGTGTACGATCTGCCATGCCCAGTATCACCGCCCAGCGACTCTGCCCGGATTTAGTATTTGTAAAACCCAGATTTGAAGTATACAAAGAAGTGAGTCAGCAAATCCGCGTTATTTTTGCCGAACATACCGATCTTATTGAGCCCCTTTCACTCGACGAAGCCTACCTCGACGTCACTGAAAATAAAAAAAAAATCACCTCCGCCACCGCCGTTGCCGAAGCCATCCGTGCCGAGATATTTGCCCAAACGCAGCTCACCGCTTCCGCCGGAGTTTCGTTTAATAAATTTCTAGCCAAGATTGCGTCTGATATCAACAAGCCCAACGGTATCAAGATCATCCGCCCCACCGAAGCCATTGCTTTTTTAGAAAAATTACCCATCGAAAAATTCCACGGGATCGGTAAAGTCACCGCCGCTCGCATGCACAAGATGGGCATCCGTACCGGTTTAGATCTCAAGCAATTTGATGAAATAGAAATGTTTAAAAGATTTGGAAAAGCCGGACGACACTATTACCGGATCGTTCGCGCCGAAGATCACCGTCCCGTCCAACCCAACCGTCGCCGCAAATCCGTCGGTGCCGAACGCACTTTTTCCGAAGATCAGGACAACCTCGATTCCATGTGGATACTCCTCGAACCCATCGCCCACAAAGTATTTGATTATTTAGAAAAAAATGACAACTACGGCCGTACCGTCAATCTAAAAATGAAAACTACTGACTTCCAAATCTATACCCGCTCAAAAACCTTCCAGCGTGAAATTCGCAACCGCGATACCTTCCGCTCCATCGCCCTCGAACTCCTTACCCAGTACTGGACCGAAGCCGACACTGTCCGCCTCCTCGCTCGTTAAACACGCTAAAAGTGAGCCCACCGAAAGCCCTCACCAATTGAAGAGCCCCAATCGTCCGCCCACCGAAAGCCAAACACGTTAAAAGAGTAAAAAGCCCCCATCACACCCCGCTAAACACGCTAGAAGTGAACCAATCGAAAGCCCACCGAAAGCCCTCACCAATTGAAGAGCCCCTATCGAAAGCCAAACACGTGACAAGAGAAAAAAGCCCCCATCACACCCCGCCAAA
>Ga0114957_1001461_pt1 | contig 25806 bp, 19 predicted proteins | sample BantaG_FD_87175 | JGI IMG/M metagenome (GOLD analysis project Ga0114957, IMG submission 87175) | Marine algal microbial communities from Bantry Bay, Ireland - BantryBay_4 metaG | ecosystem: Host-associated > Algae > Red algae > Unclassified | place: Bantry Bay, Ireland | collected 2014-11-21
GCATTACTTTCGCTTCCTTTTAAACAGGTTATTCCTACTTATAGCAGTACTCCAATTTTTACACCGTACGACCCTTTTAATAATACTGTTTTAATTTATTTTACAATATTTATATTAGGAATAATTATTTTTCTATTTAATTTTTTTAGAAGTTTTTTCCTATCATTGTACCCGAAACAAAATTAATTCAAACATGAAAAATTTACTCCTCCTGCTCCCCTTCTTTTTTATTTTCACTTGCAAATCTCAACCTCAAAATAATCTCCTTTTAGAACTTTCTAAAGTACACAAAGTACTATTTCTCAATTCCAAAGATGGAGGCGAAGCAATTACCACAGATGAAAAGGAACATTTTTTCAATTTGGTAAACAAACTGGACATGAGTATCCAAATGAAAAAAAATTACCCTCCTGAAACTCCTCGGGAAAAGATTTTAGAGGATTATAAAACTCATTTAAAAGCAGATGTTTTAGAGTTTTCAAAAGAAGATATGGAATTCATCAATGGGGTAATGAAGGAAGCTTATGAATTATGTAACAAAGTATCTACAAATATTTTTCCTAAAGAAATCAAACTCATAAAAGTCAGCGGAAACCATTATGGTGATGGTGCGTATTACACCCGTGAAAATTGTATCATCATTCCACAGGATCAATTAACCATAAAAAATCGCAAGGGATTTTTGGAAACTATGTTTCATGAAATTTCTCATATCTACACCCGTTACAATCCTGAAAAAAGAGATCAACTTTATGATTTTATTGGATTTAAAAATACAGGGAATCGTTCTAGTCTTTTAATTAAAGAGGAACTCAATGATCGAATTTTACTGAATCCTGATGGGGTAAATTTTGCCTTTAAAATAGAATTAAAGGAAATGGATGGAAGAGATTTCACGGCTATTCCAATAATCATTTCCAACGAAACTAAATACACCGAAAACAAATCTGATTTTTTTGATTATATTCATTTTAGTTTATTCAAAATTCGGTTCCAACATTCCGCAAGAGTCATCTCTACCAAAGAAGGAGATAGCACCGTTGACATGGATAATATCCCTGAATTTTTCGAACAAATTACAGACAATACTGGTTATATTATTCATCCCGATGAAATCATTGCCGATAACTTTATGTACATTATGATGCGAGAAAAGAAAGATGGTTTGAATCAGGAATTTTCGGAATCAGGTGTGGAATTGTTGAAAAATATCAAAGATGTTTTGGAAAAATAAACCACTAGAGATGAGATGACATTTCTAGGCAATTTATTCGTCAACATATACACTTATACACACATACACCTATACACATGGTACTTTCGTCGAATTTTTCGATACCTTTAATTGTTTACTTTTAAATTTGAGATATGATAGATTTTAATAAAAAAAATTTAGGAAAAATATTTTCACGAGTTAAAAAATCATTTACATCGATGAAAGATAAAAAAGTAAGAGCCGAAAGCATTATCACCAATCATGTTTTATTTGCAACAGGGGCAGGAGCGATTCCCGTTCCATACCTTGATTTTGCAGCCGTCACAGGAATTCAGTTGGATATGGTAAAATCCTTAACCAATCTTTACGGCGAAAATTATTCTGAAAATGTAGGTAAAGCATTTATTGCTTCCATAACCAGTACATCATTGGCACGTATGGGAGCATCTGCGCTTAAAGCGATTCCTGGATTAGGTACGCTCATTGGAGGATTTTCAATGTCTATAATGTCTGGAGCTTCCACCTATGCCTTAGGAAATGTCATCCTAAGTTTTTATGAAAAAGGAATTGGTCTTGAAGATATTGATGCCGATATGGCTAAAGAGATTTATGAGGAAGAATTAGAAAAAGGAAAAAAGGTAGCAGAAGAATTGAAAAGAAAAAAAGACAATCAAACTACTGAAACATCTTCATCAGTTGAAGACGTAGAAGTTGAAGAAACTACTTTTAACGCACCTCCTCCTCCAAAGGCTGAACCTGAAAATGATGTGTACGCCGAACTCATGAAATTAGGCGAACTCAAAGAAAAAGGAATCATCTCCGAAGAGGAATTTGCAAAAATGAAAAAAGATATCATTGACAAATTTTAATACTTCCATTTTTAGAATTTTAATTGCTTTAGATAAAGAAGCATTGCAACAGGTAATTGACACTCAATTACCTGTTGATCTTTTAAACCAGTTTGCTCCGCCAGGTGCAGGAGGGATTCGTATAAGTGCTAAACGCAAAGGGAAGATAGATTTTCAAGCAGAAAAATATACATTCAAATATCAAGTGCCTTTAGAACTATTTGTTCAAAAGGATACTATGTTGGGAAATGTAGATGTATTGTTTGAAATGTATTTAGGTTTCCAAACTCAATTCCTTTTTAAGGAAAATTGGGAAATTGCGACTCGTACTCAACTAACTGGTTATCAATGGATTAAAGAACCAAAACTAGATTTTGGCTTAGTGAATATTTCATTGGATAAAACGGTTTTAAATGCCATAGAATCTAACAAGGAAAGTCTTTGCAAACAAGTGGACGAAAAGATAAAAGAGGTTTTAAATATTCGACCTTTGTTGACCAATTTTATCGCTTCTCTTCCAAACCCAATTTCTACTCCAGCAGGTGCTCAAGTTTGGTGGAAATGTGAAGAGGTCGATACTTCGATGAGTCCCATTTATGAAGATGAAAATTTTGTTTATACCAAAATCAGTTTGAAAGGAGCAACAGAATTTTCGTATGGCAAGGCCTTACCTAAAGCAAATACCATCGTCAAATCTCCTGATATCGTTCCTGATATTGAAAAAGAAAGTTTGATTCAATCGCAACTTAAATTGGACTTTAAAGCGATGGAAAAAACAGCATTGACCATGTTGCAAAAACAGAATTTTGAATACAAAGGTCAAAAAGTCAAAGTCAGTTCGGTACAAGTTAATCAAGCTGGTCAACGATTGAAAATCAATTTAGGTTTGGATGGTGCATTTAGTGGTGAAGGAGTTTTGATTGGAAAACCTGTTTTTGAAAAAGCGAACCAGATTGTAAAAGTTACAGAGGCAGAATTAGATTTAAAAGGAAATAATTTTATTAGTAAAACAATGGTCGTTTTCCTTAAAAAAGTCATTGAAGAAAAACTGATGGCAAATCTTCAATTCCCTATTACCAAATCCATCGAAGCTGCTAACCAACAAATCAAATATTTTCATTTTCAAGATGGCTTTTTCGCTAAAGCAAAAATCAATGAAGTTGACTTACCTAAAATTGAAGTCGTTACTGATGCATTGGTACTTCATTTGTCGGTTAAGGCATATTTGCAACTGGGTTTGGAGATGAAAGAAGCGGTCTGATTTTTAACCACAAAAGATACAACAGAAGGACAAAAGATTTTTTCACATGGTATTGTGAATCACAAAAACGTGTGAAAAAATCTTTTTTCCTTCTGTTGTACATTTTGTGTTAAAACCGCGAAAAATAGTCAATCTACCACGAATACTAAATCCAACTTCTTCCCCTACCCTTTTTTCCCTAATTTCGAGTTGTGAAATTTTTCAAGAAAACATATCATTTCTTTTTCAAAAAACACTTGCGAAAAACAGGAGTAGTATTTCTATTGTTAAGCATAGCCTATTGGTTTTGTTTACCCAAACATTTATTTAATGATCCTACCTGTATGGTTTTGGAAGATACGAATGGAAATTTGTTAGGCGCACGAATAGCAGCAGATGGTCAATGGCGATTTCCTCAAATAGATTCTGTCCCAGATAAATTTGCCAAGGCAATAATTACTTTTGAAGACAAAAGATTTTACAGTCATATTGGAGTTGATATTCGAGCATTTTTTAGAGCCATCCAACAAAACATTTCCAATAATAAAATAGTAAGTGGAGGCAGTACTTTAAGTATGCAAACCATCCGAATGTCTCGCAAAGGTAAACCTCGAAATCTTCCACAAAAATTAATAGAAGCAATCTTAGCAACACGTCTTGAACTTCGATATTCTAAGGATGAGATTTTACAACTCTATGCATCACATGCACCCTTTGGCGGCAATGTGGTGGGGTTGGATGCAGCGGCATGGAGATATTATAACAAACCTCCTACAAAACTAAGTTGGTCAGAAGCTGCAACGCTTGCCGTACTTCCCAATAGCCCTGCATTAATCCACCCAGGAAGAAATAGAAACCAACTCAAAGCAAAACGTAATAGATTGATTGACAGACTTTTAGCTGCAAATATTATTGATGAAATCACAGCAGATTTAGCCAAAGAGGAACCACTTCCTGAAAAACCACATGCCTTACCTCGCAATGCTCCTCACCTACTCGACCGTGCATATCGAGAACATTTTTATGGTAAAAAAAATCAGCATACTCTTGTCAAAACCACGATAAATCAAAACTTACAAAAACGTGTAAATAAAGTGTTACAAAATCATCAATTGACGCTACAAGGCAATGGGATTTATAATGCCGCAGCTCTGGTGATTGAAGTGGAAACAGGTAATATCATTGCTTATGCTGGAAATATTCCAAAAGCTGGAAACGATCATGGTGAACAAGTGGATATCATCAAAGCTCCTCGAAGTACAGGTAGTATTTTAAAACCATTTCTATACAGCTTTATGTTGCAGGAAGGAGAAATCCTTCCCGAGATGTTGATCTCAGATGTCCCAACAACAATTGGAGGATATCGACCTGAAAATTTCCATCAAAGTTTTGACGGAAGAGTTTCTGCAAAAAAGGCCATCATTCGATCGCTGAATATTCCTCTGGTAAAAATGCTGCAAGATTATACTTACGAAAAATTTCATTTCGGATTAAATAACATTGGTTTTACAACTATCAATCGCTCTCCTGACCACTACGGCTTAACTTTAATTCTAGGAGGCGCAGAAGCTAATCTTTGGGAAATCACCAATGCCTACACTTCCATGAGTAGAACGGTCAACCATTTTTATCAAAATGATGGAAGGTATGATCCAAAAGATTTTAGAAAACCGAATTATATTTTTGGAAAAAAATCACCTAAGACTCCTAAAGATCAATTAGAAATCGAAGCACCTTTTATCAATGCCTCCGCCTCTTGGCTAGCATTTGAAGCCATGCGAAATGTGGAACGCCCAAATTCTGAAGGAGATTGGGAAAGTTTTTCCAATAGCAATACCATTGCTTGGAAGACAGGAACCAGTTTTGGATTTAGAGATGCTTGGGCGGTAGGCGTCACTCCCAAGTATGCGGTTGGAGTTTGGGCTGGAAATACAGATGGAGAAGGTCGGCCTGGATTGATTGGAGTGAGAGCGGCTGCTCCTATCTTATTTGATATTTTTGGATTGTTGCCTTCCAGTAATTGGTTTGAACAGCCGATTGATGAAATGGTTGAATTACCGATATGTAAGCAAAGTGGATTTAGGGCAACTGCAATTTGTGAAGTAGATAGTGTTTGGGTGTCTGAAGCAGGCGTAAAAGCGGTTTCCTGTCCTTTTCATAAGCATATTCATTTGGATAAAAATACAGGCTTACAAGTCCATTCTGATTGCGAGAGTCCATCTCAGATGGAACATGTGCCTTGGTTTGTATTACCGCCCGTCGAAGAATATTATTTTAAGCCTCATCAACCTAATTATAAAGTGCTCCCGAAGTTTCGTTCGGATTGCCAAGAAAACGCCTCTACGTTGACCAATAATCCAATGCAATTAATTTATCCAAAGGTATTGACTAAAATTTATGTACCTGTGGATTTGGATGGAGAGTTGAGTAGAACGGTTTTTAAAGTGGCGCATCGTTCTCCTAGTCAAACCATTCATTGGCATTTAAATGAAAGTTATTTAGGAAGTACTACGGATTTTCATGAAATGGAATTAAAGCCTGATGCTGGAAAACATTTGTTAACGCTTGTGGATGAAAATGGGCATCGATTGGAAAGAAGCTTTCGAATAGTTTCGAAATAATGATTAATGATTAATTTTTAATGATTAACCAATGACGGTGATTGGTTACGGTGAGATGTTAATTAACAATGGTGAAAATAACTTTGAATATTATTTTCACCATTATTGATTAAACATTAATCGTTAATCATTAATCATTAATCATTAATCATTAAAAATCTCCTATAACTGAAGGCTAATTTAGCTATAGGAGATATAAACATACTATGAGAAAACTACACAGTACAAATATACATTACGATTTTTAAATATTATAATAAATTTAATGTATTGTCGTAAATTAAGGGTGAGTGGTAGATTCTTTTTAGAAAGTGGTTGGTTAGTATCTGATTTTTTTATCTGTATTATTTGATTTTAACCACAAAAGGTATAAAAGAAGGACAAAAGATTTTTTCACATAGTATTTTGAATCACAAAAACGTGTGCGAAAACCTTTTGTCCTTCTTTTATACCTTTTGTGGTTAAAATCAAATAATACTCAGAATTTCACTACAGGGCAAAAAAATTCCTACACTCCAGAAGGGAAAAAAAAGTGTAGGAAAATTAAACATACTATGAGAAAACTCCTGCAATATAGCGCGAGCTTTATGTTCCAAAAACCTATATTTAGGAAGTGGGGGTGAAATAGACTAAAGTGGTGTGTTATTTTTAGGAAACGGTAGGTAGGGGAAGAAGCAAAATCATGCTTTTCCAAAGAGAAAAAAATTTCCTGCATCTCAGGAGGGAGCAAGATGCAGGAAGATTAAACAAACATACTATGAGAAAACTCCTGCAATATATAGCGACTTTTTTGAATATAAAACCTGAAATGACCGAGTGGAAAGGTATTAGGGGCGAGTGGTAGCTTTTAATTAGATAACGGATTTTTTATATGCGTTAAAATTTTATTTGAAGATCTATGATGGGTATTTTTACTTCAACTTTTGTTCCTGCGGGCTTACCATTATTATCTCTTAAATCTTTAGTTTTGACATGAAAGCCTTTTTTATTGGACTTGTGTAGGATTCTTAATCGTTGTTCGGTGATACTCGTTCCTCTTGATTTATGAGTTAACAAGTAACCGTCTTTCTTTTGCCGCTCTTTAACTAATTCTCTTCCTATCCCATTATCCTCGATGACACATAAGATCGTGTCTTCGTCCGCAAGCGAAAAGCTGATGCTCACCTTCCCTGCCTCTACTGTTCTTAAACCATGTTCAATAGCGTTTTCTACATAAGGTTGAATAATCATGGTAGGCACGCCCATAATATCCTCTTCAATATCTTCTGAGAGGTTAATTTTAAAATCTAAGATATTAGCGAATCGTAATTTTTGATTGAGAATCAAATAATCTTCTAAGAATTCAATTTCTTTTTCAAGGGAAATAAATTCCAAGTCGGAATACTCCAAACTTTGACGCATTAACTTTGCAAACTTCGCAAGGTATTTTGTAGCCGATTCCGTTTCATTGGAAGTAATAAAGTTTTGAATACTATTCAATGCGTTATACATAAAATGAGGATTCATCTGAGCACGCAATGCTTTGAGTTGTAAACTTGTTGCTTGCAAGCGAAGCAGTTCAGCTTCTTGCTCACTTTTTAATGCTTCATATTTAACCCGCATCTCTGTGATTCCTCTATTATTTACCTCCTCATTATGTTGATCTTTGATGCTATTGTAAAATTGCAAATACTTAAATGCAGCCTTATAATTTCCTAAGTCTGCATGGTATTCAGCTATCGCTTGAGAAACATCGGAGAGCTGTTTATAATCGTTGTTAGCATATTCTAAGGCATTTAAAAAATGGCGTTCCGCTTTCTCATATTCCTCAATATCAGCATATAATAAAGCTTTCCATTTTTCGATAACCGAAAGATTAGTTCGGTTATCTTGTTTGCCATAAAGATTTTCTGCTTTTTTAAACAACTCCAGCGCAGGTTGAAACTTCTCTTTTAAATAATAGCAATATCCTAAATTCGCATACGCTCCTGCCCTAGCATTTTGGCTAATATCATCTTGAATTTGAATCGCCTTTGAGAAGAATGTTTCTGCACTATCAAATTCATCCAAGGACATATAAGCTTTCCCAACGTTCAAATAGTGCCAAGACATTCGAGTTCTCATTCCAATCGTTTCACAAAGGTTAGCACCTTTTAGATAGGCATTAACACTTTTTTCAGTATCTCCATTATTTTCATAAATACTTCCAAGTCCACTATAGATTAAAGCTAAAAAATAATAGTCCTTCAAACTTAACCGATGTTCCGCTGCGGTAATATTTTTCTCAGCCTCCAAGAGTAATTCAATCGCACGAGCGTAATTTTTTACATGCAAATTCAAAAACCCAAATCGACAAGTAATCCTAGCATCTAACAACCTATCCGGAAAGGCACTCAATTTTTTAGCAGCCTCTTCCAAATAAAATTTAGCCATTTCCCTTTTATCCAAATTCAAACAAGTACCTGAATAATCAATGTAGGTATCCACCTGTTGTTGGATATCTCCCCTTTCTTCTACTATTTCTATGGATTTTTTAAAATGATTTTCGGCAAGGATAAAATTGTAGAGTTGATTTTCAATAAGTGCAGTATTCTTATGATAATTCAACTCAAAATCAGGGTTTGGATTGTTCTTTAAAATTTTGGCAATTTCTGCAAGACATCTTTGTCCTGCACGAACATTAGTGTAGGTATAGTGATTGGCTAATTGATCTAAAAGGACTAATCGTTGTCGATTGTCTTTTTGTTGATCTAATTGCCGTTCGAGCAATTTGATATTAGATTTTTGATCTAGGTGGGTAGTCATGTCGCGTTTCCCTTACTCCAAACTGAAATTTAGATATGGCTTTTTGGAAATTTTCAATTTTTTTCCAAAAAACGGTAAATTTTCTTTTTAGAGATTGAGATTTCTATTGATTTTTATTTTCTCAAATATAATAAAAAACTCCATATGAAATAAAAAAAAACAGATTTCATTTAGTAGTTGAGTAGTGTATTTTATAGTTGAAGGAAATTTCTTTAATAATTTTAAAACAAAAAAGGCCACATAATTAAATGTAGCCTTTTTTGTTAACTAAAATGTCTTTTATTATTGAGGGATTATGTCGCCACATGAAGGGCTGTTTTTCTTTTTCTTCCCACCAATAATTTTACCCATATTAATTTTTGGTAAATGGTTAAGATCGTCTAGTTTCTTTTTCTTTTTTTTATTAAAGTTGCTAAAAAGTCCCATAGTGTTTGGATTTTTGATTAAAATATTCTCGACGCTTCGAAATTAATTTTAGTGAAGTTAACAAATAAATTTAAGAGTCCCAAATGATTACGGTAACGTAAGTGCGTGTGTTTCAATACTTTAAGTAAAAAAGTAATTTATTAGATTACTTTATAATACATTAAAGTCTAGTAGTCAGTAAATTGTTTTTTATTAATTTTTTTTTGGGGTGAAAATTATATCTGAAAAATTGTTTGTTTTTTTTAAATTCCTTCTTGAAGCCTCCTCATTTGCTCCATAAATGCAGGGCGACGACGCCTAGAAACTTCTATTTTTTTGCCATCATCCATGATTAAATATCCTCCATCTCCTTTTACAAATTTCTTCATAAAATTTAAGTTAATCAAGTGGCTTTTGTGGACCCGATAAAAATTTACAGAACCTAACATATCTTCATATGCTTTGATAGTTCGAGATGCTGTAATTTTATCGCCATTTGATAAATGAATATGCGTATAATTATCTTCAGCTTCACATCTAATAATATCCTGAATATTGATAAAATAAATACCATCTAATGCGGAGATACTCATTTTTCTAAACGGATTAGGTTTATTGAAATAATGTTGGTTAAAAACTTCCATTCTTTCATTGATCAAATGGGTTTTGCCGATATTAATTCTTCTTACTGACTCTTTAAGTTCGTCAGGATCAATTGGTTTTACAATATATCCAATTGAACTATATTGGCAAGCTCTCACCGCATATTCTTCAAAAGCGGTAACAAAGATTATCTCAAAGGGTATTTTATCTAAATCATTCAACAATTGAAAAACAAGTCCATCAGGCAAATTAATATCTAAAAATGCGACATCGGGTTTAGCACCTAATGTTTTTATCATTTTTTTTCCTGTAGCTACACTAGTAGCTTCTCCGATTATTGAAATATCTGAACAATGCTCTGCAAGGAGGTTTTTTAGATTGTTTAATCCTTGCTTCTCATCTTCGATTATAATGGCTTTGGTCATAGGTTAATAGTAAAAGTATAAGAGTTTGTGTTACTTTGTAACAACACAATTTTTTAAAAGGGGATTTCAATTTAATATGTAAGTAACTGACTATAAAGTCTTTTGAAAGGGAGTGTTTGATTTAATCTTATTCAAAGGTATAAAAAATTACAATAATTCCTTATTTATTTTTTTTCCAAAAGTTAAAACTTATATATTTTTAATATAATATATCGTCAAACACCTATTGAACAAATATATATTTTAAAAAAACACCATATTATACGGTTTTTCAAAATTTTTCAAAAATATTTTTTTCCAAACCTTATTAAAAGAATTTGTGACAAGCTAACTTTCCTTTTATTTTTGTATAATTTTTTTACTCTCTTAAAACAAAAGTCCTACATTTATCCGTAAAAGAAAGGAAACTTGTAATCCCGATAACTATTGCAGGGACCGTAAAAAGAATTTATGTCAATAATTGATAAAGAAGAACCAGAATTTAATCCGTTAAAAGAGAAGCTTCATGAGCTAATTTTCGAAGCAGACACCAAAACAGGTAAGTTTTTTGACATTTTGCTAATTGTATTGATTTTAGCAAGTGTAATAGTCGTAATGCTTGAAAGTGTGGAAAGCATAAATTCTAAGTACAATCATATATTTAATATTTTAGAGTGGATATTCACTATTTTTTTTACTCTTGAATATATTCTTCGATTATATATCGTGTATCGTCCAATGAAATATGCTTTAAGCTTTTTCGGAATTGTGGATTTATTGGCGATCCTTCCCTCCTATTTAAGTTTCTTTTTAGTTGGTTCCGAGTCGTTACTAGTTATTCGTGCATTACGTTTGCTAAGAGTATTTAGGATATTTAAGCTAGCTAATTTTACAAGAGAAGGCCAAATCATTCTGATCGCTATGCGTAAAAGTGTGAGAAAGATATTAGTTTTCTTAGTATTTGTACTTTTGCTAGTTACTATATTTGGTTCTATCATGTACTTGATTGAAGGTCATGATAATAGTGGATTCGATAGTATTCCTAGAAGTGTCTATTGGGCTATTGTAACTTTAACCACCGTAGGTTATGGTGATATTTCTCCAGTTACTCCAATTGGGCAATTTTTAGCTGCCATTGTTATGATGCTTGGTTATGCTGTAATTGCTGTTCCTACGGGTATCGTTACGGCGGAATTGGCTTATTCAAAAAAGGATTATAACACTCAGGTTTGTCGATATTGTGCTAGAGAAGGTCATCATGATGATGCTAAATTTTGCTATGGTTGTGGTGAAAAGTTGAATATTGAATAGAAGACGAACCACGGACGCTTCGCTTGACGAACCACGGTCGATACACGTTTTTGCCGTGGTTCGTGGTTCGTCAAGCGAAGCGTCCGTGGTTCGTCTTTTATTCAACCTTCTGCCATTTTAAGCCATCCATAATTTCTTCAATGAATTTTTCGAAATCTATTAATGCTTTTGGAGCATCATGATTATTTCTAATGATTAATTGTTCTTGATTGTGATTGACTAGAACATAAGTATCTGGTAATTCCTTAATGACTTTTCCATTAGTGGGATACATTTTTTCAAATTGAAAGAAATCGACTTCTTTTATTTTTGATTGAATATTGAATATGATTCCTGCTTGTGTTTGAGCATAATATTTCCCAATGCGTTCTGAATATTTTTTCCCATGAAAAGTGGCCTCGCCATTTGACATTAAAACAAACTCATAGTCAGGACATTTTCCAAAGCAACCTAGTTTTTGTAGAGAAACTAAAACATATGGTTTAGGAGGTGTTTTGGGAATAGGTTCAATTGGTTGTTTAACACGATCATCAATTTCAACCTCTTCCAGTACATCATATGTAGGTGTAGTGTTAACAATTGGTTTGGTTTTCTTTGTACAAGAAAAAAACAAAACATTTACAAAAATCAATATCAAAATTCTATTTATACTTTTATTCATCGGTCTTTTTTTCCTCAAAAATAACCACAATTTAAAAAGGTTCACTTTAAGTTCTAAAAAAACTTATATTGAAGTATTGATTTGATGTTATAAAAAATCAAATCAAACATTTAATCACTTGATAATCAACTAGTTAAATCAATTCATTTTATTCAAATATTCTTACCTCCTTTTTCGTTTCAAAATAAAAATGTAACATCATGAAAAAATTTCTGTTTGTCTTTGCCATTTTATGCTTTATTATGAGTTGTAAAAAAGATGGTAAAAAAACCGCAAGTAGCAAAGTCCCTACCAAAAAGGAAAATTTAAAAACCAATACTGCAAAAGAGGAAATGGAAGAGGATGACACCTTGGTCGTTCCTGATGAAATTGCCAATTATCTGAAAAAGGAAATGCCAGGTTATGAAATCATACCTCGTGAAAAATGGCTCTCCGAAGAATATCTTGATGGATTATCAAAATATGCTAGACCTATGTATAAGGAAGATATTTTAGTGGAAGGTGATTTTAATGGAGATGGTGAAGATGACTTCGCTACTTTTTTAGCGGATAAAAAAGGAAAAGTGAGCCTCTATGCTTTTCATAAAACGGAGAATGGATACAAAAAATATCTATTGCAAAAAGAAGGTAACTCTTCCTTCTTGGGAGCTGGTTTGGAAACAGAAGACCCTGGATTTATCTTTGGAGGGAATAAAGAAGTAGGTCTTGAGTATAATGGAATCAATTATAATGTTTATGAAAAAAGTGGAAGTACTTTCTATTATGATGCGGGGAGATATCGGAAGGTGAATACTAGCGATTAAGAAATTAAAGCCGCAGATTAACGCTGATTTTTTATGATTTTCAAATATTGCTTTTTCGAAAATCATAAAAAATCAGCGTTAATCTGCGGCAAATTTTCATCTACCAAAAAGAACCTTCAAACATCCTCCATATTTGATCATTTTTAGGAGGAGTTGCAGTAATCGTTATCGGTTCTTTTTTGACAGGGTGAATAAAAGACATACTGCGACAATGTAGATTGATATTACCTTTCCATTGCCGATGTGGAAAACCATATTTTACATCTCCAACAATGGTACACCCCATTTCAGAAAGTTGTACCCTAATTTGATGAGGACGTCCAGTTATGGGATTGACTTCCATCAAATGATTTCCACTCACCTCTCCAATCATTTTATAAGTTAATTCTGATTTTTTAGCATCAGGGTGTCTTCTACTTGGTTTTTCTAATCCTCTCACCCTATTCCTCTTGGTATCTTTATATAAATAACTCGTCACCTCTCCACTCAAAGGCTCAGGTCTTGTTTTTGAAATAGCCCAATACGTTTTTTGAATTTCTCTATCTGCAAACAATTTTTGCATTCTAGTCAATCCCTTTGAAGTTCGAGCAAATAAAATGGCTCCACTAACTGGTCGGTCTAATCTATGGATGACCCCTAAAAAAACATCTCCAGGCTTTGAATACTTCTTTTTTACATATTGCTTGACATAGTCTACCAATGGAGTATCTCCTGTAGCGTCTCCATGCACCAACATCCGAGCAGGTTTATTAATTGCGATCAAATGATTGTCTTCGTATAATATTTTTATTCCTTTTAAATCTAGTGCCATAATTTTATTTTATAAAGCAATTAGTTCTTTTGCTTTTTTCCCTACAAGAATAGAATGATAATAGAAAAACTACTTTTTTTTTACCAAAAATCATCTTTTTCACATTATTATTAAAAATAATTTATAAAAAACTTACATATATAAGTTTTTGGCATAAACATTGCAATTATTTTTAATGTGTAAGTTTTGGTTAAAGAATTGTAAGATTCGTTTCAAGCCCGTAGTTTTCTACGGGCTTTTTTTATGCAAATATAGAGTTAATTTTGAACCTGCCTGTGCCGATAGGTAGTTCAAAATTTTGAATGAATCGAAATACTTGTTTTCGAAATTATGCGCTACCCTTCTTTATGCACCTCAAACCATCCAACCAAAACCAACCAATTATCATAAATTTATATATGATAACCTCTAAACAAAATCGTTAATTACTTTTCAATTTTTTATTTCTTCATTCTATGATTTCACTTATATTTGTGCGGCTTTTTAAAAAATGATTTTGAAAGGCAAAAACGTACAAATTACTTAACCAATCTAAAACTACCAAAATGATTATTGGAGTTCCAAAGGAAATTAAAAATAATGAAAATCGAGTGGCTCTAACACCTGCAGGGACACTTGAATTAACAAAACGTGGACATACCGTGTATGTCCAATCCACAGCCGGAGATGGAAGTGGATTTTCGGATAAAGACTACAAAGATGCTGGTGCAAAAATTACCAAAACAATCGAGTCTACCTATAAAAAGGCTGAAATGATTATGAAGGTAAAAGAGCCTATCAAAGCGGAGTACAAATTGATCCGAAAAGATCAGTTAGTATTTACTTACTTTCATTTTGCTTCTTACAAACCACTTACACAAGCCATGATTAAAAGTGGGGCAGTTTGCCTAGCTTATGAAACGGTTGAAATGCCTGATCGTTCTTTACCTTTATTAGTTCCTATGTCGGAAGTAGCTGGTAGAATGTCAGTCCAAGAAGGTGCTAAATATTTAGAAAAACCAATGGAAGGAAAAGGCATATTATTAGGTGGTGTACCTGGTGTACCTCCAGGAAAAGTTTTGGTTTTGGGTGGTGGTATCGTAGGAACTCAAGCAGCCAAAATGGCTGCTGGACTAGGTGCTAATGTTACCATTCTTGATATCAACTTAAACCGTCTTCGTTATTTAGCAGATGTTATGCCAGCAAATGTTACTACAATGTATTCTAACGAATTCAATATTAGAAAATTGATTAAAAATCATGACCTAATCATTGGAGCCGTTTTGATTCCAGGGGCAAAAGCGCCTAACTTGATTACAAGGGATATGTTGAAAGATATGGCACCAGGAACTGTTTTGGTTGATGTTGCAGTTGACCAAGGAGGATGTATCGAAACGACTAAGCCGACCACTCACGCCAAACCAATATATATTATTGATGAAGTGGTTCATTATTGTGTAGCGAATATGCCTGGGGCTGTTCCTTATACTTCTACTATTGCATTGACAAATGCGACGTTACCCTATGCAATTCAATTAGCAAATAAAGGTTGGCAGAAGGCGTGTAATGAAAATAAAAGTTTAAAACTAGGCTTGAATGTTATTAATGGAAAAGTGGTTTACAAAGGTGTTGCGGATGCATTCAACTTGAAATTACATGACGTTGAGGAATTTTTGAAATAAAGAATTTTATTAACTATTCAGCCTAGATGACATCTCATCTCTAAAAGTCCTTTCCAAAAAAAAAGCCTTGTACTTTTTAACAAGTACAAGGCTAATTTTTTTTCAAAATATTTCGTTATAAGATATTGATTTCCAACCAGTTAGACTTCCACTTCCTCTACTGCATCGAAATTCATCTCCACTTGCTTTTTCACTAAATCCTCCATCGTGTCTCTTTCTCTAATCAAATAATCCTTCCCTTCATAAATCATCACCTCCGCAGGTCTAAACCTTGAATTATAATTACTGGCCATAGAATAACAATATGCACCCGCATTATAAAAACAAAGGATATCCCCTTCTTGGACCTCATTAATTTTACGATTTACACCAAAGGTATCCGTTTCACAAATGTATCCTACAACAGTATATATACGTGGTTTAGCATTTGGTTTAGATAAGTTTTCTATTCTATGGTAGGAATCATAAAACATAGGGCGAATCAAATGATTGAGTCCTGAATCCACTCCTGCAAAAACTGTCGATAACGTTTGTTTGACTACATTCACTTTTACAAAAAAGTATCCTGCTTCACTCACCAAGAATTTCCCTGGCTCAAACATCAAGGTCAAATCTCTTCCATATTCTTCACAAAAAGCATTAAATCGAGTGGATATCTTTTCTCCTAAGTCTTCAATATCCGTAGAGATACCATTGGGTTTATAGGGCACTTTAAAGCCACTTCCAAAATCAATATATTGAAGATCTGGAAAATCTTTGGCAGTATTAAATAATATTTCAGCACCCATCAAAAAGACCTCAGAATCCATAATGTCAGAGCCCGTATGCATATGAATTCCTTCCACCTTCAATCCTGTCGCTTCCACTACTCGTTTTACCAATGGCATTTGGTGAAATGAAATTCCAAACTTCGAATCGATATGTCCTACAGAAATTTTGGCACTTCCTCCAGCCATAATATGTGGGTTGATTCTGATACAAACAGGTACATCTTTGAACTCTTGTCCAAACTGTTCCAATATGGAAATATTATCAATATTGATTTTTACTCCATAGTCAACTGCCATTTTTATTTCTTCAAGCGAAACGCAATTAGGAGTATAAATAATATTTTCTGGAGCAAATCCAACTTGCAAACCTAAACGTACTTCTTGAATGGAAACCGTATCCAAGCCAGAACCAAGTCGGTTGAAAAATTTTAAAACACTTAAATTTGTCAACGCCTTGCAAGCATAATTAATCTTTATCTTTTTTACCTTAAAAGCATCAATTAACCGTTTATATTGACGTTTCATAATATTGGTGTCATAAACGTACAATGGACAATCATACTTTTCACAAAGCGTTAAAGGGTCAATTCCCCCTTCAAAAAGATAACGATTACCTTCAAGATTCATTTTTAAAGATTTTTATGATTAAAAAATAAGTAACATGAGTCATCCCATATTTTTTAAATATGAGATTCACATGAAAATCTGACAGAATTATTTGAGTTTGGTTAAAATTGCTATATGGTTTCGCTGCGCTCGCTTCGCTATTGTTAAATGGTTATCGAATCTTGGTGAATCACAAATTTTCGATAACCATTTAACAATAGCGAAGCGAGCGCAGCGAAACCATATAACCATTACAAAAACCATCTCGTTTTTCGCAAAAAAACCTCTATCAAACCCTATTTAGAAATATGGGATGACTCATGTTACTTGGTCTTACTTGGTAGGTTTTTAAAAGAACACAAAGATATAATGGTTTGTGATATTTTCCATAATCTTTTATAAATTCCTGTTAGGTATCTTTTGGTTGATAAATCGAAAACCTTTCATTCATTTTGTGGTTTTATTTCGATAAGGTTCATTTTATTGTAAAATGATGACTTTTGAAATATTAATGTTCAAACATTTTCCTAAATTTGGACGATTTAAAAAATAGACTTTTTACCCTATTCATTACTGTACACTTTTAGTTATTTGAAATATGGAAATAACTAAAAGTCCCAGAGGGACGACATATTTGGTAGAAAAATATGATACCAAAACTACGAAGAGTCCCAGAGGGACGGCACATAAAAAAAATGCTACAAATTTTGAAATCATATGTCGTCCCTCTGGGACTTGTAAAATCAATCATATTTCATATATAATAAAACTGTACGATAATGAATTACCCCACATATAAAAATGAAGTATCGGTATTTTTTTCTATTAATTAGTTTTCTATTCTTCAATTTTCAGTCCGCTGAAAAAGAACCACTTTCCCCAAGGATTGCTAATTATGATATGCAGATCAGACTCGATACCGAAAACAAACACCTTATTTCCCATACCAAGTTGCTTTGGAAAAATCCTTCAGCCGATACCGTTCGAGATCTTCAATTTCATTTATATTATAATGCTTTTAAAAATACAGAGTCCACTTTTTTTAAAGAAAGAGGTATGCCTAGTTTATTTAAAAAAAGCCTGGAAGAAGAATGCGAATGGAGTTGGGTCGAAATAAAAAACATGACGGATCAAAATGGAAATGATCTTGCCGCCAATATGCATTATTATCAACCTGATGATGATAATGAATCTGACCAATCTGTTCTTCGGGTTCCATTGCCCCAACCAGTTCTTCCGTATGAAACCATTGAAGTTGATTTTGATTGGGTGGCAAAAATTCCCAAAACAATGGTGCGAACTGGTTTTAATAAAGACTTTTATTTTATGGCTCAATGGTTTCCTAAAATAGGTGTTTACGAACCCGCAGGAATGCGTTTTGCTGAAAAAGGAGAATGGAATTGTCATCAATATCATTCAAGTGGAGAGTACTATGCTGACTTTGGAAATTACAAAGTGGAAATGACGGTTCCTGAAAATTTTATCGTCGCTTCAAGTGGTCTACCATCTTATGAACCTAAAAATAACAATGACAATACAAAAACTTGGGCTTTCCAAGTCGATGATGTAATCGACTTTGCTTGGGGTGCCTCTCCTCATTTTGTAGAAAGTAAAATGGAGTGGAAAGGAGTGGAAATTAAACTATATACTTATCCTGAGCATGTTCATTTTAAGGAAAGGTATTTTAGTGTCTTGCCCAAAACGATGGATTATTTCGAAGAACATTTTGAAAAATATCCTTACCCTTCTTTGAGTATTATTGCACCGCCGTTTCATGGAATATTTACGGGTGGTATGGAGTATCCAACTTTAATTACCACTTTGAATAGCTGCCTACTTCCTACTGGAGTTCGTTCAACGGAGATCTTAACTATCCACGAATTTGTGCATCAATATTTTCAACAAATGGTGGCGACCAATGAACAGGAAGAAGCTTGGATGGATGAAGGGATTACTAATTTTTACGAGGGACAAGTGATGGATATGATTTATGGAGAAAAAAGTTCTACCATAGATTTTATGGGAATAAAAGCAGGTAATGCGGAGATGGATAGAGCTTCATTCTATGGAATGAAAAATCCTGCGATTGCTCCAAATTCATTAAAGAGTTGGGAATTTCCCGAAGGTTCTTATCATACAATTCAATACAGTAAATCTGCTGTTTGGCTAAATACATTAAAACGAATATTAGGGACTGAAACTTTTAACGAAGCGATGAAAACCTATTTTCTTAGATGGAAATTTAGACATCCTTGTGCTAAAGATTTTGTGGATGTGGTCAACGAAGTGGTGATAAAAAATCATCCTGAACAATTTGGTGATGGAATGGATTTCTTTTTCCAACAAGTTCTTTACGGTACTGAAATTTGTGATTATACCATTCGAAGTATGGTCAATAATCCAATCAGTTCCTCCTCTGGAATTTTTGATGATCCTGATGATTGCCAACATTCAGAGCCTATAGTTGATACAGAAGGAAATACGATTTATAAATCATTTGTTGGAGTTGAGCGGTTGGGGAATATGGTGCTTCCTGTTGAAGTTTTAGTGCAGTTTGATGATGGAAGTGAAGTATTAGAAACTTGGAATGGGGAAGAAACGATTTACTATTTTTTTTATAAAGGAACCAAACAAATAGTTTGTGCCGAAGTTGATCCTCAGCATAAATTATTTTTAGATAAAAATTTTATTAACAATAGTTTTACAACAAAGCCAAATCCTACAGGAGTTCGAAAATATGTTAATGAATTTCTCTTTTGGATGCAGAATGCAATGGAAGGATTGGCTGTTTTAATTTAGACTTAAGTTTTTTTTGCCGCAGATTTACGCTGATTTTTTATGATCATCGAGTATCAGGACTTTCGACAATCATAAAAAATCAGCGTAAATCTGCGGCAAAAAAAAATCATCATTTTTAATCAATAACAATGACCATAACAAACGCCTACCGATCAGGTTGGAAAAAAGTTTGGAAAAACAAAAAAATGTGGATGCTCTTGTATCTACTGAATTTTGCATTTGCATTGTTATCTGTTATTCCATTTAGAGGTTTTTTAAAAAACTCCTTAGGAAATACTTTAGCTACTTCAAAGATGTTAGATGGATTTGATTATGCTTTTCTGACAGATTTTATGCGCGAGTATGGAACGGGGGTATCTGTTATTTTAAACTTATCTCTTGGGATTATTTTACTTTATTTTATCTTTTCTATTTTTTGGATGGGCGGTATTTTAAATATCCTTAAAAATGAGGAGGATGAATATTCCTTTCAAAAATTCTGGCAGGGAAGCGCATTATATTTTTGGAAACTTGCCCGTTTGACTATTTATTTTTTTATTATTCAATTTATGGTTTTAGGGATTTTTGCTTTGCTATTTTTAAGAAAAGGAGTTTCGCCATTTGAATTAGATAGCGAGATGGAAATTATCCAATCCTTGATGATTTTGATTCCTATTTATATTTTTTTTGCAACCGTAATATTTATGATTCAGGATTATGCTAAAGTCCAAATCATCCATCAAAATACTTCCTTAATTACTCGCCCTATTCGAAATGCATTTCAGTTTGTTTTTAAAAACTTCAGCAAATGTCTTGGGCTGTACCTATTGAATCTATTGACTTTTGGAGCTTTTTTTGGAATTTATTGGATTTTGAGTAACAGTTTTGAAAGTAATACGACTTTTACAATTCTATTGTTATTTTTTATTGGTCAGGCTTTTATTATTGCGAGGATTGCGGTAAAGTTATTGAATCTTGGAAGTGCGATTTCGTTGATGGGAGACGACTTTAAAGAAATATAAATTATTATGTAATCAGAAGGTGATAGTATAATTAGAGTTCTTAAATTTTTCTTTATCAAATTCCACTTTTATCTCTTCCATAAATATTCTTAAGGCTGAAGTGTCCGCATCTAATTCCAAAAATGTCTCGTCTTGAAACGTTTCAAATGGATGTTGTCCTTGATCCATTGCTTCAATATACAATTTCACATTTGGAAAGATTGATTTTCTATTTGGAATATTTTTGAAGTGCTTATGTTCAAAATATAATTGTTCAATTTCTTTATAAGAATATTGTTCAGGTTCCATTTCTATATCAGATTCCATTTCCAAAATAACATTTGAATTTTGAATATTTTGCCCTTTCAGGGCTTTCTTATTTCTTTTCATCTGAACCTACGGCGTTGCCGCAGGCTATATTATTTCGCCCTCTTCGGGGCTTCCGCGGTTTTTGTCAAAGTCCCTTAATCATTTTTCGGAATAGTCATCTCTTCAACTTCTTTATCAAACGTTTTTTTCTCTTTTTCACTTAATTGATTATAATATTTTTCAGCATGTGCTATTGCTTCCTTTGGGTCTACTGTCATTGCCATCGCAGTTTTTCTTCTTATAGGCCCGAGTAAAATAGCTTTGTCTTTCCTACTCATTTTCCTAATTTCTGGATATTTCTCTCTGTATTTTTTACCCAAGCTAGAAAGATTACATTTTATTTTTGCAAAATTTTCCATATCAATATTTCCATCAAAAGCTTCTTTTTTAATCGAACAATGGTCTCCATTTTCTTTAGTTAATATCGCATAATATGATGTGTTAGTGAAATCTCCTTCTCGTGACAAATTAAACATAGCTGCCATCGTAGAAAAGTATTCCGTAACCACAGGATCTTGCATCATTAACTCAGATTGTTCTGTAAGATTAATAGCATTTCTCTCCTGACTTTCCTGATTACAGGAAGAAAAAATAAATAATAAATAATAAATAACAGAAAACAAACATTACTTTTTTCATATTTTATTTTTTAATTATAAAAGATTGTGTTGTTGCTATCCAATGTATATAAACACATCCGCATAAACAAACCTTTTCATTATACTTTTTTATTACACCAATTCAGCAAAACTAAATTTTGTATATTTTCCAACGCAAAGGCGCAGAGAATTTTTCTTCGAAAAATTTTAGAAACTCTGCGTCTCCGCGTCTCCGCGTTGAAAAATATATTGGCTTTAGCCAATCCTGAATAGTTATTTTTTTAAGCTCTAGGATCAACCAAATACACATCTATCCTTCGATTTAACCTTCTTCCTTTTTGAGTTGAATTAGTCGTTTTAGGAAATGCCTCTCCCCTGCCCTCCGCATGAATTCTATCTTTTGAAATTCCTTTTTCTTTTAAATAATCAGCAACTGCATTTGCACGTTTTTTAGATAATTGTTTGTTCTTCTGAGCACTCCCAGAACTATCCGTATGTCCATCAATAAAAATATCTAAATGCCCATTTTCTTTCATCAAAGCAATCACCTTATCTAATTCTTTAAGCGACTCCGGTTGAAGTTCAACTTGGCTTGACGGGAATTCTACATCTTTAAGTGAATAGGTTTCACCTTCCAATAATTTCTTTTTGGTGGCAGTATCAAAATTGGCCACTTCCGTAAATTCTATTTTTTCCAAACAAACTTTATGAACATTATGTTCCCCTCCCGTAGCTGCTGAAAATCCCCAATAAACATTTGGATTGTTTCGAAATATTCTTCCAACTATATCATATGTCTTATTGATTCGAGTAGAACCATCAATTGTAACTTTAATGTTATAAGTGGTAGGATTCCATGAAATGGCAACACGATGAGCGGAACAATCCTCTATATTTTTTTTATCGGGTAAAATAGATACAGGCTTCATAATTCCATATCGATCATGGGTTGGCCGTCCATTTTTCATCAATGCCATATGGTCAAAATAGGGATCTCCTTGTCGAGGGTTTTCATAAGTATCCATCTCTATTCCCAATGAAGGAGACAGTCCTCCAAAGCCCATTCCTTCCCCTTGCATTCCTGTCCTTAATTTATCATGAAAAATAAAAACGATTCCATCGGCTCCAAAATCATCGCAACCAAAATTCAAATCAATTTCCATCTCGAATGGCTCATTCAGATTGATTGGATTTTTATACCAAACCGATCCTCCTTGCCACATCCTGGCTGATGTTAATTGGAAACATTGTTCGCCTGAGGCAACCGCATCTCCCGTAACTCTAAAATCAGAAGTCGTGAATTTTGGAGTTTGGGCAAAAAGTGAAAAACAAAAAATAAGTGGAATGATGAATAGGAACCGTTTCATTTTTTTTCTTTAAAATTAAAAAATGACTTTATAGGATTTAATATCTTTCGACAAAGTTAAGTTTACTAGGGATAAAGTCTTGTGTAACACCTAATTCAAAACTAGAATACAACTTTCATCCTACCTTTTTTTTATATCTTAGCTATTTATCTTAACATTTTCACTAACCAATATTAAATTGTAACAAACTTATTAAAAAGAACAAAATGAGAAAAAATATATTTTTGCTTTTATTAAGCTCCCTTCTAGTTTTATTATCCGCACCAACTTCCGATGCTCAATTTTGGAAAAAGAAAAAAAAGAACTCAGCAGCTCCCAAGAAAAAAGATAAAGACAAGGATAGCAAAGTAAAACCTTATAATGAAGTCATTACTAAAAAAGCGATTTCAGAGGAAGGATTATTTACAGTCCATAAAGTTGGAAGTAAAAATTATTTTGAAATCCCTGCCGATATTTTAGAAAAAGAAATCTTAATCGTAAGTAGAATTTCTGGTTTTGTAAAAAACTTAAACTTTGGGGGCGCAGGTGTAAAGTCACGACCACAGCAAGTTATTCGATGGCAAAAAATGGATGAAAAAATATTGCTCCGCTCAGTTAGTTATAATAGTGTGGCAAGTGAAGACGATCCCATTTACAAATCTGTAAAAAATAATAACTTCGAACCGATCATTGCGACCTTCGACCTTGCAGCTTATAACAAAGACTCTACAAGTTATGTTTTTGAAGTGTCAGACCTCTTTACAAAAGACATTGCAATGATTGGTGCTGTTTCGGTAGGGCAACGTAAAGCCTTCGAAATCAATGGATTAGATAGTAAAAGAAGTTTAATTTCTAGTATGCGTGCTTTCCCTGAAAATGTGGAGGTTAGACATATCTTAACTTACAAAGGAAAAAAATTACCTGATAATAATATCACGCAAACGATGTCGGTTGAGATGAATCAATCTTTTATCATCTTACCTGAAGAACCCATGCAACCTCGATATTATGATGACCGAGTGGGTTATTTTTCCATCACTCAAACGGATTATAGTTCGGAAGCACACTTCACAGAAACTAAAAGATATATCACAAGATGGCGGCTAGAGCCAAAAGATATGAACGCCTACAATAGAGGTGAACTCGTTGAACCCAAAAAACAAATTGTCTATTATGTAGATCCTGCTACCCCTAAAAAATGGGTTCCATTTATCATCCTAGGGATCAATGATTGGCAACCTGCATTTGAGGCTGCGGGTTTTAAAAATGCCATTGTTGGAAAAGTATCTCCTACTGCTGAAGAGAATCCTGATTGGAGTCCTGAGGATACGAGGTATTCTGTTTTGAGATATGTTTCTACTGATATTCAAAATGCAATGGGGCCTCATGTTCATGATCCTAGAAGTGGTGAAATTTTGGAAAGTGATATTATTTGGTATCACAACATTCAAAAATTATTACGGAACTGGTTTATGATGCAAACGGCGGCGGTTAATCCTGCGGCTCAAAAAGTAAAATTTGATGATGCCTTGATGGGAGAATTGATTCGATTTGTTTCCGCTCATGAAGTTGGACATACTTTAGGATTGCCTCATAATATGGGATCAAGTGTTGCTTATCCAATTGACTCTTTACGTTCTGCAAGTTTTACGGCTACACATGGAACGGCACCCTCCATTATGGATTACGCACGATTCAATCACGTCGCTCAACCAAGTGATGGGGTCACTAATTTTTATCCTATGATTGGTGAGTACGACATTTGGTCGATCATCTATGGTTATAAATTAATTCCAGATGCATCCTCTGCTGATGAGGAAAAAGCTACGCTAAATAAATGGATAAAAGAACGTGCTGACAATCCTCTTTTCCGTTATGGAAGACAACGTCGAAATACATTTGATCCTACTTCCCAAACTGAAGATTTGGGAGAAGATGCCATGCGTTCTGGTGAGCTTGGTATTGCTAACTTAAAAAGAATTTTACCAAAACTAGTTACTTGGTCAGAGAATGCAGGCGAAGGAAATGATTATGCTCAACTAGATGAAATGTATAGTCAAGTGTTTGGTCAGATGGGAAAATACTTACGTCATGTTACCACTAATATTGGAGGTGTTATTGAAAAATCAAAAACTACTGACCAAGATGGTGTCGTTTATAATCCTGTAGATCGAGCGACGCAACAAAGAGCTTTACAGTTTTTAGAAAAACAGATTTTCCAAACACCTAAATGGTTATTGGATAAAGATATTTTACAAAAAATAGAACCTTCTGGTACAACAGAAAGACTTCGACGTTTTCAAGTACGGGTGCTGAATCAGCTATTTGATGAAAGTCGTTTGGGTCGTATAGATGAGGCTGAATCTCTTGATGGAAGTGGTAATGTGTTTACATTGTTAAATCTTTTTGATGGCTCAAAACAGGCTATTTTTTTAGAGTTGAATAGTGGTGGTTCAATTGACCCTTTCCGTAGAAATTTACAGCGTGCGTTTGTCGACAAGATGGGCGACTTAATGAAAATCACTAATGACCAATACCATCATACGAATATCAAAGCAATGGCTAGAGGAACACTTAACGCTTTAAAAACTGAAGCGAGCGGGGCTGCTAATAGACAAAGTGATAGAACGAATAAATATCATTTGGAAGATTTGGTGGAACGAATTAATATGATTTTAGATCCGAAATAGTTTTTTTAATCAAAATCAAAATGTCAATCAAAAGAGTGTGAGACAAATTGGGTGTCATTTTTTTTTTGAATATTGAACGCTGTCATTCCGAGCGAGGCACGAGTTGTTTGTCATTCCGAGCGAAGTCGAGTTGTTTGTCATTCCGAGCGAGGCACGAGTCGAGGAATAGATGATACCACAATGTTTCCAATTTCGAGCGAGGAACGAGTCGAGAAATCTTAAAAAGCAATTAAAGTATATAGTCTGAAAGCTAAAAGAGTATTATGAGAATAGAGGAAA